>JFJP01034743.1_pt1 | contig 42463 bp, 37 predicted proteins | sample 431651 | NCBI WGS metagenome assembly JFJP01 (sample SAMN02602958, study PRJNA72255) | Microbial mat metagenome, whole genome shotgun sequencing project. | biome: fresh water; feature: sink hole; material: water; isolation source: purple microbial (photo- and chemosynthetic) mats found in...
AGCAAAGCTGGGCACGGTTGTTGCAGAAAGTCTACGAAGTCGATCCGTTTATCTGCCCGAAATGTCAGGGAACAATGTCAGTTGTTGCGATTATCGAGGATTCCAGGGGGCTAGCCAGGATTATTGACTGGGCAAAGCAGCAGGAACGGAAGCAGACAGTGACTGTCTGTGCTCGTTCCCCTCCAGAAAAAGTAGACGAGAATTTTGATTCGATCCATCGGCGTTGCCGAAAAATTCTGGTTGGAATAACTGTTCGGGTCTGGAAAACAGTTGAAGTTCGGTGCAAAACACGAATTTCGACGCAAATCCGCGAAAATCCTGACATGACAGTTCCTGTCAGTTAACATAAATATGCAGGAAACATACAAAATGTTGTCATCCCAAAAAAATTGCCGGCGCAATTTCAGGCAGGTTTACGTTCCCCTGGTTTTGCCAAAGACCAGTTCGGATGCCACGACAAAAATTCCGGCAGTCCATCCTATCATCGGGGGCATGGTGTACTCATCATTGACCTTCAGCGAACCTTCGACGACGTTGTACTTTTCCCATAACTTGCCTGTCTTTTCAAAGACATCGGCAACCAGGGTCAGGTATTTCGTGGCGATGCGACGAGCCTCTTCTTCGTATCCGTAGCGGCGCAGTCCAAGCATGGCGTAGCACTGGATTGGCGGCCAGCCGTTGGGAGCGTCCCACTGGTAGGTTACGCTGCGTGGGCCCGGTTCACAAGTCAGTATGCCATACGTTGTCTCAAGCTTTGCCAGGCCGTTGACAACCGTAGTCTGCGCCAGCCCCGGGGTGGCGGCTCCAGAATACAAAACATGGAAGGAGGCTGCCGAGACGATGCTTGAATGGCGTTCGTTCACGTAGTCATAGTCAAGGTAGAGGCCTGCCTTGTTGTCATAGAGGAGCTTCTGCATCAGCTGCTGTCTACCCAGGGCCATCTGTTCCCAGTATTTGGCATCGTCGGGGCGGCCAAGTTTATTGGCAAACCAGGCAAAATTGGTCTCGTACAGGAAGAGGCTGCTGTTTAAATCTACGGGGTTGAAGTCTTCGCAGCGCTGCTCGAATCGCGGGGTAAAATCCCAGCCCGTCTCAGCCTCGGCGTAGTAATGGGATCCCAGCCGGGCTTTGTCACGTCTGGTTCGTGCTTCTAGACCCAGGCGATGCACCACAACGTCATGGTAGAATTCAATGTGATGCAATTCATCGGCGCTGTTGCCATGGCGGTTGAGGCCTGACGAGGTCGTTCTCTGGCGCGACCAGAAAGCATACTCACGTTCCAGAATAGCTGCAGCGTGCTCAAGCCAGTCCCTGTCGCCGGTTTTTTCAAAGACGGCTCGCACCAGTGGCGAAAGGTAGGGGGGCTGGGAACGGAGGAGCAGTCCGTGGTGGCTGCCATTGAGTACATAGCCGTATTCATCCATCATCCATAAAAGGCAATCGGCATTCTGCCGTGCCAGTTCAACGCGATCCTGGAGGATGAGCCCCAGGCTGGTGAAGTAGGTGTCCCAGTAGTACATTTCCTGGAAAACGTCGGCGATGCTGGGCACGGTATAGGGGCAGGGGAGAGCCAGGCGCCCTTTTGGTACATCCTTCTCCTGGATCCTGACGGTGGAGTCCCAGCTGTCCTGGATATAGTTGAGCACGCGGGAAACACGATCAAAGGAGAGGTCGGTCATAATAGAACTCCGGGGCCAATCGGATTGATTTTACAACGAGACCGATTATGGCAATCATTGCACCGGGATGCAAGACCCCGCAGTGACCGGCCGCGATGTACGGATGATTTTGGCACGCTCATTGCATATTCATGATGGAACCTGTTCATGAAAGGACTATCCACCATGTTGCTCATAAAGAATGCTGAACTGTACACACCGGCCAGGCTTGGCCGCCGGGACATCCTGGTCGCCGGGGAGATTATAGTCGCCATCGCAGAATCAATTTCCGTACCCGCTTCTCCCGTGGCATGCGACATCATCGATGCCGCCGGCAGGGTGGTGGTGCCTGGTTTCATTGACAGCCACGTGCACATAACCGGCGGGGGTGGAGAGGGCGGTTTTCATACACGCACGCCCGAGTTGGCCTTGAGCGGCGCTACGGTGGCTGGCGTGACAACGGTCATAGGCGTACTTGGTACGGATGGCGTTGCCAGAAGCCTGGAAGCCCTGGTGGCCAAAGTGTACGCTCTGCGCGCCGAGGGTATTTCAGCCTGGTGCTATACTGGATCGTACCGGATTCCCCTCCTTACCGTCACCGGTGATATAATGAAGGACATCATGATGATTGATGCCATATTAGGCGCAGGGGAAGTAGCCGTCTCCGACCATCGGTCAAGCAAGCCTTCCGACGCGGAGTTGGCGCGGGTAGCTACGGAGGCCAGGGTGGGCGGCATGCTTTCCGGCAAGGCAGGGGTGGTCAATGTGCACGTAGGGGATGCCCCCGATGGCCTTGGATCACTGGTGCGCATAACCACGGCGGGTGACCTTCCCAGAACCCAGTTCATACCCACCCACTGCAACCGCAACGAGGCTTTGTTCCAGCAGTCGCTTGCCTGGTTGAAAGACGGTGGCAGGGTGGATTTTACGGCCAGCACGGTGGATGCCTTCCTTGAAAGCGGCGAGACGAGTGCGGCGGCTTCGGTAGCCAGAGTCAAGGCGGCGGGTATCGGCCTTGAAAGGGTAACGGTTACCAGCGACGGCCAGGGCAGCCTGCCCAGCTTCGACGCGGCCGGCAAGCTCCGCGGCCTTTTTGTCGGTTCCTGTTCGAGCCTCCTTGCATACTTCCGGGAGGCTGTCGGTTCAAAGGGCCTGACCCTGTCGGAAGCTCTTCTGCCCATCACCTGCAATCCTGCCGACGCCTTGAAGCTTGTACGCAAGGGCAGGTTGCAGGAAGGGCTCGATGCCGATATGGTAATTTTAGGGGCTGGGCAGACGGTTGACTGTGTGGTAGCGCGTGGCAGGGTCATGGTGAGCGACGGGAGCCCGGTAGTGCTGGGCACCTTCGAGAAAACGGGGGGATAATTCAGGTGACATCGGTAGCCCTGGTAGCCGGCAGTGAAAGCACCGTCATGGCTCTGGCCAGGCAACTTGAAGGATTCATCGGCGGCAAGGCACGCATCGTGCCGTACTGGGTCAATGGCGGCCTTGGTGGTCCCATAGACGCAGACCTGGTGATACTTTCCAGCGAGCTTGTACGCGAAGACCTTGTTGCCTGTGGTCTGTTGCCGTGCAGGGGAGACCTGATCATCGCATCCCGCATCGTTGACTGCGAAGCCCTTGAGCGCGTAGTCGCCCTGGAGCCTGGTTCCAAAGTCCTGTTCGTCAACGACAAGCCGGAAACGGTCAAGGACTGCCTGGAATCCATGTACGATCTTGGGATGGACTATCTTGACTGGTCGGGTTGGCATCCAGAGCTGCTGCCTCCTGATCCGTCGTACCGCATCGCCGTGGTGGCAGGCGAGCCTGACCTGGTGCCGGATGGCATCGATACGGTGATTGACATCGGCGTGCGCATTTTTGATTTTGGGACGATTGCCGAAATCCTGAGCCGTCTGGGCATTCCGACCGCTGATATCGGGCATTATTCAAGGCGGTATCTGGCCAAGATCGTAAGCCTGGCGCACCGGCTGGCGCGGTCGACCGAGGAGGCCCGCAGGCTTTCCGGCCATCTTGGTTCGGTTATAGACAGCCTGCGGCACGGTATCCTCGTCTACGACTCCAATGGACGTATCTCTGTCTGCAATGACGAGTTGCGTGGACTTTTGAACCTGCGGGGCGGAGGCCCTGTCGGCGTCACGCTTTCTTCAATGATACGCCAGCGTGATCTGCTTGATTTTCTTGATTGCCGCTGCGGCGAGGAAGAAGGGCTCTTCAAATTGCCGGCGGGTCCCGTAGTGGTAAGGCGCTTCGATCTGGGCGAGGGCGGGCACACGGTGGCCGTTTTCAGGGGAGAAGGGGACGAGGCTGCCGAAGCGGCCAGACTGGGCAGGGAGTACCGCAAGCGCGGCCATGTGGCCAAGTGGACCATGGACGACATCGTCGGCGACAGCGAAGCCCTGCGCAGGGTAAAGCGCATCGCCTTCCGTCTGGCGGCAACCGACCTTTCCATCCTGGTAAGCGGTGAGAGCGGTACGGGTAAAGAAATGTTCGCTTCCGCCATCCATGCATCAAGCGCAAGGTCCGCCGGTCCCTTCCTGGCTGTAGATCTGGGAGCGCTTTCCGATGACCTTATCGAGAGCGAGCTGTTTGGCTACGAAGAAGGTGCCTTTACCGGAGCCAGGAAGGGCGGCAGGGCTGGTTTCTTCGAGCTGGCAGACGGCGGCACTCTTTTTCTTGACGAGATAGGCAACATCAGCGCAAAGGTGCAAACCCGCTTGTTGCGCGTGCTCCAGGAGAAGGAGATCATGCGCGTTGGCGGTTCTGACATAAAGCACGTGGATGTACGCATTATCGCTGCCAGCAAGGAAGACCTTCTGGACAAGGCAAGGCAGGGGGCCTTCAGGGAAGACCTCTACTTCAGGCTGAAGATGGGCTGGCTGCGCATACCTTCGCTGCGGGAACGTCCCCTGGACATTCCCGCGCTTGTTTCCAGGTTCCTGTCGCTTGAAGGTGCCCGGGGTCTGGTGGTGCATCCGGAGGTGCTCAGGGCCCTTTCCGGCCGCGACTGGCCGGGCAATGTGCGCGAACTGCGCAATACCCTGAGTTATATGCTGGCCGTTCGTGAAGGGGAGAGCATCGACATGGCAGACCTTCCCGATCCCTCTTATTTTTCCGGCCTGGATTCTTCCGCCTCCGAGCCAGCCTCCGGTCCTGCAGGGACATTTCCGGTAACACCCGGGATGATGAGGCCCAGGTCTGGAATACCCGCGGTAAAAGCAGGCGTTGCCGCAAACCCTGCGCTCAATGAATCTGAGCGCTTCGTCATCCTGGCCGTGGCAGAACTCGAATCTACCGGGCGGCACGCGGGCAGGATGCCCGTAGCAATCATGGCGCAGGCAGCCGGCATGCGGCTTGGTTCCGGATCCACCCGGGCGGCCATGAGCCAACTGGCTGCCAAAGGCTACCTGGTCTCGTCACGGGGGCGGGGTGGAACACGGCTTACCGAAGCGGGCAGACAACTGGTTGACCAGATGTAAGTGGTTTCACGCTGAGTTACTGAGTACATCCATTTTTATTGGCTATAAATGGCTAAATGGCGCCAAATAGCCAAATATAGCCATATAATGAGGAGCTGGCATGGCCGTTGGAACCTTGATAATAGCAGGCGGAGCCATTACAGCCCATGCAGCAGAAATATTCCAGGCCTTTGTCCATGCTGCCGGCGGGCCGGGTAAACTATTTGCGGTTCTGCCGTCAGGCAGCTCTGTCCCCAACGAGGCATTCGCAGTAGTAGAGGGGCTCTTGGTGGCATGTGGGGTGCCGGCAGTTTCCGTGCACTTGTTGCGCGCATCCTGCCGTGTGCCAGGCTGGGAGGGCGGATCTGAAGACCCCGCGCTTGTCTCCCTGCTTGAAACCTGCGACGGCATCTGGATTGCTGGTGGAAACCAGAACGAAATCATGCGCTGTCTTGTCAGGGCAGATGGCAGCGATACCCGGTTGCTTGCCGCCCTGCGCCGGCGTTTCGCAGCAGGCGCGGTACTCGGTGGAACCAGCGCAGGCGCGGCGGTCATGAGCAATCCCATGATTGGTGGCGGTACAAGTTTTGGCGCGCTGTGCCTGCCCCGGGCCACCGGGACGGGACAAACCGAGATTTCAGATGCGTTGCTGGTCTGTCCGGGGCTCGGTTTTTTTCCTGTGGGCATCGTTGACCAGCATTTTGATACCCGTGCGCGCCTTGGACGCCTGATGGAAGCCGCGCTGGTAGAGGATGGCGCAGCCAGGCTTGCCTTTGGCGTGGCCGAAGACAGCGCAATGGTCTGGAATGCCTCTTCTAGTTCGATATCGGCACTTGGTGCCGGCGGTGTCTATGTCGTCGATGTGCGCAAGGCCCGTCGCCGTGTAATCAATGGCCAGTCAAGGATACAGGGGGCAGCCCTTCATTACCTGTGCGAGGGCGACAGCTACAACCTGGAATCCGGCGGGTTCCTGTTCAAGGACAAGCAACTGGTATCACCAGCCGAAGCTTTGTACACGGTCCCCCTGCCTGAATCATCGGGAGTCTTTTCAGGATATGGCCAGTTGCACGGTTTTATATCCAATTTCCTCCTGGACAATAGGGTAGACTGCCTTTTCCGGGAGCCAGAACCGGAAGCAGCGGATGAAACTGGGTATGCCCGCAGCTACCTGATAGGCATGAAGGATGGCAGTCGCCTGGCCTGGGAACTGCGCTTCCACCGTGATCCGTTGCGGACGCAAGGCTGGACAGGCAAGGGCTTCAGCTTCAGGGATGTAGTCGTCGATGTACTGCCATTGCATCTTTCCATAGAAGAATTCCTGGATTAGGCCAGTATGGTACGATTATTGCATTAGTCCTTGAAAGACAGCTCCGCGCAAGCCGTGTCCTGCGTCTTCCGGCCTGTCTCCCAAGCTTTGAAGGAGGAATCCGGTATGAGAAAATTGGTTCTGCTTTGTCTGCTGGCCTGCGTGGCCATGTCTGCTTTTGCCACGGGCGCATCCGAAACCGCGCCAAAATTGGTGGACCGTTACGACAACACCTATCAGGTGGAAGTAAAGACGCTCAACTACTTCCTGCTCCTGGACACTACCGCCCAGCGAGTGGCCGCCAATACCCAGGACCAGCTGGTGGAGAACGACCGTTTCGGCCGCTTTGTTCCAGCCCTCGCCGAATCCTGGACGGCCAACACCACTAATACGGTCTGGACCTTTACCCTGCGCAAGGGACTCAAATGGGTTGACCACACCGGCACCCCTACCCAGTATGAAGTTACTGCGCCGGATTTCGTAGAGGGCTTCCGCTATGTATCGGACCCCAAAAACGGCATCCGCAACGTTACCTCGGTACGCAGCGTCATCAAAGGGCTGTACGACTACTACTACAATCTGGTGGATATCGACTCTGGCAAGATCAAGGACAAGACACGCGAGTCGGTGCTGGACACGTTCAATACCCTTGGCGTGAAGGCACTTGACGATTATACGGTGCAATATACGCTCGAGCAGCCCACGCCCTTCTTCCTGTCATACCTGACCATGGATCTCTTCTTTCCCGTCAAGAAAGCCTTCCTTGACTCCGTCGGAGCCGAAGACTTTGGTACTGCCAAGGAAAAGATGCTGTACTCGGGCGGTTTCTACCTGTCCGACTGGCAGCGTGACAAGCTCATAGTAATGACCCGCAACGAGCATTACTGGGACAAAGCCAATGTAACGGTAAAGTCGATAAACATGCAGAAAATAAGTGACCCCACCATCGAACTGCAGATGTTCATGCGCGGCGAGCTTTCTGCCACCATCCTGTCCGCGGACCAGGCCAAGGCTCTTGAAGGCACCGCCTTCCGTGACAAGGTGTACATGAGCGACCTCACCTCGGTTACTTTCTGGTGGCACCCCAACTACCAGTCGCCCAATCCGGAGTTCAATGCCTTCATCCGCAACGAGAATTTCCGCAAGGCGCTCTATTACGGTATAGACCACGAGAAATTCCTGTCACTGGATGACCAGGTGAACCCCAGGGGTTTGATGCGTACTACTATCGTTCCCGAGGAAAACTGCTTCGACGAGAATGGCCGCGACTTTACCGATTATCCGGGAGTCAAGGAGTTCAAGGACCGCGGCAACCCATATAATATCGCCAAAGCACGTGAATACCTGGCTAAGGCCATTGCGGAGCTGACCGATGGCAAGGGAACCATAAAGGGCGTAAGCGCAGGCGCAGTAGACATGAAGCCGGTAGCCGACTTCCAGGTAGACGGCAAGCTGCCGATCCAGATGGTGTATGTACATACTACCAGCTCGAAGAGTACTACCGAGGCCCTGCTTTTCCAGGCCATGATGAAGGAAGCATTCGGAGCTGACAAGATTGAGGTGGTTTTGGGCCAGTATGTTGACAATGCGTACCGGGAGGCTATTCTTCCCCTGAAATACGACATGATGTGGTCAAGCTTCCGTTTCTCCTACGCCGATCCCATGGCCCAGTTTGGCCGTCTGGTTGAAAAGGGCGGTTACCTCAACATGGCCGTTGACAGCAGCGATAAAACCAACACCGTTTTTGACAAGGAACTGAATGACCTCATCCAGGCTGCCGCGGCGGAAACAGTCCTTTCAAAACGCTATGCTGCTTTTGCCAAGGTGGAGCAGCACATCCAGAACAAGGCGTACATCATGCCCTACCGTGCCGGCGGTGGATCATACACCATCAGCAAAATGGTACCCTACACGGTGCCACGCAGTGGTTTTGGTGTGACGCGTTTCAAGTACAAGGGCATGAAGGTAGAAGACCAGCCCCTTGCCTCCAAACGGGTAGAAGAGCTGAGAGCTACCTTCATCAAAGAAATGAACGAAGCATCCAGCAAGTAGTGTATGGTGCCCCGAGCCTTCGGGGCACTGTATGCGCATGGTTTTTTTGGAGCAGTGATGAGTGTATATATCCTGAAGCGCTTTGGCGAGTCCCTGATAACAGTCTTCATCGTCATTGTGGCGGTATTCATGCTGATGCGCCTGATGCCGGTTGAAGGCTACTTTTCCAGGGAAGACTACACCGAGATGAACGAGGACGCGCGGAATGCCTACCTGCGCACGATCGGGGTCACCGGCAGCCCGGTAACCCAGTTTGTCTCCTTCATGGGTGGAGTCGTCAAGGGCGACTGGGGACGATCCATCACGGTATACCCCAAGGCTCCCATAGCCGGTATCCTGCTCGAAAAAGCCCGCTATTCACTGGCTTTTGGCCTGTCTGCCATAGCCATCAGCCTGGTGCTTGGACTGGCTTTGGGCATAGCCATGGCCCAGCACAAGGATGGCATCGTGGATGGGGTAGGCACTCTGTACGTGGTCCTGGTGCGGGCCATTCCCAGCCTCATCTACCTGTTCCTTATACAGATATGGGTCAGCGGACTATTGCACTGGCCCATGGTTTTCTATGAAGACAGGCCCGTTTCCTGGATACTGCCCACCATATCGCTGGCCCTGCCCGGCATTGCCTGGTACGCCATCTGGCTGCGCCGCTTTATGGTAGACGAGGAGAACAAGGATTATCTTAAATTTGCGGTTTCAAAAGGTTTGCCGCGGCGCACGGTTATGCTGGGCCATGTTCTGCGCAACGCTTCGGTACCCTTGGTGCAGTACCTGCCCACGCAGATCCTTCTGACCATCGCGGGTTCGCTGATCATCGAGAGCATTTATTCCATACCAGGACTCGGCGGCCTTCTGGTTTACGCCATACGGCAGCAGGACAATCCCCTGGTGCAAGCGCTGGTGCTCATATTCTCGGTACTTGGAATTTTTGGCGTGTTTCTGGGAGATGTGCTGATGGTTATGGTAGATCCACGCATCAAGCTTGGCAAAAGCGAATCAGGTGCGGGTGCAGCATGAAAAAGTCCACATCGACGAAACCGGCTGACGGCGGCCCGGTACTGGACCCGCAGTCGATAGACGCCAGCCTGTATATGCGGGCTCCCTTCGATCCGGCGGCTTCCGAGTTGACCGGTTATTCGCGGTATTCGTACTGGAAATCAACCGTCCGCACCTTCCTGAAAAGCAGGATCTCGGTAGTGCTGCTTGTTTTGATGTTTTCCTTTTCTGCCTTCGCCTTCCTGTACCCGGTATTTTCATCAACCGACCCCAACCAGGTTTCTCTGGAACTGTCTGACTGGAACCAGCAGCCTGGTCCCGAAAGCGGTATTTTTGGCACCGACATGCTGGGACGGGACATGTGGGCCAGGACATGGTACGGCACCAGAACCAGCCTGACGCTGGGTTTTGTAATAGCCTTGTTTGATGTCGGCATAGGCATGATCGCAGGAGCGCTCTGGGGATACGTTAAACGTCTGGACCGCATCATGACGGAGATTTACAACGTACTTACCAATATACCCAGGACGGTGGTACTGGTATTGCTTTCATATATATTGCAGCCCGGCTTCTGGACCATCGTAATAGCCATGTGCGCAACGGGCTGGATAAGCATAGCCAGGTTTGTACGCAACAAAGTCCTGACGATCCGCGATTCGGAATACAACGTGGCTTCCCGCTGCCTGGGCACTCCGCTGCACCGGATAGTCATCATGAACATTCTGCCTTACCTTGTCAGCATCGTCATCATGCAGGTAGCCCTGACCATACCCTATACAATAGGCGTAGAGGTTTTTCTGGGTTTTGTCGGCCTTGGTCTTCCGGTGCGCGAGGTGTCACTGGGAAACCTGGTCAATCTGGGCAAGAACAACTTCATGCTCTATCCTTACCAGCTGATGTGGCCCACCCTTATACTGGCTGCGATTACCATTTCTTTTTACATAGTAGGCAACAAGTTTGCCGATGCTTCGGATCCAAGGAACCATGTATGAGCCGTAGCCGCCAGACGGTAGAGCTGGATACCAGGGCAGTCGGCCCCGGGGAGACCCTGCTTGAAGCCCGGGATATAGTCGTCCGCTTCAATCTGCGCGGCAAGGCGCTGACTGCCGTGCGGCGGGCTTCGCTGCAACTGCGATCAGGAGAGACTCTGGCGGTAGTCGGAGAATCCGGTTCCGGAAAGTCTGTGTTTGCCAAAAGCTTCATGGGCATGCTCGACAGGAACGGCCGCGTTGAGTCCGGGGCAATCCGCTACCGTGGCGTTGACCTGGCCACCCTGAAAAACGAGAACCAGTGGCTGGCCATCCGTGGAAAGCGCATTGCCATGATTTTTCAGGATCCCATGACCGCCCTCAATCCGCTCAAGACCGTAGGCGAGCAGATACGCGAGGCCGCGGCTCTGCACCGGGGCCTTGATCGTGAAGCCTCTAAAGCTTTGGCTACCGATATGCTGCAGAGGGTAGGAATCCAGGATGCCGGCAAACGGTACAGGCAGTATCCCCACGAATTTTCCGGGGGCATGCGACAGCGCGTGGTTATTGCCGCCGCCATAGCCTGCGGCCCCGAGATACTCATCTGCGACGAACCGACAACCGCCCTCGACGTAACCATACAGGCCCAGATCCTTGACCTCATAAAGGGGCTCCAGCGTGATCTGGGCATGAGCGTGTTGTTCATCACCCATGATCTGGGGGTGGTGGCCAAGATGGCAGACAGGATAGCGGTGATGTATGCCGGCCAGGTGGTGGAGGAAGGGCTTTCAGAAGAAATATTCTACGACGCACGTCATCCGTACACCTGGGCGCTCCTGGCTTCGCTTCCCCAGCTTGGTATAAAGGGTGAAGAATTATTCGCAATAAAGGGAACCCCGCCTTCACTGTTCAAGGAGATCAAGGGCGACGCATTTGCCCCCCGCAATCCTTTGGCGCTCAAGGTTGATTTTATGCATGAGCCACCGTTCTTTTCTGTAAGCCAGACGCACCGGGTAAAATCATGGCTCATGGATCCACGCTCGCCGGCCATGGAAGCGCCTGATACCGTCAAACGGCTCCGTGCCCGGCTGAATGCCGCTGCTATGAAAGGCGGCACCCCTTGAAACAGGAAGCGCTGCTTTCAGTACGTGATATCTCCGTTACCTTTGGACATGGACGCAAAGCCTTCCGGGCGGTTGGCGGCGTCAGCTTTGAGGTGTACAAGGGAGAGACGCTGTCTCTGGTAGGCGAATCGGGCTCGGGTAAAACCACTATTGGCCGTGCCATCATGCGGGTGCATCCGCTCTCCGGTGGTCAGATACGGTACCGTGACCAGCGCATATCCGGCAAGATACCCGACGAGGCCGAACGGTTGCTCCGCCAGAAGATACAGATGATATTCCAGGATCCGATGGCATCGTTGAACGAGCGGGCCAAGATCGATTATATCGTCAGCGAGGGCTTGTATAATTTCAGGCTTTTCAAGGACGAAGCCGACCGGCGGCGCAAGGTCGAGGCAGCCCTGCTTGAAGTAGGCCTTTTGCCCGAGTTTGCCAGCCGTTTTCCACACGAGTTTTCCGGCGGCCAGCGTCAGCGCATCGGTATAGCCCGGGCCTTGGTCATGGAACCGGAATTACTGGTAGCCGACGAGCCAATCAGTGCCCTGGATGTTTCCATCCGCGCCCAGGTAATCAACCTGCTCAACCGGCTCAAGCGGGAGCGGGGACTGTCCTACCTCTTCATAGCCCATGACTTGTCAGTGGTCAGGTTCATTTCTGACCGCATAGCGGTAATCCATCGTGGCAGACTGGTTGAACTGGCTCCCGCAGAACTGCTCTTCCAGAAACCCCTGCATCCGTATACCCGGGCATTACTGTCGGCGGTGCCCGTACCCGACCCCGAGTTGGAGCGTGACCGGCCCTTGGTTGTCTACGAACCGAGCCTCGCCCATGATTATTCGCTGGAGCAACCGAGTTGGCGAGAAGCCGAGCCTGATCATTTTGTTATGGGCACGGAAAAGGAACTCGGAGCCTGGCTGGATTATTCCCACCCTGCTTGACTCTGGCTCAAAGCCCTGTTTTTTTCTCTCCAACATAAAGTGAGCGACACATATTGCACCGCGCCAATGGAAACAATACTATTTTTATATAGTATTGGCTGATAAAGCTCTTCCAAAAAATCATTCGATTTTAAAAGAGCCGCAATATTTGTTTTAGACAAGGTGGTTGCATGTCCTCTTTACAAGGAAAAACCATTCTCCTCGTGGAAGATGAGACGATCCTTGCCATGACCGGGAAAATGCAGCTTGAAAAATATGGCTACAGGGTCAGGACGGTAGATACAGGCGAGAAAGCCATAGCCGAGATAAATTCAAAAGCTGATATAGAACTGGTGCTTATGTATCGTGTCGTGACGTAACTGAACAGAAGAATATTAAAAACAAACTCATCGTTCTGGGAAAGGCTTTGGAGGCGAGCCCGGCAACCATTGTCATTACTGATCTGGCCCTGCCGTTTGGCAGGTTGGGTACGCGTTCACCGTTGAAGAAAGGCAGTATCACGACGCCTTCCGAGGCGATGGGGGCCGCATTGGCGGCGGCGTTGAAAGCCGTCAGGGGCTACCAGCTCCGGCAGGCAGGAGAGGCTTGAATTGAGGCTGATTTCCGCGTCTTGGACGACGTCCTGGACTTCGCTGCGGGAAGGCAGCTTGAGGAGCAGGCGCGGCAGAAGCGAGCGCACGCGCGACGCCCGGGTGGGCGCATGCGACTTTTGTTACGCAGGCGATCTGCACGTCCCTGGAGCGGCAAAATTCAATGACGGAACGAGCATTGTCGCGTATGCGGTCAGGATATATCTCGAGCCTGGGCGTTCTGAGTCTCATCGTGCGTCTCCTTGGCGATGAAGCCGACCCGTCGGCTCCGCTCTGGTTCTGTGTCTAGGTGCGCGATTCGGCCGCGACCCAGGCCTCGAAGGTCAGTTTGACATCGGCGAGGATGCGGGCGTCGGCCGGAGGCAACAGATGCTTGTTGGCACCCGTGCAGACGGAGCGGAGGCAGTCGGCCGCGCCTTCCACCCTGGTCAGCGCGCCGCCGGTGGCTACGACCCACTTGATGGCGGTGAGGTCCTTGCCCTTGACGATCTGCCTCTTGCCCGTTGGCGTGTACAGGTCGGACACCTGGCCAGCGTGACGTCTGGTGCCAATTTCCACGGCGCGTGAGCAGAGCCAGCGGGTCAGCTCCTTCTGGCGGTCGGTGGTGGGCATGGCCTGGAGGTCGGTCATGCGGTTTTCCCATACCGGGTCGCCGGTCAGGTGCACGATGTTGGCCGCGTTGACGAACACGCCGAGGTCGCCCTCGACGGTGCGCTTGGCCCGGGGCTCGGGCTCGGTAGCCATCATGCGGTATTCCCGGTTGCCATCGGTGACGCTGTGCACATCGGTGGTCGCGCCGCCTACGTCGAACACCATGCAGTCGCCCATAGCTTCGGCGAACAGCTCGGCGCCCCTGAGCACCGCGCCGGGTGTCGGCAGGATGCCCCAGGTGCTCATGCCTTCGAACTTGGCCATGCCCGGCGCATGCACGATGTTCTTGCTGAACACCTCGTGGATGAGCTGCCGCAACGGCTCGATATTGAGGATATCGACGTCGGGAAACACGTTTTCGGCGATGAGCAGTTCTATGCCCGCATCGTGGAACAGCTGCTGGATGGGGCGGTGCAGGGCCGAGTTTCCGGCGTATACCACGGGGGCGGGCAGCCTGAGGGCCGCCAGTTTCTCGGCATTGCGCAGCACCGTCGTCTTCTCGCCGAATTCGACACCGCCCGCGAGCAGTATGATGTTGGGATTGATGTCCCGCAGTTCCTCGAGTTCGTACGCCTCGAGGGCTCCCGCGGTCACTTTCTTGACGATGGCGCCGGCTCCGAGCGAGGCCTCGTGGGCGGCGCGGGCCGTCATGCTGTAGGTCAGGCCATGAACGGTCATCCGCAGGCCGCCAGCGGCCGAGCTGTTGACGAAGGTCTCGGGCCGACCGATGGAACCGCCGAACGCGCGTTCCAGTTTGGCTATCGCCTCGGCCACGCCGACGCCGACATCGCCCATCAGCATCGAGGTCTTGGCATACCCCTGCGCGACGTGGGAGAAGCCTCCCTCTTGCAGGAACCTGAAACCGTTGGCCTTGGTGATGGTCGACCCGACCTCGATAGTAAGAATGTCAATACTCTCGCCCACATTGTACTCCGGAATAATCCAAAGAAATTTGCCACGGAGGCACGGAGACACGGTGTAGCGCGAGACTCGTAGCGATACAAGGGCATCGCTCCGAGCCAACGAGGAGCAGAGGGGGATCTGCCCCCAAGCGCTCTTAAGCATACAGGGGGGATACCCCCCTGCAACCCCCTACGTCGCTCAACGTTTCGCGCCGTACTGTGTCTCCGTGCCTCCGTGGTTATCTTATACTATCTTATTACACAACACCGCGGGCTTTCAGGGTCTTCACTATGGCGTCGACGACATGGATGCCCTTGGTACCGCGGCCGAAGGTGGCGTCCAGACCGGTTTCCTTGGCCATGTCGCGGTTCACCTGGGTGCCGCCGGCGATCAGGACTATCTTGTCGCGGATGCCCTTCTCCTTGCACAGCTCGGCGAGCTTCTTCATGTTCTGCCGGTGCACGTCGGAATGGCTTATGATCGTTGATATGAGGATGGCCTGCGCGCCGATCTCGATGGCCGCGTCGACCAGTTTGCCCACCGGCACCGAGGTGCCGAGGTAGGTATACTTGACGCCGTACTTCTCGATGCCGCCGTGCTTGATGTCCAGGATCTCGCGGAGGCCGACGGAGTGCTCGTCCTCGCCTACCGTGGCCGCAACGACCTTGAGGCCGATCTTCTTGATGGCCGCGCGGATCTCCTCTTCATCGAGCATGATTTCCTTGGGAGGAATCTTGAGCTCTGACTTCTTGATGTCGAAGGCGACCTTGCCCTTGACCTCGACGAAGCAGCCCTCGGCGGGGTGCATCACCTGCAGGTTGACCACTTCGGGGTCCTTGAGGCCCATCTTGCGCGCTATCTCCAGCCCCGCCTCGCGGGCGATGTCTTCGCTCTCGGGCACCATGAACTGGAGCAGTACCGTGCCGTCGCCGGCCCACTCGGCCTCGGGTTTCAGCAGGTCGCCCTTGCGGTACGGCAGGGTTTTTTCGAGGCGCTTGTCGGCATTGTCCTCAGGATCGAGTTCGTCGATGTAGACAATCTTCCCGGGTTTGCACAGCGTACAGCCGCCGATGGCGTCGCAGGGCTTCTTGGTGCCCGCGGGCAGGTGGTTGATGCCGAAATGGTCGCAGACCGGAGCGTAGTAATCGTCGTCACGTTCGACGATGGTATCGACGCCCACGCCGCCTGAGCCGTCGCGCGCTATGCCGTCGCCGTTGCGCTCGGGATACTTGGCCGAATCGACGAAGAAGCCCTTCTCCACCGCGGCGAAGTAGCCGCCCTCAAGAATGACTTCCTCGAGGAACGCCACGGTGCGCTCCTTGAGGTCGCGGACCATCTCTCCGAGCGGGCCCTCACGGTTCAGGGTAACCAGTTCCTTGATGCCGTCCAGGGCGGCCCAGGTCTGCTTGACGGTCTGGATGCCGCGAATGTTGTTGTAGTGCCAGGGCACGTTGCGTCCCTCGTCGGGAGTGATGGTGCTCTGGATGTCGGCGCTCGTCAGCATCGATATCAGCGTGTCGATGGTATGGGTCCGCACCGCTTCCTCGATGTCTGATTCGATGTAGCGGGTGTTCTGCTGGGCACGCATCTTGAAGTCGCTGAAAAACTCCCTCAGCGCTATGGCATACGGAAGGTCGTACCACAGCTTGGGTGCGGGCGGCGCGTCGGGTGGCACGGTGGAAAGTCCGATCAGCGACTTGTCCATGCCGGCAGCCACGGAGAAGGCGCAGTTGATGCCGTGCTGAACCATCAGTTCCGGCATGACCAGCCAGCCTGCCTTGGCGGTGGCGTTGGCGTTGTGGGCGCCGTCTATCTGGAATATGCGCGCCCCGGACATGACCTTCTTGGCCTCCGCCGCGTCGACGAAGGACCGGTACATGTTGACGTTGCGGTACAGCACGTTGTACTGGGGGTCCTGGTGGGCGCCGTTGATGCCTTCCTCGGCGAACAGTACCGCAACTTCAGGGCCGGCAACGCCGGAGACGTAGCTGTGGAAGTTGATCGGACGGCCGACTTCTTCTTCGATCAGGTCACAGGCTTTGCGGCTGGCGCGGATCTGCTTGCGGGTTATGGGAACGCCGCCGGTGCCCTCGGGCGTGCCTTCCATGAGGCCGTCGATGTGGCTCTGCCCGGTGGTGCGTATGACCATCAGGTGGTCGGCGCCGTGCCAGGCGGCCATGCGCATGCGGCGCAGGTCATCCTCGAAGCGGCCCGAGGCTATCTCGGTGGTCACCACGCAGGATGGCTGGGGATCGATATGCTCGAAGTATTTTGAAGCGGGAAGCCCGATGCTCCGCTTGAGCGGCTTTGACATGTTGCGGTACAGGAAGGGGCCCATCCTGACGCCTTCGGCGGGAACCTCGCGCCAGGTCCAGCCCTTGCGGGGCGGGTGGTACGCGGAGAGGTCCTGCATGATGTTCTCTATGTCGAGCTTCTTGCCCGGGTCAAGTTCGTTGGTTGCCATGTGCTGAATCCTTCTACTGGAAGAGACCGTCGAGGACGGTTTTGTCGTCGATGATGGCCTGGGCGGCGCTCCTGATATCCTTGCCGGTCTTCCGGGACAGCTTGAGCACCACGTGCCCCGCGCCTTTGCCGAGCAGTCCGGCCTCGAGTACGCGGGTCACGACCGCGTGGGTGGAAACCGAGTCGATGCCCATGCGCAGCAACACCGAGCGCTCGATGGACGGTGAGGTATGGGTCCTGGCCAGCCCGACTATGGGCTCGACCATCTGGTTGCACAGTTTCCAGAAACGGTCCTTCAGCTCGCCGTCGCTGATCTTCTTGAGTTCAGCCTGCCTCAGTCCAAAACGGGCTATCCGGTCGTCTGCCATCGAATGCTCCTTATAGTTCTTTGCTGGCGTTCCTGACCCAGGCGGCGTCACGCTTGACGTCGGTGGCCAGGAACGCGATATCGCCGGGGGACCACTGCGCTACAGGCAGGGCCTTGGAGGCGTTCTTGAGGTACGACACGCGGAGGCGGTCCATGTCCTGCACGGTTCCGCGCACCTGGTCCAGGTGGTCCGGAATGATGATCGAGATGCCGGGAACGCTTTCCCGGGGATCGCCGCGCCGCACCTCGATGCCGTGCTCCCTGGCAAACGAAAGCTGGCTGTTCTGGTGCTTTCCGGCGCCGGTATACTCGGTCTCCTGGACGACCACGATCTGGTCGCGGTCCATCTGGCGGGCCAGGGTGACGGCGGCCGTCAGGCTCGTATTGCCCGCGGGGCCGCGTTCGAGGCCCTCCATCCTGGTCAGGAGTTCGGTCACGTAGAAGACCTCGCCCTGGGTTACCAGCTGGTACTCGTCCATGTAGCGGAGCGGGCGGGCGGCGTTGCGCGGCACATCGACCCGGTCGGGCCAGGTGGCGAACGGTACGCCGAAACCGGTATGCCCGGTTGTAAACGATTTGCGGTTGAAGTCGCGGTCGCTGGCCATGTGCAGTCCGCCGAGGTCGACCGAGCAGGCCACCACCCGGGCGTCCTTGCAGCCGGCCAGCTGCAGGCCGCGCGCGGTGCCCGTCAGGTTGCCGCCGCCGGCGTGGGTTATGACTACCGCGTCGGGATCCTTGCCGCAGCGGGCGCGCACCTGCGCCACCAGTTCGGTGCCGAGCGTTTCCACGCCGCGTATGCCGAACGGGGTATAGAGGCTGGCGTTGAAGTATCCGGTCTCTTCGAGCGTCCGCAGGAGCACATAGAACAGTTCCGGCCCCACAGACAGCCTGAGCACCTCGGCTCCGTACGCTTCGCAGGCGCGGCTCTTCTCCACGATTTCAGGCTGGCCGATGCCGTGGCTGTCGAAGACTTCCTGCACGATGATGCACTTGAGCCCGCGCTGGGCCGCCTGCGACGCCACCGCGGCGCCGTAGTTGCCGCTCGTCGCGGCGATGATGCCCTTGTAGCCTTTTTTTGCGGCCTCGTAGGCGCTGATCGACGCCCGGCGTGCCTTGAAACTGCCGGAAGCGTTGGCCGCTTCGTCCTTGACGAAGATGCGGGCTCCCTTGCCGGGTTCTGCCGTCTTGCGGACGGCATCGGTGAGGTTGCGCAGTTCGTACAGCGGCGTGTTGCCGACCTTGGTCTCGGCCTGGATGCGCAGGATGTCGTCGTGGGAATACCCCGTGCCGCTCATCAGCCGCTCGTAGTCGAAGGCTATGGGGCTCTGGATGAACGAATCGTAGTCCAGCCCCATGCTCGTCTTCATGATCTCGTTCTTGCGCGCCGTCACGGCGGCGTAAGACATGTCTTTCTGGCTCACAGCTCCACCTCCGTACCGATCGTCAGCAGTTCGGGAATGGCCGTGCCGAAACTGTGGCTGTACCCGGGATTGACCATGCGAAGCTTGCCTTCAAGCTCCCGGCCGACCAAAGTCCTGATCCTGGCGTTGCCGCCCATCTCGGCGTCGCCGAGCAGGAAGCCGGAAACGCGCATCATCAGCGGAGTCTTCCGCGTGTCCTCGGGCAGCGTCGGGGCGCGCTCTTCCGGCCTGAGGATTACCTGCTCTATCTCGACCCACGAGCCTTTCGTAGCGGCTGGCATTCAGGACCGCCTGATCTGGTCGCGGAAGTCGCCCATGATTGCGCGGGGAACCGGCAGGTCTATCATCGTCTTGAGTCCGGGGGTTGCGTTGATAACGTTGGGAATCATGTTGACGCACATGGCGATGGTGCCCAGGCCACCCTCGACCTCGGGCATGTTTGCCAGGTTGATGGGCGGGGTGCCCTGGATGGTCACGTAGTCGCCGGTGTGGGTGCCTTCCATTTCCGGCTCGATCTGCTGGGGGTGGATCATGTCGATCTTGACCGTGCCGTCAACGTAGCCCTGACCGGTCATGTTGACGCCGGCCACGTCGCCTGCTTTGGCAAAGCCGTGCGGGCTCTTGCGGTCGACTGAGGTGACGATGGGCTTCATCTGCTGTTCGAACTTGTCGATCTTCCAGCCGAGGGCGGCGCCGATCATGCCTACCGATTCGTGGAAGCCGACATGGCCCGCCATGGAGCCGTCCTTGACGGCCTTCTCGAAGGCCTCGACGGTGAAACCGACGCCCTGCTCGTGCATGACGGTCGGTCCGAAGGGAGACAGGCTGTTGACGCGCTTGGCCTCGATGTGGTCGACGTCGACCATGCAGCCGGTCATCACGATGACCAGCAGGTCCATGATGAGGCCGGGGTTGATGCCGGTGCCCAGGATGGACACGCCGTTGGCCTTGGCGATCCTGTCGAGCCCGGCGGCGAGCTCGGGGTTCCTGGCCGCGGGGAAGGACATTTCCTCGGCGGTCGAAATGACGTTGACCTTCTGCTCGAGGCAGTACTTGAGTCGCGGGAAGGCGTCCTTGGTGAACGAGTCGGTGGCGCAGAGGGCGATGTCGCAGCTCTTCTCGGTGATGACGTCTTCGATGCGGCCCTTGATGATGACGGGCTTGCGGTTGCCCCGGGGAACGCCGAGCACGTCATGGAAGTCCTTGTTGACGCGGTCGGGATGCATGTCGCAGACGCCGACGATCTCGATGCCCTTTTTCTTGAGGATCATGCGGGCCATACCACTGCCCATGGCGCCGAAACCCCAGATCACGACCCGTACGTTGTCCATGAAAACCTCCAGAAAATGCAGGTGATGTGCTACGTGAATGACTCGACAGTCTTACCTGTAATACAAGCAGGAAGCGTGCCAATTGTAATCATCCTTCAGGCAGGAGGCATTTAGACCGGAGAACCCGGAAAACGGCAGCAGCGGTTACAAGGCATGTCGTTTCAGGATATGGAGGTAGGTATATCGATGGTGGCCAGCGCCACAGCCGTGCGGGTTCAGTAGCGGATGGGTACTACCGTCAGGTCATCATTTCTGGAGGTCATATTGTAAAATATTTTTGCAGCGATGCAAATATCCTTGCAAGCAGAATATCATGCTTCCGGCAACAGCCCCAGGCATTTCATCTTGTACTGGAGGCTCTGCCGCGAGATGCCGGCCAGCCGGGCCGCGCTGGAGATGTTGCCCCCGCTCTGTGCCAGGCATTCGCGCAGGATCGCGCGCTCCACGTCTTCAAGATAGGCCGGCAGGTTGCCTCTGAAGCCCTCGGCGGACGGCATCATGCCGGCGCTCCCCTGCGAAACGGGCCGGGCCGCCAGCAGGTCCACGTGGGACGGCACATGCTCGCAGCCCAGTACATGCTCAGTGCTGACCATCGTCATGGCGCTTTCCAGGACGTTCTGCAGTTCCCTGACGTTTCCGGCCCAGGCATGCTCCCGGAACAGCTCGACGAGCTCCGCCGACAGCATCCAGACATCCTTGCCGATCTTCTGGTTGTAGTAGCGCAGGAAATGCTCGGCGAGCAGGGGAATGTCGTCACGCCGCTCGCGCAGGGCTGGAATCTTTATGTTTATCACGTTGATGCGGTAGTACAGGTCCTTGCGGAAGGTTCCCGCGCGCATCATGTCGTGGAGCGATTCGTTGCTGGCGGCTATGATCCGCACATCGACGAACAGGTCCTTGAGGCCGCCCAGCCGGCGCACGGAGCACTCCTGGATGGCCCGCAGTATCTTTGCCTGCAACGGCAGGCTCATCGAATTGATCTCGTCGAGGAACAGCGTTCCTCCGTTGGCCTGCTCGAAGAGCCCGGGACGCTCCTCGGCGCCCGTGTAGCTGCCCTTTGACGTGCCGAAGAAGATGCCTTCCAGCAGCGCGTCGGGCATCGCCGCGCAGTTGACCGCGATGAAGGGCCGGCCGTTGCGCTCGCACTCGTTGTGGATGCTCTGCGCGAACAGTTCCTTGCCGGTGCCGGTTTCGCCCTCGATAAGGACGTTGGAATCGGTCCCGGCCGCCTTCCTGGCTATGCCGATGGCGTTCATGTACTGGGGATGCCGGCCGATGAGCATGTCGAAGGTGTACCGGCGGGGCTTGCGCGACTGGGCCTTGGGCGGGTCTATGAGCTTCTGCCGCAGATCGATGATCTGCTCCGACAGCTGGTTGACCTCGGTGTAGTTCTTGGCCACTTCCACCGCGCCGACTATCTGGGAGCCCAGGATGATGGGGTACGTCGCATTGACGGTGGATATGCGCTTCTTCTTGAAGTTGAGGTACGACTGCCGTTGCTGGTTTATCGTCCGCCCCATCGCGAGCGCCGTCAGCAGCGTGCTGTCCGAGGCCAACCAGGTCGGAAAGACCTCCAGCAGGTGCTTTCCGAGGACCTCTTCGGCCGAGAGGCCTTCTATGTGCTCCATGGCCCGGTTGTACAGCACGCTCCGGCCGTCTGCGTCGACGATGTGCACGCCTTCCTCGAGGGTCTGCAAAATTATTTGCATCGCGGTGAGAAACAAGTGCGTGTCGATCATCGATACCTCCGGAGTTCCGAACGCTGTCTCTGTGCCCCGGCCCCGGTCAGCCCCCCGATCAGCCGTCAGTTCACCTGCTTGATCTTCATTATCGACGGTATGTGCCTCAGGTCGCGCTCGGCCGTACGTGCGTCTTCGGCGCTCGGATAGGCCATTGTAAAGAAGCCGGACAGGCTCTCGTGACCGTCTTCGAGGCGACATTCTACGAGACGGCCACTGTGCTCGCGGACGAGTCGGTGGCTTCGCCGGGCACGTAGGGGCGGTAGTCCATCAGCGAAATGGCAACCTCGGGGGCTTCTACCCGCTTGGGTTCCGTGTGTTTTGATTCGCCGTGGCGGACCTCGAGTTCGGGTTTGCGATCTGCGCCATGGGGAATGTGGCCGGGAACGGTGATGAACGCGGTCTCTATTCCCACTGATTCCAGGAGCGCTGCATACAGGATTGAAAGATCGTCGCAGTACCCGGCGTGAAAAATCGACAAAGGGAGTTTTGGGGTCTATAACATAATTGATGCCATAGATATCCATGGTCATGAAGATAGCCATTGCGTTAAGGACAGCCGGATCAACCGCCTGGGTGCCCTTCTCTCGCACAAGCTCATGGCATTGCGGTCCAGGAGCCGTACCGTGAGGTTCCTCGCATCCCGGTAGAGCTCAGCCCCGAGCCGGTACTCCAGAACCAGCCCGGCTGATGCCTTGGTGTTCTCGGTTACTTCCAGGATCCGCGCGTTGAAGAGTGAGGTGACATCGACAGTGACGGACTCCCCCGGAGCCAGGCGGGGAGGGGCTGGACAGTCTTTCGGCCCGTCCATGAACTGCTTCATGTAGAACTTCAGGCGTATGTCGGCAACCGGGGTCTTCTCCAGGTTCACCAGCACGGCTTGGCCAAGGGGACCTTCGTCGTACCAGGACCTGAAGACCGGGAAGATCTCTGCCAGCTCCAATTTTTCAGGTTCGACCCCAGTGCCGACCCTGTACTGCCTTGCTCCCACCAGGAGTTCTGGACGGATCGGAAGGGAACGCTCGATTGCTACCCTGCGCTCCTCGCGCCCGGCAAGGTATACAACACTGCCCAAAGAGAACGCCATACCTTGATAGAGCCCGAGGTGGTGGCGATACGAGGATCCAGGGGAAAGACTGATAGCAGGGGTGAAGAGGTACGAGAGGGCCGCTTCTGCCTGCAGGGTCGAGCTTGAAGCTGAGGCCACGACATCCGCAAGAAAGCCATACCAGTACCCCCCGCCCGCCGAGGCACGAAGGTAGAAGCGTGGGCTGAAGTGCAGGAACACCCCGCCGCCATCAGCAAGGCAAGCACAGTCAAGAACCAATGGAATTCCAGGCGTAGCCGCTGCATGGATACCCCCTGCTTATTACATTTGACAGAAAGTATAAGCGACCCCTGATACCCGGAACATCCGTACAAATATCAGTACCTCAATAGACTGCGTCGGGGACACAGCTTGAGCCAGGCAACACTGCGTGAATGATATTTCCCATTTGATGCCAAATAAGCAATATGTGTTTCAGGATCAAGGCGGGCTCAGCCAGTCGCAGACGGGATAGTGACTGATAGTAATTTGTCAGCACGTATTTTGGAATGCTCACCTGACCGAGGATATTCGATGATAGGAAAATAAATTGCTTGACTCGCCTGCTGCCATTACACCTCCACAGTAGGTTGGCAAAGTAACCCAGGGCCACATTGGAAGTAGGTATATAGCCCTGATAATCAGCCTTGCCTACTGGGTTCCAGCCATCCCGTCAATCCACCCTTGCCTGCGTCGATCTCCTTCCCCTCCGCCATGGCCGTGGGGACAATCACGGAAGGCAGCAACACGAAGCCGGCTAATTAGAAGAAGATCAGCGGTCCTATGGAGGAGGTTCCATCCCGGAGTTTTAACCTTGCGGGAAAGGGGCAGTCCCGTCTATAGTGCTTCCGGGGCTTTGATTTGATCCCTGGTGCAACGCCGGACATACGCATCAGATGAAAAACAAGGAATCCAGTATCGGCCAGTCTGATGGTGAGGGCACGTTATGTACAGAGTCCTGATTGTCGATGACGAAATGCCGATCCGGGAAGAATTATTGATGTTCGGGTTCGGGAACCTGGGTTGTGTTGTCTGCGGCCAGGCGGAGAATGGGCAGAAGGCACTCGAATTCCTGCAGGCCAACCCAGTAGACATCATCATTACCGATATCAGGATGCCGGTCATGGATGGGCTTCGCTTGATCGAAGTATCCCGGCATCGTTTCCCGGACATTCAATACATACTCCTGAGCTGCCTGAACGATTTCGAGCCGATACAGCAGGCCCTCAAGCTGGGTGTGGCGGACTATATCCTGAAAGGGACATATACCGATAACGAACTGGCTACCGCCATCCTTAAAACCGTGGCAAATATCGAGGAACAGGGCAAGGTAAGGGCGGAGCGCCAGCGGGACAATTACAGGGCCGCTGTCAGGTTGCTCTCCAGGCTGATCAGCCAGGAAGAAGCGGTAACGGCTGAAACCGTGGACCGGCTCAGGGAATTCGGCGTCTTTGGCAGCTATCCCTGCACCGCTGTCTGGACAGACCTCCGATCAGATCCTTCCAGGATGGATGCGATAATCGAAGAACTGAGGTCAGAATACTTGTCATCTCCAGATTTTGCGGATTCGCCGGGCCTGTACGTATGCCTGCCTGGGGGTTTTTTATTCTTTACAGATATTTCCTCAGAAGCTTGCGATGGCCAGTCGCCTGCCTTCGGTGCGGCATTGAACCTGATTGAATCGCTGTACCACAAGACACGGTCCGGAGCAGACGGGAAGACGGTATGCGGCAGTCATTTTTTGCTTGGACCAATCGGAAGCAACGATGACCTGGCCCGCATGGTCTCAGGCATCGAAGCCTTCAACGAAGGCGGATTCTACCTGAACCAAGGCTCGACTGTGCGGACTGCGCCCCTTTGCAGACCACTGGATGACATCGATATCGATGCCATCCAGACGCGACTGGAACTGACCCCTATTGATTCAGTCATCTGTTTCCTGCAAACTGATCTCAGGGAATTCCTGCTTGAAGGTCGCATCCAGAGGAAAGACCTCCACAATTTCATCTCGAGCCTCATGAGCAAGTATATGGAGGGCAGGCTCATGGTGGTGGATACCAGGAGACTGGAAACCTGTATCCATTCAGCGGCTTCATTGAACGAGCTGATAGATGGAATTGCAGACTGTGTCTCGGATTCAATCTCGGATAAAAAGATGAACAAAACCATACTCCACGCGATACAATTCATCAACCAGAATCTTTTCCGGCCTCTGAGCCTTACGATAGTCGCTGAACACATAGGGATATCCTCGAGTTACCTCTCGTCCCTGTTCTTCCGCGAGACAGGAGGACAATTCAGCGAGTACGTCACGCAGAGGAGAATGGAGAAGGCGATGGAATTGCTTAGGACATCTGACTATAAAGTGTATGAGGTCTCCGAAATGGTGGGGATTCAAAGCTACCGCTACTTCTCCAGACTATTCAAGGAATATACTGGGCAGGCTCCCAGGGATTTCAAATGAGTCCGCTGGCCAGGAACGGAGTGGGGCAGAAACGGAATAAATCATTCATCATCAAATTCTTCTCGGTCCTTTTTGTCTGCATGTCATTGCTGTACATATCTTTCCAGGTGATCCTGCTGAGGACTTCCACTGAAAGGATCGCGCTCCGTGAAAAGGAAGTGTACCTCTCCGCGCTGCAGAATGGGAACACCATCATAAACGAGTATTTCGATGGCATCGGAAGTGTGATGTTCATGCTTGAAAAGCAGATCGACCTTTACGGCACCGACAAGCTTGAAAGCTTTCTGGCTAAATACAAGTCCCAGATTTCAATCTTTTCAAAAAGCGTGTACTTCATCGATCCGGACGAACGTGTGTTTTCCACAGACCCCGAATCCTACGATGCCTATGGGAATGACAGGGTGCTTGAATTTCACCGGAAGGCCAGGTCATCGCCCAGCATGGGCTACAGCGACCCCTATATCTCCAGTATTTCTTCAGAAACCCTTGCCGTTTTTCGCCTTGTCATGACGAGCGATGGGAATGCGATCGGGACCATTGTGATTGAAATAGACCTGGACTATTTCAGATCCCGCCTGAAAGCTGCCTTGACTCCTGATTCGCCAACCCTGGAGTTGATCCTTGTAACCTCGTACAGCGACATGCCGGTCGCCTTCTTCACCACCGATGACTCCCTGCTTATCGATTCATCCAGGAACCCGCCGGCACTCAAGGAGGGATTCCTGGAATCGGTGAAGACGGCCATGATCAACCAGGAAACAAAAATGACCTACGAAGCTTCAGGAATGATGGTGTATTACCGTTCCCTGATCAGGGCTCCCTTCAACCTCTGCCTCATCGCCGGTGAGGATGAATACCACGCCTTGTTCGATACGGCACGGATGGATTCCTTTCTGAACATCTCCATCGGAACCCTTCTGATAATCCTGGCAGCGACCCTGCTTACGGCGTTCACCACGAATCACCTGCGGCGATTCATCGCCGAGATGGATAAAGTTGATTCGCTTATCGACCTCAAACCCATCGCACACACCAGCAATGATGAATTCGGCAGTCTGATAGATAGTTACAATGCCCTGCTTGCCAGGATATGCGGCTTGATCGAGGATCTGAAAGAATCGGAGCACCAGAAGAAGATGCTCGAACTTAAAATCCTGCAAAGCCAGATTGGTCCGCATTTCCTGCACAACACGCTGGCATGTTTCGGAAGCCTGGCCAAGCAGGGAAAGCTTGAACACCTGAGAGAGGGCATCAGGAACCTGATCCTCCTCTTGGGATACAGCTTTGACCGTATCGATGACAGGGTGAAACTGGAAGATGAAATCAGGGTGCTTGAGTCGTACTGCCAGATACAGAAACTTCGTTACGGAGATGTCTTTGAAGTGCAATTCCGGATAGACCAGAATACCACAGAATGCAGGCTGCCAAAACTGATCCTGCAACCACTGGTCGAAAACGCCATCTTCCATGGCATTCTTCCGAAATACCAGCCTGGTTTGATCTGTGTTGATTCATCCCTTCATGATGGCAAGCTCGTCGTCACAATCCGGGATGATGGTATCGGCATGAACCAGGAGCAGGTCTCCCGCCTGTTTGCTGAATATTCCAGGACTGGATTCAACAAGATCGGCATCAAGAATGTAGACGAACGGATCAAACTCAACTATGGATCCGACTACGGATTGGTTGTGGCATCAAAGGAAAACACCGAGACCCTCGTGACCTTGACCCTTCCTGCGATGACCTGACTCCATCATCTTCAGCACCGTTCGGGCCAAAATGATGAAATCCGATACACTTTAATGATTTTTTGAACGTTGTGGAATTTACCATCCCTGTCACACTGATCCTGCATTGAATCAATGTCCGGAGGCATGCGATGGGGAGATTCATTCTCAGGCGGATTCTGGGGGCACTTCCGATACTGATCGGCGTTTCGCTGATTGTGTTCATTCTTCTTAACATAGTACCTGGTGACCCCATTGCCCTGATGATGAGGGAGCACACCAAACCAGAGGTCGTCGCCCGGGTCAGAGCCCAGATGCATCTCGATGATCCAGCCTATATCCGGTATTTCCGTTTCCTCTGGGGAGCAGTACGCGGTGATTTCGGCATCTCCTACAAGATGAACCGGCCGGTCATCGGGCTTCTTGCTGAAGCCTTTCCAAACACACTGATCCTGGCTCTCTGTGCCGCTGCGTTCTCCTGGGTAGTAGGGATTCCAGCCGGGATAATTTCTGTGGTCAAAAGACAACGACTGCCCGATTACCTGTCCATGAGCTTCGCCCTGCTGGGCGTATCACTCCCTGTATTCATGTCGGGTCTCCTGTTCCAGTACATCTTCGCGATGAAGCTGGGATGGTTGCCGGTTGCTGGCTTCAAAGGTCCGCAGTACCTGATCATGCCAGCGATAGTTCTTGGCTGGAGTTCCGCGGGGATGATAGCCCGCCTGACCCGCTCCAGCCTCCTTGAGGTAATGGGCAACGACTATATCAGAACTGCCCGGGCCAAAGGACTGACCGATGTAAAAGTGCTTGTCAACCACGCGCTCAAGAACTCGTTCATCCCGATCGTCACCTTCATGGCCATCCAGGTAGCATCTCTGCTTTCAGGCGCCATCATCACCGAAAGCATCTTCGGTATCCCGGGAATAGGCCGGATAGCCGTCAACGCCATCCAGTCCAGGGATATGCCGCTGATGCAGGGAGCCGTGATGCTCGAGGTGCTCCTGGTGACCCTGGGCAATCTCTCGGCAGACGTACTCTACTCATTCCTTGATCCCAGGATCAAATACAGCTGAAGGGGCGATTCATATGGAAATCAATGTGGCAGAACAGACAATTGCCTACGCCGACAACGGGGAAGACGAAAACGAGTTCATCAAGGAAGCGTTCTGGCCGGATTTCCTGCGGAGTTTCATGCGCAACAAGACGGCTGTCCTGGGATTGGTTACCGTTGCGATCCTGATACTCGTGGCTGTTTTCGCTCCCTGGGTAGCGCCCCACGATCCCTACCTGGTAGACCTTCAGATCCAGTTGCAGAAGCCTGATGCAAGCTACCTTCTTGGCACTGACATGTTCGGTCGGGATGTGCTCAGCAGGATCATTTACGGATCAAGGATATCGTTCATCATTGGGCTTGTACCCACCACCATCTCGATGGTAGTAGGGACCATCCTGGGAATGATTTCCGGGTACTACGGAAATAAGACCGACTACATAATCATGCGTCTGTGCGACATTGTCATGGCTTTTCCTTCACTTCTCCTGGCAATGGTCGTGATGTACACCCTGGGCAACAGCCTCCTGAACATCTTCATCGCCCTGAGTCTCGTTGGCTGGGCAGGTACGGCACGGGTCGTCAGGTCCCAGACCCTCGCGCTCAAGGAGAAGGAATTCATAGAAGGTGCCAGAGCCATAGGGGTCAGGAACTGGACAATAATCACGCGGCACATATTCCCGAACTGCGTACCCTCGCTCCTGGTCCTGTTCACCATGGGCATACCCGGCGCGATCCTTTCCGAAGCCGGTCTGAGCTTCCTGGGGGTAGGTGCCCAACCACCTACCCCGAGTTGGGGTCTGATGGCCTCCGCTGGCAAAGAGTTCATCTTCTCGTCTCCATGGATAGCCATCGCACCCGGGGCCGCCATCCTGATCATCGTACTGGCATTCAACTTCCTTGGTGACGGGATCCGTGATGCCCTTGATCCCTACATGAAACAATGAACACCGGAAACGAGGCTGGAATGTCAACAGACGCGTACAGAGGAGAGGAAGACGATCTTTTGAGGATCATCGATTTGAAGACCCAGTTCTTCACAAGCAAGGGGATCCTGCCCGCGGTCGATGAGGTCTCCCTGAGCATCAAGCGCAACATGGTCCTTGGCATAGTAGGTGAATCGGGTTGCGGCAAATCGGTAACGGCACTCTCCATCCTCCGCCTGGTCTCGCCCCCGGGACGAATCGTTTCCGGCAGGATCGAGTTCATGGGCAGGAACATCCTGGAGCTGAGCCAGAAGGAAATGTTATCCATCCGGGGCAACGCAATCTCCATGATTTTCCAGGAGCCAATGACCTCCCTCAATCCCGTGCATACGGTGGGGAAGCAGGTTGTGGAAGTCATGAGGCTTCATCAGGCAATGGACGTGAAGGCCGCCAGGCAAAAGACCATCGAGATGTTCGAGCTTGTAGGCATTCCCGATGCTGCAAAGCGGGTTGATGTTTATCCACACCAGTTATCGGGGGGGCTGAGGCAGCGGGTCATGATTGCCATGGCCCTTAGCTGCAAGCCGCAACTGCTTATTGCCGACGAACCGACCACAGCCGTTGACGTTACCGTTCAAGCCCAGATCCTCAGGCTGATACGGAAGCTGCAGCAGGAAACACAGTCAGCAATATTGCTTATCACCCACGATCTTGGTGTGGTAGCCGAGATGTGCGACGACGTCGTCGTGATGTATGCCGGCAAGGTAATGGAACAGGCTCCCGTCGAGGTACTCTTCGACGAGCCCCTGCATCCGTATACATTGGGATTGCTCAGATCGATACCAAAGCTCCATCAAGAGAATGACCGACTCTACAGCATCAAAGGCATGGTACCGAACCTGCTCAAGCTCCCGAAAGGCTGTGCTTTCCACCCGCGCTGCGAAGCAGCGATGGATATCTGCAGGCAGAGCAGACCCGGGCTTGTGGAAACCAAACCAGGGCATTGGGTGAGTTGCTGGAAATACAGGGAATAGGGGGAACCGTGGTGGAAACCATTGTCACGTGCACAGATATACTGAAACACTTTAAGACAAAGGGAAACGACCTGAGCAATCGCAGTGACCTCGTCCGTGCAGTAGATGGTGTAAATCTGAAGATATTCCACAACGAGACTCTTGCCTTGGTTGGGGAATCCGGTTGCGGCAAGAGTACGCTAGGCAGACTCGTCATCAGACTGCTGGAACTTACCTCAGGCCGGGTTTCGTACCGGGGCATGGACATCTCCACGCTGAGCAGCCGGAAGATGTTCGACTTGCGGAAAAAGATACAGATCATATTCCAGGATCCCTATGCCTCCCTGAACCCGCGCATGAAGGTGATGGATATCATAGGCGAACCTCTGAAGACACACAGCATTGCCAAGGGTAAGGAACGGGAAGAACTGGTGGGTGCCCTTGTAGACCGCGTCGGATTGCGACGGGAGTCCCTGAACCGCTACCCTCACCAGTTCAGCGGAGGACAGCGGCAGAGAATCGGGATAGCCAGGGCAATTGCCCTGGATCCTGATTTCCTGGTATGCGATGAACCGGTATCGGCACTCGATGTCTCCATCCGCTCCCAGATACTCAACTTGCTGAAGGATCTGCAGGACAGCCTGAACCTGACCTACTTGTTCATTTCCCACGACCTTGCAGTGGTCAGGTATATCTCCGACCGTGTCTGCGTCATGTTCCTGGGAAAGATCGTAGAACTCGGTACGTGCAAAGACCTGTTCGATCATCCTCTCCATCCCTATACAAAATTCCTGATGAGCGCAGTACCGTTGCCCAACCCGAGGTTGCGGAACAGGGAGCGCGCGATCCTCGAAGGCGATATTCCCAGTCCGATCAATCCTCCTCCCGGCTGCAGGTTCAACACCCGGTGCCCTTATGCCAGGGAAGTATGCCGCCATGAGGAACCACTGATGAAGGAGCTTGGCGACAGGATGTATGCCTGTCATTTTCCGTTGGAGTAGGGGTCGGCTTCCGGATTGCCTCCAGGTGGATTCCGCGATTCCAGTGGCTGTTCAACCGGCAGATGAAGGAGGGTCAATGCGACCGGTCACGATGATTCTGCGATGCATGTTTTCTGATACTCATCTTTTTATTTCCAGTAGGAAGGAACACGTATGAAAAAGCTTCTGGTTTCAATTCTCGTAGCCCTCATGGTTACGGGCAGCTTCGCCATGGGCACTACCGAAGGCGGAGCCAAGACAGATACGGATGCGAACAGCAAGGATCTCCTGAAGATCGCATATTATGCCTATCCGTCCCAACTAGACCCACAGAAGACCACCGAATTCTATGCCGCTGCCTTGAACTGTTTCGACAGGCTGGTGGAGGCCAAAAGCACTGGCCCGAGCAAATCCGAAATAGTCCCTGGTCTGGCCGAAACCTGGACCATCTCCGATGATGGCCTGGTGTATACATTCCAGCTCAGGAAGAATGTGAAATTCCAGAACGGAGAAGTTTTCAAGGCTGATGACGTCCTGTATACCTTCGACCGGATGCTCAATCCCGTGACAAAGGCCCTGAACACCGATTTCATGGATATGATAGCCGGAGCGGATGACCGCATGGACGGCAAGTCTGACAAGGTCAGCGGTATCAAGGTCATAAACGACTACAGCATCCAGATCACCCTGGCAGCTCCATACGCCCCGTTCCTGGCGAACATCGCCACACCTGCGGGTTCCATATTCAACAGGAAAGCCACCGAAGCGGCTGGTGATAAATTCGGCCTGGAGCCGGACATGACAGTAGGCTCCGGCCCCTTCATCTATTCTGACAACCTGGTCAACGATCATTTTACCCTGACGGCCTTCAAGGATTACTGGCGTGGAGCTCCGGAGCTTAAAGGAATAATCTTCAAGATCATTCCCGACGCCGATACCCAGCGGATGATGTTCGAGACCGGAGACCTTGACCTGTTTGACTGTGATGTCGCCAGAACCCAGATCACCTATTTCGAAGGCAATGCCAAGTGGAGCAAGCAGATCATTAGCACACCCAAGGTTGCCACTTTCTATCTTAGTTTCAATCAGAACATCAAACCCTTCGATGATGTAAGAGTCAGGAAAGCCGTCCAGTTGGCCATCAACCGCACGAGCATCCTGGAGAAACTGTATTACGGCAAGGGCCAGCTTATCCACGGCATCCTGCCTCCGGGCCTTGCCGGTTTCAACACCAAGGCAGAAGTCATTCCGTACAACGTGGAAAAAGCAAAAGCCCTTCTGGCTGAAGCTGGCCTGTCCGGGGGATTCGACATGACCATGGCCCAGGTCAGCGGAAACCAGAGTATCCTGAATATCGGTGAGGTCATCCAGTCGATGCTCAAACCGCTGGGCATCAATGTCAAGATCGACCAGATGGACGAGGCTGCCTATTACGACACCAGGGCGGAAGGCAAGTTGCCGATGTACACCAACGACTGGGGCGCTGACTTCAATGATCCGGACAACTTCATCTATACGTTCTTCTCCAGAAACAATACTGTTTCCAGGTCATTCAATTATAAGAATACCGATGTCCAGGCCAAGCTGGAGAAAGCACGCGCCATGACTGATCCGGTAGCCAGGTATGCCCTCTACCAGCAGATCGAGAAGACCATCGTCATCGACGATGCCGCCTGGCTTCCACTCTTCGCCCTTGAACATCTGTACGTGGTACAGCCACGTGTAAATGGTTTGACACTATCATGGAATGGATCCTCCAATATGTCGTACTATGGAGTAAGCCTCAAGTAGGAACACAGCGTTACCGACAGATGACAATGCATGGCAGGGTCAGGACCAGTCTGGGTCCCTCCCTGCCATGATGCCTCGGTAACGTTGCCTGAAATACCCATACAGGAGACCTGGATGTCAAGGATCATCATTGTCGATGGGCATGAGGATCTGGCTTACAATGCAGCGATACTCGGGCGAGACTACTCGCGGTCGGTAGCAGTGACGCGTGCGCTTGAACAAGGTTCGCCCATTGTAGGACAGCGGGATAATACCATGCTCGGTTGGCCGGAGTACCAGTCGGGGAATGTAGCCATTGTTTTCGCGACCCTCTTTGCCATGCCTGCGGCGCATGCAACCGAAACATCCCGCAAGGCGAGCTACCGCAATCCTGACGAGGCCAGGCAACTCTGCCTGCAGCAGATGGATCATTACCGGTTATTCGTCAGAAACCACCCGGACAAGTTCACCATGATCAGCAACACCGTCGGACTCCAGACACTTCTGCAAGCATGGCAAGGACCCGTGGATCCAACCGGGTCACTAGTCGGCCTGATACTGTTGATGGAAGGAGCGGAAGGCATACGAGATCCTGGTGAATTGAACGAGTGGTGGTCCATGGGCCTGCGCGCAATCGGCCCGGCGTGGCAGGGTACCCGTTACTGTGGAGGCACAGGAGAACCCGGACCGTTGACAGGTAGCGGGAGGGAATTACTCAGGGAAATGGCCGCCTTCAATTTCATTCTCGACCTCAGCCACATGGATGAAGTCGCCGCACTCGAATCACTCGGATCCTACCCGGGGCCAATCATTGCGAGCCACAGCAATGCCGCAGCCCTGCTTCCCGGCAACCCCGGCAACCGCCACCTGTCGGATGCAGTCATACAAAAACTGATTGAAAGGGATGGTGTAATCGGCGTTGTGCCATACAACGAATTCCTTCAAACTGGCTGGGGAAAAAGCGCTGGCAGGCAGGGAATCGGTCTCGGGCTCCTGGTCGACCACATCGACCATATCTGCCAACTGGCCGGGGATGCGTTCCATGTCGGGCTGGGAACGGATTTCGACGGAGGTTTCGGACTGGAATCAGTGCCTGCCGGACTGGACAGTATTTCTGATTTGCAGATGCTCGTCCCTATACTTGCCGATCGCGGCTATTCCATTGGTGAGATCGAGGCTGTGCTCGGAACCAACTTCATCAGTTTGCTGGAAAGGTCATTGCCGGCGTGATGGCTTGCCGGCCCGGCATCTCATTTGCCGAGATATTTGGACCGCAGCTTGTCGATGATTCCCTCGGCCTTTATCTGGGCAATTATGGTGTTCATCTTGGGAATCAGGTTGGCCTTGCCGGATTTTCTTGAAAATGCGATGTAATAGACATCCCCATCGGAGAAAGGACTGCCGGCTACACCAAAAACATCCTTGTTCCTGGGATTCGATTTGTAGACTTCTGTAAGGACAGCTTCGGTTGTCAGGAGGATGTCGAAGTAATTGTCCTTCAGCAGGACCAGTGCTTCATCCATGGACGTGGCTCCATTGTTTACGCTGTATCCGAACTCCAGCCTGGCTTTGTCAAAAATCGTTCCGTAATCATTGCCGGACAGGATGCCGATCCTGTATTTTTTCAGATCCTGGAGAACGGTCCATTGCGGCATTTCTCCCTTGCGGAACAGGAACACTGCCTTGTTCCTGACAATCTCGTCGGTGAAGACTGCATAACCTGCCCTCTCGGTATTGTACGCACAGAGAATCAGGGCGTCGGCATCACCGGCTCTGACCAGCTCCAGGCATTCATCCCACGAATGCAGGCTGAAGACAGGCTGATATCCATCAATCCTTTTGAAGATCTCGAGTATGACCTCCACCGCGATACCCTTGTCGGTAAAGGAGCCTTCACTGCCGTAGACCCAGGGGGTCCAAGGATCCCCGACAAAATCCACTATGATATCCCCTGATTGCTGGGCAAAACCAGCTGTTGCGATAAAAACCGATAGAAAGCAGCTGATCGTAAAAACTCCGGATTTCATGACAACCTCCGCGCTGGTGTTACCGGCAATCCGCTCTCAATGATCATGCGCCATCATCAAGCTTACTGCCCTTCCCTGCATCAAATGCCTTCACCGCCGCCATGGCCTTGGGCACATTCACGAAGGGCAACAGGATGAGTCCGACAATAAAGAAGAATATCAGTGACAGCAGGGCTGGCCGCAGGGAGCCGAAGAGCTGGTTCATGAGGCCGAAGATGAGGGGGCCTATCCAGGAGGTGCCGCGCTCGGAGACTTCATAGAAGGAATAGTATTCGGCCTCCTTGCCGCCAGGTATAAGCTGGGCAAAGAGGCTGCGGCTGATGGCCTGGGATCCACCCATAACCAGAGCTATGAAGGCCCCGAGGATGAAGAACTGGAGGGTTGCAGTCTCGCCATACAGTCCGAAATAGGTGTAGATGACCACCCCGGACCAGATGACCAGGCTCAGGATTATGGATTGCTTGGCTCCCATCTTTCCGGCAAGAAAGCCCCAGAGCAGTGCTCCGAAGAAGGCCATGAATTGTATCATCAGGATCACCATGGTCAGGGTGCCGGTGTCTATGCCCAGGCCGCCCCGGAGGATGGGGGCGGCCGCGAAGGTAGCCGCCACGGCGATCACGGTCTGTATGCCGTCGTTGTACAGGAAATAGGCCAGCAGGAACTTCAGGGTCTCCGGGAAATTCCGCACTTCCTTTATGGTACCCTTGAGCTGGCTGAAGCCTACCTTCAGGTAGCCCTGCCCGGCCGGCAAGGCCCGGTGGGCCTTCCTGGCCCGCAGCCTGGTCCAGGTTATCATGGAGAAGCCCAGCCACCACACGCCGGCAGAGGCCATGTTTATGCGCACCGCAAGCCCTGTGGGTACCCCAAGGGCATCCCGGAACTGGTAGAAGGCCAGGTTCAGGAGGAGCAGCAGGCCCCCGCCCAGATACCCCATGGCCCAGCCATAGGATGAGATCTTGTCACGCTTGTCTTCCGAGGCTATGTCGGGCAGGTAGGCATTGTAGAAGACCATGGCAGCGCCGAAGGCCAGGTTGGCTATGATGTACAGAAGGCCGCCGACCCACCAGTTGCTCAGGGTTATCATAAACAGGCCTATGGTAGCCAAGGCTCCTATCGTCGCAAAAATACGCATCAGGCTCTTGCGCAGATGTGAGTAGTCGGCAATGGCACCCAGTATTGGCAGGAACAGGACCTGCAGTCCCACGGACAGGGATACGCAATACGGCAGGAAGGAATCCGGGGCTATGGACAGCCCGGCCAGCCTGGCCATGCCATCGGGGTAGGCCATGGCGGCTTCGGCGGCAAGGGATGCCAGGTATGGCCCCAGGAACACAGTGCCTATGGTGGTACTGAAGGCACTGTTGGCCCAGTCGTACATGCCCCAGCCAAAAATCTCTCTCTTGTCGTTCGGGGCGACCCTGTCTGAAGCCATGCTTTCCTCCGTCACGTGAGTATCGATTCATTCACACTGCCATCGCAGGCAGGAAAATCCAGACCGAGCAGGCGGGCCAGAGTCGGGGCTACGTCGACCATACCGAAGCGGCCAGGATCAGCGCCCTCCCTGATGCCAGCACCGGCAGCCATGAAGAGGCTGCGGTACCTGGATGTCCAGGGTGGATACCCATGGTCGGCTCCGAAGGCCCCGGGATGGGGGCTGTATTCCACCGCAGGCCTTTCAGTATCCTCGATGAACTGGACACCAGGCTCTGCATCGATGGCAAAGGCGGCACCCGAGCCGCCTCTGAGGCTCTCAAGCTTCAGGCCACTATGCACGGCTGCAATGCCCATCTGCGGATCAGCCTTCCAGCGGTCCAGCAGGCTGGCAGCTCCGGCTTCTGAACGGGACACAAAATCATCCAGAAAGGGCTGCTGCGAGCCCTGCGGTAGCGCCCGAACCGGGCCTGCAGATCCAGCAGAAAGGCGGGAGACCCAGCCTTGAGGGCCTTCAGGATCTGGTTCTCCCCTGGCAGGGCCGCAATCTCCGGCAGATTCCATTGTATGGAAGCCCCGGACACCAGGGGCCACAGGACCGCGGCTGTGCTCAGGCCTGCCTGCCGGGCAACATCGAACAGACTGGGCCGCTTGAGTTCCCTGGCGTACCAGTACCAGCGCTGGTACTCCCCGGGAACCCAGGGCTGCAGGGGGTGATTATGGTCGATGCCATGGTTTTCTGGATGACAGCCTGTCATCATGGTGGCATGGAGCACATAAGTCAGTGTGGGGTAGACCCCGTCCAGGCTGCCGATCCTGGTTCCCCTGGACAGTAGCCGGGAGAAAGCGGGCAGGGAGGCTATCGCACCCCGCTCAAGCTCGGAGAGACCATCCATGGAGATGACAACAAGGTGGCTTTGGTCACGTCTGCGCTTTGCCATGACTGGAGTATAGCGTATTTTGACAGGGCACATTGTTGGATAATCATGAATTCATTGCATAAGGCCTGCTATCCGGCTTGGCAAGCGATCCGGTGAGCGGCTCAGCACTATGTCGTAGCCGCTTCGGACAGATTTCCAGTACTAACATCGTATTGTATGCTGTGCTTCGTCGGCCTGGCATCCTGCCTGATGAGAATACCCGATGAAACGACCACTTACTGTTTTTCTGCGCGTGCTTGCTGTTTTCGTGCTTGTGGTTTTAGTGAACATCGCACCCATGGCTACCCTTGGTATGCCCGGCATGAAGGAATATCATTTCCACGGCATCCGCGTACTGGCAAAGCCCGCCGACAGTACCGCTGCCGAGCGCCTGGCTGCCCGTATCGACAGGCAGGCAGGCCAGGTGGCAGAAGCGCTGGACATGGCCGACAACGAGGGCATAGGCACCATCGTCTACCCGAGCCACAAGGACCTGCACCGCAAGACACTGGGATTTGCCGGAGCCTTCCTGCCGGACTGGTTCATCGGCGATAATACACGCCAATGGGTGCTCATCACGACCCCTGGCAAGCCCGGACCGGCACACAGCAGGGAGAGCGTGGAACAGGCTGCCGTGCATGAGTATGTGCACGTTCTTACCGACCGCATAAACAAAGGCCTGGGCTACTGGCTCAAGGAAGGCATTGCCCTCTATCTGGCCGGACAGAAGCCCTCAATCGACTCGGTGCATAGGTACGCAGCCATACCCTGGGAGGAATACTCCAGACCCAACGAGCTGCAGTTCGCCGAGGTGGGTGGTTACACCCTGGCATATACCCTTGTCCAGTACATCACGGAGCAGTACGGATGGGAAGCAGTCGTGAGCCTTTTACCCTCAGGCGCGAGCATCGAACAATCCCTGGGCCTGAGTCCCAGAGGCCTTTTCGATGAATGGAAGGCCTGGATACATACCCTGTAACAGGAGGTCAGTGAGTGCACCTGTGTGTTTCTTTCATGCACCTTTACCACGAAGACCGTTGTTTGAGTATATTCTTATGTATAAAACAAATTCCTGAATCCGTATGCCATATGTAATAATATCCTGCATTCGATGATAATTCATTAATATTACAGGGAATCTGCCGGTGCAACTGGCATCACGCATCCAGGCAGTTTGCTGAAATCGGGAACACAGCCAGAAAAAGTATTATTTTTATAATATTGTGAGGTTCAGGACAGACTATTGCCGCAGGTGACTGTCAGAGGCATACATCGTCAACCATTACGGTGGTCAGGCAGCCATAAAGTCGCTATATAACCGGTCAAATACCTGTAACCAGGGATTTTTCGTACTGACTTTCAGAATCCATCCCCGCCCGTGTCTCACAAGTTTGCAGCCAACATGGCCAGGGTCAGTATCACTTTGTTCACCTGAAATTTTCCCGACGGAAGCCTTTCGACGCCCATGTCGCTTTTCAGTCCGCTGTGGAACTGTTCGCTGGTACCATGGTCGTGGTACAGCCTGATGCAATCTTCGGGGCTTTCAAACAGGTTGGTCCACCAGGTCTCCACTTCGATGTCCGGCACGAGCAGGTCATTGCCTTCATGGTTTTTGGTCCGCATGGTCACCTGGAATACGATGTCGAGCTGTGGCATTTCCGGGTCCGCCTTCGGGTGGCTTTTGGTGATGGTTCCCGTCCACACCGTCTTGCCATCGCGCTCATCTTTTTTCTATCCAAAGACTTGTGCGTCTTGTAGCCACTCTTCCCGGCTCTCGCGGCGCAGGTTCCGCTTGATGAGGACGTAGTGTCCCGACTCGACTATTGGCCTGATTGTATCCATGGCATCGTTGCCGCTGTCGAACCTGAACAGGACTGGATGTCGCAGTGACAATGTTTTGAGTGTCGCGATGTTCCGCGCAAGAAATGCCGGCGTATCTTTCTGGCTACGCTGCGAACCGGGCCTCAGTTCATGGTAAAGCATGTATCCTTCAGCTCCTATGTAGCTGAAAATGGGTGCGTACCAATCTGTTCCCATGTAGGTACGGCTGACACATTCCTTTCAGAATTTTTCGGCAACGCCGATCTTGTGAAAGGTAATTCCAGCCTATGTATACTGTGAACACGCACGGTGGGACAGAGGGAGGAGCACGGACGATGACCATGCCCGTTCAGTACATTGGTGCGGTGTGAGTCATTGCAGCTGCGGCTCCCGGAAGAGGACGGATATGGATATACCGAGCATCGAGGAAACATAACCAAGGACAGGGAGACTCTACGCGCCTGTCCCCACAAGCTGGACTGCGCCTCCTGCGATGGAGATGTCTGCGTGATGATAACCTCGATGGCCGACTTTCAACGAGGAGTGGTTTGTCCTTCCAGTACACATGGACAGACTTGTCTAGCCAGACCCTGACCGTCACATGGTCTCCCGGCCGTGGCCGGTGCAGCAGGTCACCGGGTATGCTATACAGGGTGCGCTCGAAGCTGATGATATGGTCTCGGCTGACGATGTGCGTCTGTTCCCTGCAGAGCACGTCTGAAAGGTCCGTGCCGGAGAGCAGGGGAACATGGCCGTCCTCCTGTTGCACAGGCGGCCGGGTGAAACGGGCATTGATGGCTGGTATGTACGTGGCTTCGAGATAGTCGTTCGCCTCATCCATAGAAAGGTTACATACTACCCACACGTTTTAGCGAAGAGCCATTAAATACCGCATGAGCAAGCCGGATCGGCCCACCGGTTTACAGAAAGGAGCTTAGGTTACCCGCTGGTGTTCGTACGACTCAACATGGACTTGTGAGTGCTAAGACCTGGCAAGAACTTTCCGTGCTTCATTAACATCAACAAGATTCCCGGTTACATATTTATGAATGATGGATCCTGGCAAGGTTAGGTAGGGCATGCCCTCCCGTACGGCAAGACGCTTTACAAGGTCATCGAGAAGAATAGCTAACCCGGACATCTCACAAAGGAATCAGGCTTGGCACAAAGAACTGTTCGATACAGAGGATCACCGGGAGTACGGCTGGATTACTATACCGTAGCAACGACTTCAGAATGCGGCTCCATTCATTGTTCATGTGCGAGTGTACTTGTCCGGCGCGTCTGAGTCCGGACATGGATGCTGACCCGGTCTGTAACCGGATCTTTACCGTTCTTCTACTGGAACTCTTTGGTCAGGGCTGCGAGTTCGATCGACAGTGGTTCCTTACCGACCATGAGCAACGATCTTCTCGTCCCGGGAGGCAAGCTTCACTTCGAGGCCAAGGCTGGCCAGGACTGCCAGCACCTTGCCGAGCTCTACCGTTGCCTTGCCGTTCTCAAGATTGGACAGGAAGCGACAACTGACCCCCGCAAGATCGGCGAGGTCCTGTTGCCTTACTTTATGTTTCTTGCGGGTCTCCTCGATGAGGTGGGCAAAATCCTGAACTGTCTTTGCATCCCTCATATTGTCTCCAATTTATGCGTGTTCGTGCATACAATAATGAAAATATTTTATTATGTCAGTATATATGCGCTATCGATCATAAAAATGTAGAAAAGTCTTCCAGGCGGAGGAGTGGATCATCGGTATAACCGGCTGGTTTTATGCGCAAGGCTTCGATGAAACGTGCCCAGTAGTTGACCTTGGCGGACAGCGCAGCGATGGCGACTATTTCTTCATGCGTAAAGAGTCGCCGCACATCGGTCAGGAGAGCGCTGCTGAAAGCCGGCGGCGTCGTTGTCATGGCGACCGCGTAGCGCAGCGCTACCCGTTCCTGTTCGCTGAACGAGTCTACGGCCTCGATTTCGATCTGCCCCTGCATGGCCAGTATTTCCTGCTCAGTTATGGAATGTTTTTTATAATCCGCCGAATTGACATCGATCGCAAAACCGCACGATGCCGCAAACGACACCTGCATACGCAGCAGATACACCATGCGGGGTTCAAGCAGCTTGTTCGCCCCCTTTTCTATGTATAGCTCCAGCGCGCCAGAAGCAACGCCAAGATCGGTCGACCAGGTCAGTACCCTGCCGGGTAACAACTCCTTCTTGAACTCCCGCTCGGCGAAACCCAGCAGGAACCTTGAAAATCCGGAGATTTTCTCAGGTGGACTGATAAGTCCCTTGGCCTGCGCATCTATCTCTTTGGTCCAGACGGTGCTTCCCTCCGGCATGGGTTCCAGCTCGCTGGCTGTCCGTCGTGGCTTTGAAGTGGCACACGACCCAGCCGCAAGTGCCATCAGTACCGTTCCCGCCAAAGCCACCGCGTATGTCCCCTTCATTCCTTTGACGTTCATGCGCCTCTCCATTGATCAAGAATCTTTTCCATGAGATACCCCATGGTACCAAGCTCGTCATCTTCGAGTGCCGACAACAACTGGCTAGCCTTGCCGATGCGGTACTCCTTGACCTGCACGTATAGGCGTTCGCCGCCGGCGGTCAGGTACAGGCACACCCGCCGTCCGTCGTCTTCGAGTACTTCGCGCCGGAATACTTCCCGGGCGACCAAATCTTTTACGATAAGGCTGACCGTCGGTTTGGCCAGCCCAGTCTTGTTTGCAATATCCAGAACACCCGACCCCGGCCAGGTCCGCACATAGTGTATGACACGCAAAGCTCCGGGTGATGCTCCAGCTATCTGAGCCGGTATCATCTGCAAGCCAGACTCGTGCATCCGGTCTATGAGTGCCAAAAATGCATCCGCAACAGCGACAAGCTGCTTCATCCATTCCTCCACACTGGAGCATTCAGTTTATAGTTTGTTCTACAAACAATCTATATCAACGTTCGTGATGTGTCAAGCTTCTTGAGATTATCCTGACTTGGTTTTTCCAGACGGCATGCCCGAGGAGATGTGCCGGTAGAAAACCGACAGCGGCACTATCAAGGCTATGCACAACCGATCATATTTTTTTATTTACTTTTTATTCCGGTAATTGCTTCAGAGCTTCACGGACAGCTTTATTGTCTTCGATGCTGGTAAGCCCTTCGCCGTAACCGGGAAAAGTTTCCAGTAACCAAGTCTGTACACTATGGTCAAAACCGGTGTACAAGGCGATGGCGGTTGCAATCATCACAATACCAAAAATCCGTTGCACTGTATCGGCATGCTTGGTAAAAACCGG
>JFJP01037143.1_pt1 | contig 42452 bp, 39 predicted proteins | sample 431651 | NCBI WGS metagenome assembly JFJP01 (sample SAMN02602958, study PRJNA72255) | Microbial mat metagenome, whole genome shotgun sequencing project. | biome: fresh water; feature: sink hole; material: water; isolation source: purple microbial (photo- and chemosynthetic) mats found in...
GCGATGATCCCGATCCATCCTTCATTCTCGCGGATGTCGATAGTTATCATCCCCAGTTTTTGCCCTTCATCCTCATATGCATATACCTCTTTGGCAAATGTTCCGTTGAGGGAGTTTTTCATCCAGAGTCGGTAAAGCTCCTCAAATTTATTTCGGGGGATACGCTTATCAACCTTGAAACGGCTGTATTTGCCGCTCTCGATGGCCAGAGTTTCAAGATCTTTGTCCATTTCGGATCCTTTGCACGAACGAATGTGAGGGGACAAAGAGGGGTTGATTGAATCCACATTCATCGTGAATGTCACTTTTTCATCCATCAGGATTCCCCCGGCACTAAGAATTTCTTTGTTGTGACAACTGAGGTTATGTGGAGCAAATATATAAAGCAAGCCAAAGCTGCTGTTATGGAAATTTTCCAACTGTTCCGCCAATTCCTCCCCTGAAAGTTTTAATGCATCAATTCTGGCTGTTTTAATCCCGAAGAAATCACTGTCCCACTCCAAAGATCTCATCATAATTACGATTCAAGGTTTTTAATGCTTTTGATAATATAGTAAGGGCGGTTTTTTACCTTTTCATAGGTTTTACCGATATACAAGCCAACAATGCCAAGGATAAGGATAATAATCCCCGATAAAAACCAAACCGAGACAATCAGGCTTGTGTAGCCGATTACTTTAATGTCGCCAACCAGATAGCGAACCAGAGTTACTATTGTATATAAAACCGCGAGCAAGGATATGTATGCCCCCAGTTTCACAATAAGTTTAAGAGGCCTGTCGGAAAATGCGATCATTACATCCAGGGCAAGGTTGAGGGTTTTGCGGAAAGAGTAGCTTGTTTTTCCGATGGTTCGGCGGGAATGCTCAATTTCGATGGAAGTTTGTTTAAACCCCACCCATTTTACAAGGGTTGGAAAAAACCGCTGCTGGTCACCGAGCGTGCAAATGGCAGAAATGACTTCAGCCTTATAGATCCCGAAGTTGCCAATGCTGCTGTCCTGCTGGGTTTGGGTAAGGTAGCTGAGCACACGGTAGAAGGTGTTGGAAAGGAATTTTTTGATAAAGATATCTTTTCTGGCTTGTCGCTGGCCCAGCACAACATCAAATCCTTCCTGCGCTTTCCTGTAAAGTTTTACAATCTCCTCAGGTTGATCCTGCAAGTCGCAATCCATTACAATCACCCATTGGCCGCTTGCATGCTCTAGCCCGGCTGTAATGGCGTTATGCTGGCCAAAATTTCGCGAAAGCAGGATACCTTTCACCCGCTCATCGCGTTTACTCAGTTCTTCTATCGCGGGCCAGGATTCATCCGGGCTACCATCATCGATAAGCAGGAGCTCAAATGAAAGATTTTCAGCCTCCAGGGATTTTTTAATTCGGAGGTATAGTTCAATTACCGTTCCTCCACATCCGTAAACCGGGGAAACTACCGAAATCAGGGCTTTCTCTTGCGACATTTTGATGCGTTTGCTTTATGGAAATTTTTAGGGAGATTAGGATTGATCCCCCGAAAAAATATTTTTTTGTCAAATGTAAATGAAAAAAACCTTTTTACAGAGCGACAGACCATAAGTTCTTGATTTCGACTCACAGAAATGCAAAATTTCATAAGCCTGGCATGCCGTTGCCATAAATTCCGGAGCGTTACGAATGACAAAAGTCTCAACCCTCCAAGATTAAATTAACCATACAATCCTTGAAAATCCACATTCAATTGAAATAAAAGAGAGTTTTATCTTTATCAGTTCGATTAAATATTTATTTTTGCGCAAGATTGGCTAAGTGTAAGGTTTTAAATACTCGCACTTGGCTTTGTTTTTCGGGGGATTTGTTCAAGTGAGGTTCATAACAATACCCGGAGTCTGTTAAGCAAGTTATATTTTTTAAATTTTGAAAGAATGAGAAAATGGCGTATTGAGGATTCTGCCGAACTTTACAACATAAATGGATGGGGGATAAATTATTTTTCCATAAGTGATAAGGGACATGTTGTTGTTACTCCACGGAAAGACGGGATTGAAGTTGACTTGAAGGAACTCGTGGAAGAGCTACAGCTGCGTGATGTATCAACGCCTTTGTTGGTGCGCTTTCCGGATATTTTGGACAGTCGGATTGAGAAAATGGCGAGTTGCTTTAAGATTGCTGCGGAGGAATATAAATTTACCGCAAATAACTATATCGTTTACCCCATCAAGGTAAACCAGATGCGCCCAGTGGTTGAGGAAATTGTGACCCACGGGAAGAAATTCAATATTGGCCTTGAGGCAGGTTCAAAACCGGAGCTTCATGCAGTAATTGCAATCAACACAGACAACGATTCGCTGATCATCTGCAACGGCTATAAAGATGAAGACTACATAGAACTGGCCCTTTTGGCACAGAAAATGGGAAAACGTATCTATGTTGTGGTCGAAAAGCTGAATGAGCTTAAGCTTATCACAAAAGTTTCACGCCGTCTCAAAGTAAAACCCAACATTGGTATCCGCATCAAGCTTGCCAGCGCGGGAAGCGGCAAATGGGAGGATTCGGGCGGCGATGTAAGCAAGTTCGGACTAACATCCAGCGAACTGCTAGAGGCATTGGATTTCCTCGATAAGAACAAAATGAAGGATTGCCTGAAGCTTTTGCATTTCCATATCGGAAGCCAGGTTAACAAAATACGCCGTATAAAAATTGCACTGCGCGAAGCTTCTCAGTTTTATGCCCAGCTGTATCTCAGGGGTTTTGGGGTGCAACTGGTTGATATTGGTGGCGGGCTTGGAGTTGATTACGACGGGACCCGTTCTTCGAACAGCGAAAGCAGCGTGAACTATAGTATCCAAGAGTATGTTAACGATGCCGTCTCCACAATGGCCGATGTGAGCGATAAAAACAAGATTCCCCATCCCGACATAATCACCGAGTCGGGCAGATCGCTTGCCGCCCACCATTCAGTTCTCATTTTCGAGGTTCTTGAATCCGCAACCCTTCCAACTTGGGAAGACGATGAAGAGATCAGCCCGGAGGATCACGAATTGGTTCGCGAATTGTATACCACCTGGGATGCCATCAACCAGTCGCGCATGCTCGAAGCCTGGCATGATGCGCAGCAGATCCGTGAAGAAGCCCTTGACCGCTTCAGCCTGGGATTGCTAGATTTGAAAACCCGGGCCCAAATTGAAAGACTGTTTTGGTCCATCGCCCGTGAAGTGCAGCAGATGACCAGCGAACTGAAACACGTTCCCGAGGAGTTGCTGCAACTTCCCAAATTACTTTCGGATAAATACTTCTGTAACTTTTCCCTGTTTCAGTCGCTTCCCGATTCTTGGGCAATAGACCAGATATTCCCCATAATTCCTATCCAGCGTCTTGAGGAAAAGCCCGATCGATCGGCTACCTTGCAGGATATTACCTGTGACTCGGACGGGAAAATCGATAATTTTATCTCCACCCGAAATCTCTCGTATTACCTGCCGGTTCATTCCCTTAAACACAAGGAACCCTATTATATTGGCGTTTTTCTCGTTGGAGCATACCAGGAAATTCTTGGCGATCTCCATAATTTATTTGGCGACACCAACGCCGTGCACGTATCGGTTGACAAGCACGGATATACCATCGATCAGATTATTGACGGGGAGACAGTTGCGGAGGTTCTCGAATATGTTCAGTACAATCCCAAGAAGCTGGTTCGAACAGTAGAAACCTGGGTTACGTCGTCAGTGAAATCAGGAATAATCACTGCAGAAGAAGGCAAAGAATTCCTTTCGAATTACCGCTCCGGACTCTATGGTTATACCTACCTTGAATAAAGTTCAAGGGAAAAAAATGGAGCAAAAAAACAATCCCCTGCACGGCAAAACCCTCGAGGCAATTCTTACCCAACTCGTTGATTTTTACGGTTGGGAACAGCTTGGCTATAAAATCAATATCAATAGCTTTAACAACGATCCCAGTATAAAATCGAGTCTGAAATTTTTGCGCTCGACTCCCTGGGCCAGGAAAAAAGTTGAAGATTTGTACCTTGAAATTATGGGCAAGATTAAACCATTGTGAATCAATAGTGTAAAACGCGGGCGCTTGAATTGCAGCTCATTTAATTCCGGGTTTCTTTGTTACCCGGTAATTTCTTAACACAATTATTTGTAGTATTAAAGTTTGATTCAACATAAAAGTAACCATGCACAATTTTGAAATAAGCGACAAGGGATACATAGAGCTTAATAAACTCCTGAAAGTCCTAGGCCTGGTTGAAACCGGTGGAGAAGCCAATATTCGTATAGATAACGGAGAAGTGAAAGTAAACGGTGCTGTTGAAAAGCAAAGAAGAAAAAAACTTCGTCCTGGTGATGTTGTTTTGTTTAAAAAGGAGTCGGTACAAATAAAACAAGAGACACTTAAACCTTAATTGCACATCTAAGTTTCATCTTATCAATAAAAGCAACAATCATGAAAAAAATCACCCTTGTATTTTTGGCCTTGGCCATTTCTTTTGCACATTCAGTTTCTGCCCAGACATTGCAGGAGCAGGCCTTGGCACTCAAAAAACCTGCAGACTGCGGCGTTGTTGATTATGACGCATTTAAAAACTCCTCCTTTGTTTTGAAAGACGATGTGGCTAAAACCGATAAAAATTACGAGCAGGTTACAACAGATATAGAAAAATATGCTTCCTCAGAAAAAGCAATTACTGTTGACAATGTGAAGGCTGATATCAGCAAGGTGAAGGAAATCAAATCCTCCCTGAAGACTTTTGAAGATAAGATCGCGAAACTCACTGAAACCGGTAAAACACTCTCATCCAATGTTACCAGTGTTAAGCCTGTTACAAAAATTAAACCCGCCACAACCAACACAAAAGATTCAGTTAAAGCTGTTGACTTAAGTCGCGACATTCTCAAGAACCTCGGCACAAAGGTTGATGCCGATCTGGAAAAGCTTAATGGGCTGCTGGTTAAAGCTGAAGGGGAGTGAGGCCTTAAATAAATTCAACGGGGAAAATTTAATGAGCTTCTATGGGATAAGTTTCTTTCTGAACTCCATAGATTAATTGCTGCAAGGTTTTATTTTTCGGCAAATCCTGCCAGGCAATCCGGACAAAGACAATCATTAAACCTGCTGGTGATCTCAAGCATATCTTTTTTGTGTATCTGCATTGACTCGCACCAGCAGTCTTTCTCCCCTTCGCAGGAGAAGGCTGCCCCGCATTTCGGACATATTTTTTTTGACATATTATAAGCTCTGGGTGACGTTTACGCTCCTCATCTTGCCACCCATGGGTGGATTCATCTTGCGGATGGTAACTGTAGCTTTAGTTACTCCTGTTAACTCTGAATGAATTGCTTCAAGAATTCTACGGGCAATATTCTCAAGTAATTTGGATTTTTTCTCCATTTCTCTTTTAACAATTTTGTAGGCTATCTGATAGTTAACAGCATCGTGCAGCTCATCTGTTTTTGCAGCAAGTTCCATGTCGGTTTCCATCATCAGGTCTACAAGGAATTTGTTTCCTACAATCTGCTCCTCCTTGTAATGCCCATGAAAGGCGTAAAACTCCATTGCTTCGATATGGATTGTTCCCATGTTTTTTTTTATAAAGGTAGAGTTTTTTAGTTAGAATAGACGGATCTCACTTCCTTTCCAATGTTCTTGAGCGGAGTGAGTAAACTGTGGCAATTTATGATTTTTCCAATCTGTCAAAGTAGAATTAAATCTTTATTCATTAGTTTTAGGGCATAAGAAACCTGTATGGCAATAGACAAATCTGTAGATCAACGTTTTTCCTCCCGCATTGCAATGCTTCTGAGCGCACTTGGCATTGCTGTGGGAACAGGCAATATCTGGCGTTTTCCAAGAATTGCTGCACAAAATGGTGGAGATGAGGGTGCAGGTTCGCTGATAATTGCCTGGGTTGTATTCCTATTCTTATGGAGTGTACCCCTAATTATTGCTGAATACATGTTAGGTGCCAGATATCGCAAAGGTGTAATAGCTGCGTTTGCAGAATCAATGGGCAGACGTTTTGCATGGATGGGGAGTTTTGTCGGCTTTGTTGCAGCAGCCATTAGTTTCTTTTATGCTGTAATTGTTAGCTGGGCCTTGTTTTACCTTATATATACCCTGTCTTACCCTCTTCCTGAAAGTAATTCTCAGGCCCTGGCTGTATGGGATCAGTTTCAATCGGGATCCATCCCGTATTTTTTACATTTTGCCGTCGTGGGTCTGGGAGCACTTGCCATCTGGAAAGGTATCCGATCCATAGAAAAGGTTAATATGATTTTAATCCCTGTTTTACTACTGATTATTCTGGTAACATTCGTAAGAGCTATCACCTTGCCGGGCGCATTTGAGGGGATTGCGTATCTTTTCCGACCCGACTGGTCACAGCTTGCGATGCCGGAAATCTGGCTTCAGGCACTTACCCAAAACGCGTGGGACACCGGTGCCGGATGGGGTTTGTTTCTTACCTACGCGGCGTACATGAAAAAGGAGCACGGGATTGTAAAAAATGCTTTTATAACTGGGATTGGAAATAATGCGGTTTCACTGCTAATGGCCATCATAATTTTCTCAACTGTATTTTCTGTTTTGCAAAACGGTCAGGGGTTTACCGATTCACAGGTTCTTGAAGTGATGAAAACAAGCGGACCGGCTTCCACGGGACTTACCTTTATCTGGATACCCCAACTTTTCGGAACTATGGAATTTGGAAGGGTTTTAGCCGTAATGTTCTTTCTGGGATTATGCTTCGCAGGATTCAGTTCAATGATTTCAATGTTCGAATTGTCGGCGCGCGTTTTTGTCGACAGGGGAGTAAAACGCAGCAGAGCGCTGTGGATTATAATCCCGATAGTGTATTTACTTGGGATTCCTTCCGTAATGAGTCTTGATTTTTTAAGCAATCAGGATTTTGTATGGGGAATCGGACTTATAATCTCCGGGGTGTTTGTTGCAATAAGCCTGGCGGTTTCGGGAATTAATTCGTTTCGCGAAACGGTTGAACAGGAGTCCGGTTTATTTCTCGGCCGTATATGGCAAACCATCATACTGTATTTTGTGCCGGTAGCCGGGGTTTTATTGCTTTTTTGGTGGATGATGCTTGCAGCCACCCGATTTGCCCCGGAGGATTGGTATAATCCTTTTAATCCTTTTAGCGTAATGACCTGTCTGGTTCAGTGGTTTGTTGTGATTGCTATTTTTATCGGGTGGAATAAAAAGATAATCGGAAATCTTTAACCTAAATTGCAACGGTTGCAGCTACCCGCAGTTAGGGCGGGAATTAGAAAGATTTCTGCGAAACGTTATATTTTTTATCATCGTTATTTTGTCTTACGAACAACAAACCCCTAATTGCGGGTAGGTGCTATTATGACTAGTTGGTTTTTATAAATTTCCTTGAAATCAATCCTTTTTCAGATACTATTTTAATCAAATAAGTACCATTTTTTAAGTCTTCTACATTAATCTCATTTGAACTTCCTTTTAGTACAACTTTACCAGATAAATCAAGAATTGTATAAGAGATAGTTTTGTAATCATCCGCATTATAATCTATGTTTAATATTTCATTTACTGGAATCGGATAAATTCTAAAAAGCTTATCTAATTTTTGATTTTCAATGGTGGTAAAAATATGGTTACCTTCAGAACTAAAGTTAATAACATAGAAATCATAATCTGGATTCCCGAAATTAGCTGAATTTATAACGCCCGCTATAACCAATGAATTATTGCTTGATTCACATAATGACTCTCCGTAACTATGCCCTGCTTCATATAATACTTTTTCCCATAATATGTCACCATAAAAATTGGTTGATATCGCAAACAACCTTGCATTTTGAGTATAACCTGTAATGGCATATCCCAATGAGGTCTCAATAATCTCATTTATATATCCCTCATCAATCTTCAGGTAGTCCTTTTTCCATATTAAAGTTCCTTGTTCTGAAAACTTGCACAATGTTGGTTTTCTGTCAAATGTTGCGCCAAGAATAATATCATCTTCTGAATTTACAATTACAGAACGTGCGTAATCTTCATATTTTACTGCAAAGACCGTGTCCCAAAGAAGAACACCTACAGAGTCTACCTTCAACAAATATACATCTCTTCCTCTATCGTCAGTCTTAAACCACTTCATACCAGATATTACATATGATGAATCTGAACTAACTGAAATTGATTCGCCCCATTCATTATCTGTTCCTGGATAAGCATTATACCACAAACTATCTCCATTTGAGTCGAATTTCCAAATAAAAATATCATGAAAGTCATCATCGAATTGTGTACCAGTTATAATTAAGCCATTATCATATGTTTCTTTAATACAATTAACCTGTAAGTAAGATTTATTCAAATTATAAATATTTGTCCAAAGCGAATCTCCATTATTGTTTATCTTTATTAACGAAATAGTTTTTTTACCTGCATTATAACAACTCGCAACTATACAAGAATCTGATGTTCCAACAATTGTACTCAACTCACTCCCTGATGTAAAATAATATCGACGCCATATTTCATTACCATCCAAATCCAATTGAACAAAAACAGGAATTCCATCTTCTGTTCCAGCTGAAATGTAAGAATCGAGTTTATTATTTACAATTGAATACGCTGATCCTTGGTCATTGCGCTCTCGCTTATACTCAAATAAACTTTGTGAGAAAACAGTACTAGAAATTATAATTAACGGAATTATTAGTGGAGTAATTTTCATTTTGAATTGTATAAAAGTTGTTCATATTTCAAATTCACAAAATGTCTGCACAATTAGCCATAACAATTTATATATACAACATTAATACCCACCACCCCAAATCCGCAGCATAGGTCCAAATAATCCAATCAACTATTAAAAGTAGAATTTTATTTTTAGTTCCGGCTAATTCCGGAAAAAAAATGCAGGTAAAAGGCTTTTTACTTTTTTATGGCTGTGGGATCAAAAAAAAACGCAACATAGAAATCAGGGCGGATCAGCTCGCAGGGTGTAGCTGCACCCGCCATAGGCTTTGGAAACTAAGTCAAACGAAGAGCCCCCGCTAAAGCGGGGCAAGCTGTTTGCCGGGAGTCTGTTGCGTACGGTTCTGAGAGTCCCGATTGCTATCGGTATAGGGATGAGACTCCCCTTTATCTACTCGACTATTCGAGTTTAAAATCTGTAATTTTGTAATTGGCATTTCGTCCGCCTTCGTTGGTTTCTTGCAATATGCCCTTTCCTACCAAGTCTTTTATGTCACGTAATGCTGTGTCTGTAGAAACTTTGGTGATTTTCGCCCATTTTGAGGTTTGTAGTTTTCCGTCAAATCCGTCAAACAACGTATTCAAAACGGTGCGTTGGCGTTCGTTGATTGTTGTGTTTTCGTGTAGTTTCCAAAATTCGGCTTTTCGCAAAATGCGTTGTGTGGTGTTTTCGGTGGCAAGCATAGCGTTTTTCAGACAATGCAAAAACCATTCAAGCCATTCGGTAATGTCGCCCGTGCTATGTTGCACTTCTTGTAATACTTCATAATAGCGTTTACGTTCTGCTAAAATTTGGCTCGACATACTATAAAAACGTTCGCCACTATTTTCGCCACGTGCAAGCAACATATCCGTTATAGCTCGTCCTATGCGTCCGTTTCCGTCATCAAACGGGTGAATGATGATAAACCAAAAGTGGGCAATGGCGGCTTTTATCACGGAGTCAAGTTGGTTGTCATTATTGAACCAGTCTAAAAATTTATCCATTTCGGCTTTTACCAATTTTGTTTTTACAGCTTCATAATGTATTTTCTCTTTGCCCATTGCTCCCGAAACTACCCGCATTTCGCTTGTGCGGTATTTTCCCACTTCAATGGCGTAAGGCCCGCTGTAACCTGTGGGAAAAAGTGCTGCGTGCCAACCAAACAGACGCTTTTCGGTTAAAGGCAAATTGTGACGTTGTGTGGCATCAAGCATCATTTCTACCACGCCTTCTATGTGGCGACTGCTTGGCACAAGCCCTGCCATATTGATGCCCAAACGCCTTGCTATAGAAGAACGCACTTGGTCATAGTTTAGCATTTCGCCTTCAATTTCGCCTGACTTAACAACATCTAAGGTAAGGACGGTGAGTGTGGCTTCTTCTTTGGCTGAAAATCCCAATGTGTTCATTTGCCCGATGATTTTACCCTGCATTAGTTTAACTTCGCCAAATCCAGCATTTATGGCTTTATCGTTCCACGAAAAGTCCGTCCAATTGTTATGTTCGTAAATGTATTTCGCCATTGTTCTAAAATAATGATGCGGCAAATATACGCATTAATTACCGCATATATGCGGTAATTAATGCGTATATTTGCCGCAAAAATCTTGAAATGCCGGTTTTTACCTAAATTGAACAGCTTTCGCTAAAAAATATCAAGTGAATATCGTGTGTCTAATTGTTATGGTTGTGTTAAGCGAAGAGGTATTCTGCCATTGCCCTAACAATTTATATATCCAACCCTAATATCCACCACCCCAAATCCGCAGTGTAGGTATAAAAAACCCAACCAACTATTAAAAGTAGAATTTTATTTTTATTTCCGGCTAATTCCTGAAGAAAAATGCAGGTAAAAGGCTTTTTAATTTTTTATGGCTGGGAGATTAAAAAAACCACAAAATAGAAATCAGGGCGGTTGCGCTGAATCTTAGATAGTGAGCGTGACGTGGTGATGACGTGACGGGCGCTGCCCTGAGCCTGTCGAAGGGAAGTTCAATCCCTAGGGCTTAGGGTTGGGGGTGAAACTCCCCCTTTACCTACTCGACTTTATGCCGTCATGGGATTTATTTGAATCTGTCCGCCAATTGCTCTTAAAACTTTCATAATAGTCTCAAATTGAGGTTTGGATCCGTCAGATAAAGCTTTGTATAAGCTTGGTCTGCTTAATCCTGTTTCTTGAGCAATTTTTGTCATGCCGATTGATTTTGCAATATGTCCGATTGCTGTTATAACATCAGAATCGTTTCCTCCTGCTAATACAGCATTAAGGTATTCTGCAATCATTTCGTTATTATCCAAATAGTCTGCAATATCAAATCTTGAAGTATTCATTTTATTATTTTTTAATTCTTTTTAAAATCTCTTTTGCCTTTTCAATGTCATGCTGCTGAGTTGATTTATCACCACCAATGAGTAGAATAATAATTTTCCCATCCGACTCTTTGAAGTATATTCTGTATCCTTTGGCATAGTCGATTTTTAATTCTCGAATCCCATTGCCAACGGGCTCGCAGTCTCCAAAGTGTTCATCATTTTCAATCTTTTGAACGCGAAAAAGTATTTTGGCTTTAGCTCTTAAATCTTTAAGTTTTCTCAGCCATTTATCAAATTCGTCCGTTTTCTCAATTATATACATTCAACGCACTGTATTCATTCGGATACAAACTTACTCAATCATTTCTATTCTTTAATGAATTTGTTGAAAAATTTAAATGGAAATTTTAAGCTGTTAAAATACTCATGCGTTGTCTTTTAAAATGCAACACAACTGTTTTATAGGTCTATAAAAATCAAATTAAAGGCAAAATATTTCTTTATTCCATAATTATAGAATCACCCTGTTTTACCTCTTCCACTTGTTCATCTGAGAATTCAGATAATCTTTTATTTCCTTATGTTTTGTCTGGTAAGCAAGGTTTTCCATTTCCCCGGGATCGGCCTTGAGGTCAAAGAGCTGCTCGTTCAGACTTCCATAAGAATACAGAACATATTTATAATTTCTGTACCTTATCATTCTGCCTAGTCTCTCGGGATGTTCCGGATCAGGTGCGATTTCAGCATAGAGAAATTCCCTGAATGAAGTATCTGGATTTTCGATTATCGGTTTCAGACTTTTGCCTTCAATATTTGAGGGTATCAGTATCCCTGCATAATCCAACATGGTTGGAAGTATGTCGATTCCTGAAACCAGATGGCGATTGTTTACCGGGCTTTTGAAATTTTTCCCAAACCAACTTATAATAAGGGGAACTTTCAAGGATTCTTCGTACGGGGAGAGGTTGCCGGCCCATTTGTGCGATGCTGCGCCGTCTCCGTGCGTGCTGGTAAAAACTATTAATGTATTCTCATCAAAGCCCTGTTTTTCCAGCATGGTGATAATCTTTCCAATCTCCTTATCCACCATCTCAACCATTCTGTAATATTGGAACAAATAATTCCTCCATTCCTCGGGGCCGAATTTCTGGCTTAGGAAAAGCGAATTGTTAAGATTACTAAGGTTTCTGAGGTCTTTTAAAAACCGAGGTTCATCGGTAGGGATTTCATGGTTATAAGGAAGGGGAGCAGTGCTTTCAAGGTTTACTGCAGTTAAAAAAGCAGAGGGCTTTACGGTTACATTCCGAATATCGTGGGGGTTTTGAAACGATACTACCATCAGCCATGGTTCGTCCGGGTGTCTTTGAAGTTGCTTCACCATAGCATCTGCCAGGGGAGGGTCTGTATCGCTGCCATTCCCGGTGGTTTTCTCAACCGACAGAAAATTAACAAGGTCAAATCCGGGAATCGAATCCTGACCTGTAGTATGGGGAAAATCGTTTGGGAGCTGCCATTTGCCTGCCCAAACTGTGCGATAGCCTCCTTTTCTGAATAGCTGACCCATATTTTGCAGGCTGCTGTCGGTTTTTTCACCATTGTAGCTTACCCCGGTCTGGTGAGGGTACATACCGGTTATCAACGAACTTCTGGAAGGAGAGCCTTCGGGAGAACTGCAATAGGATTGTGTAAAGCGGATGCCTGCAACAGCCAGGGCATCCATGTTGGGGGTATGAATATATGGATTTCCATAAGCACTCATTGCATTCATTGTCTGCTGATCGGTAAAAATAAACAGCATGTTGGGACTATCAGGCTTCTTTTTTCTCGCCCTCTGGTTTTCAGTTTTTTCATCAACTACGGTAATCGGCTCGAAATTCAGAGGACTGTTCCAATTGTCGGCTTTGCCCCTCCATATCATCTGGGTTTCACGGTTCACGCTGTCGGCATCGTTGATGGCGATATCTATTGAGAAATATGTGCGGGGCCAGAAATGGTTCCTTTTAAGACTTGAATAGGGAAGATATAGCTGCACCACATAACTGCTGTCAAAAAGCTGGGTCCAGGCAGTGGCTCCGGTGACATCCGACTTGTAATTTTTTGGGTACCACTCTATGGGGGCTACATTTTTCTTTCCGGGGAGAGGGATTACAACTGCTTGAAAAACTCCTGTTTCATAAGTATTTTTTTTGCGAAGGCGGGGAGGACGAAGGTCCATGTAGATTTCTACCCCGTCATTCATGTAAGAAAATTCATTTCCGGTTCTAACAGAGTCGTCCTGTACTCTGATGGTTAACAAGAGCCCCGTCTCTGTGCGGTTCATATATGCCATTGCGGAACAATCGTCGGTTCCAGTCCAACTTTCAGAACCTATAGCGATTTGGGATGAATCGTTGATTTCGAAAACAAAGGATTTGCCCTCGTCGTAATTCTGGTAAGTCGTGCAGGAACTTATTAGGAAGATAACCAACAGTATGGCGGTATTTCGTAACATCATTGCATATGTTTTAGTTTTACCAGTTTCCCTCTTCCATAAGCGGAATCAGTGCAAGAAGACCGCTCCAGGAATAAAAGCTGTCGCTGCTTTTCACATCACCCCCAACACCGGTGACGGAATTGTAGTTTTCGTAAACCCTGTGGTTTTCATTCCACTCCTTCATAATGAGTTTGAGCGATTTGTCAGCTATTAGTTTTCTGGCTTCTGGAAGGTTGTAATTGCGCAATCCCAAATAAACCAGGAAGTTCATGGGTGCCCAAATTCTCCCCCGCCAGTATTCATTGTCGGGAAAACCGGGATCATTCCTTGCAATGGATGGAATCATAAACTCACCAAAAAATTCCTCAGGGTTCATGAGATGTTCATTTACCATTCTTTCGGCTTGCTCCTGAGTAGGAACCCCCGCCAGCATAGGATAGAAGTTCCCGGGGGAGAGATGCGTGCTGAATTCATTTGTAACCAGGTTTTTATCCCTGTAAATCCCCGATTCTTCATCCCACAGCTCCATAAGCTTCAAGGAATACTTTTCAGCTCGTTCGAGCAGTTCGGTTTTGGCTTCTTCTTTTCCCAGCTCTCCGGCAATGAAAGCCAATGCCTTGCAATCTGCGATGTAGTAACTCATCAGATCAACCGATGCAAGGTCCAAAAGGTGTTTTTCCTCATTGAAAACAGCCTCATCGAATAGCGGGGAATTATCAAGACCGGATTCGAACATGGCAGCTTGTTTTGTGAAACCATCCTTTACTTTTTCAGAGGGGTCCGATCCCCAAGACAGGTACCCGCTGTTGTTCCGTGCTTTATCCCACCAGCGGTTCCAAAGTAGCAGGTTTTCATAAACTTCCGAGAGAAACCATTTGTCTTGGTACTTGCTGTAAATAAGCTTGCAAATGGTGCTGCCAACGGGGGGCTGGGAGCGGTCGAATGAGGAAGCATTTCCAAGTGCTGAGGCAAAGTTTGGAACGAATCCCCCGGGAGTAATAGAATTGGTAATGGCAATGGCATTGGAGTATGCGTGAAATTTATCGTCGGCGGCAAACATTGCAGCTGTGAAATATGTATCCCAGTCGAACAAAACATATCCTCCCCAAGCTTCGCTCCACACTCTCGACACCGGAGTAATTGCGCGGTTGTTGAAAGCATCATAGATTATGTTCCATCCCAGCAGATTTCGCATAGCCTCATGCGCAGAAGCCAAATCTCCATATTTGGACTGCTGTTCTTCATAGATTTCCCTTCGCTTCTTGACGTATTCTTTTACTTTCTCAAGACTGCGTCCATAACCGGTGAAAAAAGCAGTTTCCTCGGTCGAGTTCACACAGATGTAAGGAAAGGGGAGAGCCAGGGGGATGTTTAACTCTTCCGCCGACGACTGCATTGAAAAGGTTTTCTGACTTACATCTGCCTGTATTATGCTCTTGTTTTTCTCAATCCTCCCCGGCTTATTATAGAGAATCCCGGTTTCAAGTATCATCAGATGAGGATTTTCAGGCACTTCAATTGGGGTGTAAAGAATCATTATATCCCTTCTTTCTCGTGCAACCTGAATTCTAGCTTTCATTCCTTGCCAGGTAAGAATCATGTCGATATACCTTCCGTCATACGAATGTGCCAAGGGGGTTATTATTCCTTGGGAGGAATCCATCGAATGAAGATTTGTCTGGTTGAGAAAATAAGGATATGGAGCTCTGTATGTTGTTCTGAAATTCAACCGAAGCGACAATCCTTCAGGCATGTAAATGAAGTTCAGAAGGTTTGGGTTATCCCAGGTGTTCCAACCCTGAAGAAGATATTCCTGAAGCTTTTCATTGTTGTCGATTTTGCTGTTGTCAATACCTTTGTCTTTCCAGCATGAAGTAAGGAAAAGGGAGGAAAGCAGCAGAATAACTATCTTGTTCATCATGACAAAATTTATTTATTACAGGGATGAATGAGCCCACAAACGACTGATATTGTTTCGATTGAGTTATTATCTGGAGGATATGTGGGTTTCATAGGGTCGGATTTCTTATGTATAGGTAGGGTAGTCGAAACCGAGCTTGTTGGATTCAGGGTGGTCAAGGAATTTCTCGAGGTCGTCCTGGTAAAAATCTATAAAGAACTCGTACAAAATCTTATTGAATTCATAGTAGTGCCATTTTTCATTTTCAAATGGGATTTCAATGCTGCGGTTGTTTCCCAACTTCATTATGAAATTCCCCCGATACTTTTTGAAGAGCAGCTCAAATACAAGGCTCTGTTCAGGAATATCCACTTTTGGGATTTTGAGGATCATACCAATGCGTACGTGCCAAAAGGAATCCGGCATGAGCTTCATGGCTTTCAGGGGGTCGTTGGTAGGGGCGGAGTCTTCCTCCCACGAAAAGAGAACGGCATTTTTTGGAGACAGGCTAAAATACTCGAGGTAAGAATCCAGAAAACCCATGAGAAATTTTAGGCTTTCCTGCTGGTATGCATTGAATTCCTCAATGTTTTTCCGGTAAATTTCAAAAAGTACCTGAAAGCGGTCCATAGGGATTAATATCTGTAACAAAATTGCAGCAAGATAATCAATTCTGCAAACTATGGAAAAGGACACAAGGGCTTTTGGGCTTATTTTTTGGGGGAAACCCGAAAACAACTCTATTTCACGGTTACCCGAATCTCTTTGGCAATATTTAGAGCCGTGGTTATGGTACTTATATCGGTGAAGAGTTCACCTGTTTTTCCTGAATAATGGCTATGCCCGATAACCAACATGGGATATGATTTTGTTTCACTGTCGAGGTCCACATCGGCCATGTAAACCAAAGCAGGTTGACATGATGTTTTATACTCGTTGTCATCCGGAAATTTTGCGTTGGTCCAGAACTCGTTCCAATCCCACGACTGGTTGATTTCAAAGTAAACGGAGAACTTTCTCAGGCTGGGGTTTTCGATGCGGGTGTTTAAGACAAAGTTTCCCGTGGGAGTTGCTCCGGTATACGCATCAGCAATGGGGGTTTTTGTGTCGGGCAAAAATAAGCCTGCATCGTTTACAATTCCCCGACGATGCGACCAATAGGGCAAGGCTGCCGGGCGCATAATCGGTCCCGGTTGCCATTTTCCTGTGCTGATGTCGCCATGCTCAAAAGTTCCCTTGCCAATCGATTCGGCAACATATAATGTTTGAACGAAGTTCCCCACTTCATCTTCTACCCATATTGCCATTAATGGGTAATTGAAAGCAGGACCCCTTGTAAACTCAATAGCGATCTGGGTTCCCGTGGTGTCGGTATTGTATGAGAAAGTAGCAGGAGGGCTCTGTATTTCAGTACTTTTGCATGATCCTGCGAGAAGAATTAATAGGGCAAATATTGTTAAAAGATTTGTTTTCATAGGGTTGAGGATTAGAATTGAATAATAATTCCCAATGTTGGCAGAACGGTTCCTCCTAAAGTACTTAATTCTTTAAGTTGGTATTTTTGCTCGGGGAGTGGATCGCCAGGGTTTATGGGTTCAGTACCGTCCAGAAGCAATATTTTCTGCTGGTCGGACTTGAAGTTATAAAGGTTTTGAACATCCATATACAGGTTCAGGGAAAAGCGGTTCAAGAACCATTCTTTATCGACCCTTACATCCAGCTGATGAAACGATTTCAGCCTTTCCTGGTTGAAGCGACCGTAATCGGGCAGGCCACGACCAAAAGCATCCCAGGCTAACTTATAGCTGCTAAGATCTTTATCGTAGGGAGTATAGGGTGCGCCTCCCACGAATCTCCACTTCATGCCGATTCGCCAGTTCTTTTTAAACTCTTTCAGGGCGGTGATGTTGAGGATATGTCGGTTATCCCAGGCGGAGGGTACCCAGTTGCCCAGCGCAAGAACCTCCGATTTAAATGCTTCTGATTCGCTTCTTACCAAGGTATAGGCTACAATCAGGTTCCCACCGAAAAAGTCTTTGTTGCGATACAACAACTCCATTCCATAAGCCCTTCCGGTAGCAATTGATTTTACCGCTTCATCGCCGAAGGTTCCAAAATCGGCACCTTTGCTGGCCAGGGATATGGAATCGTTAATGCTGAAAGGATAATTGCGATAGTATTTATAAAATCCCTCAATAGTAAACCTCGACTGCTCCGTGGGCAGCCACTCGATTCCCCCTACCAGATGATCGGAATTAATATACTTCAGTCCGTTTTGGCTGTTAACCAATTCCCCGGCTGTATTGCGGTAACCCAGCATGGTGTAGGGAGGAACCTGAAAATACCTACCCAAATTAAAATTAAGGAAAAAACTCTGGCTTAGCAGGTATGAGGCTGAGAACCGGGGTGATAACTGCTGAAGGGGATTGGACATCTCTTCGGAATAGTCGTTGCCATCGGCTCGGACTCCGAGCGAAAGGGTGAGTCTTTCGTTTATAAAATTCTTGCTCGCCTGCCCGAAAACACCGTATTTTATGAGGTTTAAGTCGCTGGAGTAGTCAATGATAAAAGGACTTCCGTTGATAAAGGTATTGTTGTATGTGGAATTGTCATAGGTGGCATACTCCATGCTGGCGCCGTAGTTAACGCGCAACCCGCTGTTTAGTCTGGAATTGTGCTCATAACGCAGCTTGTTTTCGATCTCATTTGAAGCATAATTTAAAAGGAGAGTGCTATCCTCGTCGTTGTTACGGTATTTAAAAGCTGTGTTATTCAGGTGATTCCTGCTAAGGGTCCAGGTGTCGAACCCGTTCTCATAGAAATGTTTGTAAACGACCCCTACGGTATAATTCCATTGCTCATTTGAAGGGAGGTAACCGAGAATATAACGCTGCTCCTCGGTCTCGTTGGCTTTTAGATTCAGTGCGAACTGGTCAATCGCACCCAGGCCCAAAACCGTAATTTCGTTCTTTTCATTGATTTTTGTTTTTGTCTTAAACTGAAAATCGTTGTAGGTGGGCAAAAAAGGCAAGCCGATAACAGAAAACAAAAACTGGAGGTAAGAACGGCGTGCCGACATAATATAGCTGGTGTTTTCCCCAATTGGCCCATCCAGAGTAAGGGCCAGATCAGATGCACCTACCGAACCCTTGAATTTGAGCTTGTCTTTGTTTCCATCAACCTGCCTCAGTTCGAGAACGGAGCTAAGCGCATTCCCGCGGTTTGCCGGAAAGGCTCCGGAATAGAAATTTACTTCGCGGATGAAATCGACATTTATTATCCCCACCGGTCCCCCTGATGCCCCTTGGGTGGCAAAATGGTTAATGTTAGGTATCTCAACACCATCAAGATAAAATCGGTTTTCCGAAGTTCCTCCCCCGCGAACAATAATATCGTTACGGAATGCAGGTGTTGATGCAACGCCGGGATATGACTGGAGAACTTTGGAAATGTCACGGTTTCCCCCCGGGTTTTTCTCGATTTCCACAAGATCGATCCTTCTTAGAGAGACCGGACTATCATCGTTTCTTCGAAAGGGGGATGCTTTGACGGTGATTTCTTCGAGAGCGATTTTCGACTCCTGCATCGGGATATCAATAAAAACCTTGTTTGCATTGGTAACCAGTATGGGCTCGGAAACATAGGCCTCATAACCTACAGAGGTGGCACGTACTTCAACATAGCCTGGTTTGAGGCCGGTAAAAAGAAACTTCCCGTTAAGGTCGCTTATTGATCCTATATTGGTACCGAAAATTGCAATGGTAGCAAATTCCAGAGGCTGGTTGTTTTTTGCGTTGAAAATTCTTCCTTCAAGCACTCCTTTATCCTGAGCAAATAAGATTGAAGGGAGTCCAAATAGAGCAAGAGCAACTAGAATTCTGTTTAGTAAGAGTTTCATATATGATATTTTTGCAATTCTTGTATTAAGGTATTGGCCTTAAACAGAAATGTTGATGTTTTTGTTCATCTATTGTGGAATTATTTACAAAAAAGATTAAACAAAAAATATGGATTTTGGCCGTGAAAACTTTTCATTTCCAAATAGGGATACTTTTTTGCCATCAGCAGGGCTTGTTCAGAAAGCTTTTTTTTGAATTTCTTGTGCGCCTCGGTGTCTTCGTTATAAACACGGTGATTTTTCGCCTGGATTAGTTTCCCCAACTCCTTGTTGATTTCCAATGTTTCTTTATCAAAATAAGCCTTTTCGAATAGGCTCCAAATATAATTTATTGCCTGGTTGTTGGGGTGGAGGAGGTCGTCGGCATAAAAGCGGTAATCGCGGAGGTCATCCAAAAGAATTTCGTATGCGGGAAAGTATTCCGCATTCTCGGGAAATGTCTGGCAGAGCTCGTTAATTGCCAGCAGCAGTGTTGATTTGCTTAGTTGGTTTCCGTGTGCCCCGTCTTTCCAATGCCTCACCGGGCTTATGGTAAATATGATTTTTAGGGCCTTGTTTTTTCGAAAGATTTCAGGCAGGAAGGCGCTCCATGATTTTACAATGTCTTCCGGGCTGAGCAGAATCCGTTCAAATTCTCTCTCAGGCAATTTATGACAATTGGAAACCACCTCCCCACTTTTCCTGAGGCGGTAGACCCAGGCAGTTCCAAAAGTGACTAAAAGCACATCTGCTTTTTTCAGGTGTTTTGATGACGCCTTTATTTCCTGATTAATGCGGTTGAGGCATTCCTCTTTGTTTGTATGTGAGAAGCTGCTGTGATGATCCCATGAAAACCAAAGCTCGTTGTGAAATTCAAGGTCGTCTTCAGAATATTCCTGTCCATCAAGAAGAACTCCAAGACCATTAAGTACGCTAAGCGGATTATAAACCACTCCAAACGGGTTTACCCTCACGCGAAAAAGCAGTTCGCTGAGCTTTTGCCCTATATTGTCGGTAAAACATGATCCTGTGAAAAAAAGATTGCTTTTATGGGTGATTCGAACCCGGGAGGGCTGAATCTCAATTTTAGTGCGGAAGACTGACATAGTACTCAGATTTTATGTTCTTCGAGCCATTTGATTATGTAGGAATGTACCTCCTCTTTTATGAATTCGTTGTGCAATTCGTGGAACTGGTTTGGCCAAAGCTTGAGATGCGTTCTTCTGCTGGTATTTAATACGTAATCTTCACTGGCTTTGGGGGAAGTTATTGTATCGTTGGTGCCATGCATTATGAGAAAGGGATAGTTGATCTTGTAGACATTCCGCAGTGCATGGTAACCTGCCTGGTAAATCTCATGAAACATCTTAAGCGAAATACGATCATGATTCAGGGGATCGTTTTCATAGTTCCGAACTACTTCCGGATCATGAGCAATTTGCTCTGCTTTGAGCTGGTTGGAAATGGTGAGCGAGGGAAGGATTTTTTTCAGATATTCAGTGATTTTAAGCACAATGGCTGATGGCTCGTTATAGAGTTTAAGCCAGGGTGAGGTTACAATAACACCCTCAACCGGCCTGTTTCTTCGAATGATATGGTTTAGGACGAGGTTTCCGCCCATTGAATGCCCGTAGAGAATTTTTTTGTATTCCGGGAACAACTCTTCACTTTTCTGATAAAGCAGATCGATATCATCCAGAAGCACATCCAACGATTTTATATGTCCCCGTTTGCCTTCAGAACGGCCGTGACCGTGAAGGTCCAGACTGATTACAGAAATCCCTTTGGCATTAAAAAGCGCTGCCCAATGCTCGTAGCGACTGCAATGTTCACCCAGACCATGCACGAGAAGGATGAGTTTTTTCTGGTCGTTATCAGCCGTCCAACTCTGCGCAAAAAGTTTTACCCGGTCGTTAGCAATCCAGTTGTAGGTCTGGTTATTCATTCAGTTTCGTTGAAAAGTATAATGTTAAACAAAGGGTTTTTTACAAACCTTAAAGGTAAACAAAAAAGCTTATCGCGGTCAACTTTTGCAACATGCAATAGAACAGCTATAACCTTATTTTATTAATGTATGGAAGAGGGAGGTAAATGAAAAAATAGCGATGACGGAACACCTAATTTCTTAGTCGCTAAGAAAGTCGAGATTCCTTCTCAATCCCTCGAACTTAGCCCGTTTTACTGCCGATCCCCTGAAAAGATTATTAAAGGCTTCTTTATCCAGGAGGTGCCATTCTTTTTTACCAAGACTTAGCAATTCCGGATGGGGATTAAATTCTTCGGTTGCATTGGCAGTAGCTTTGCTGTTCCAGGGACACACATCCTGACATATGTCACAACCAAATACTCGATTTTGAAATTTGCCACGAAGTTCCTCGGGCATTTCCGGGGTTTTGTTTTCGATAGTGTGATAGGAAATACATTTTCCGGCATCAACCACACGGTCTTCCACTATAGACCCTGTAGGACATGAGGTGATACAATTGCGGCAACTCCCGCACATATCGTTTACCGGCCGGTCGTACTCAAGTTCGGCAGAAATAATCATTTCACCAATAAACACAAAAGATCCAAACCGGGTGGTAAGCAAAAGTGAGTTTTTGCCAATCCATCCGAGCCCTGCCCGACTTGCCCAGGCATGCTCCAGCACGGGAGCCGAATCGGTGAACACACGACCTTCACAGCCGGGAATAAGCTCATTGGTAAATGAAAGCAGAGCGTTTAGCTTTTTCCTGATCACCTGATGGTAGTCCTGACCATACGCGTACTTTGCAAGTACAGGGGCTTCCGGATCCGTTTGTTTTTTTTCAGGATAGTAATTCAGGATAACGGAGACCACAGATTTTGTGCCTTCAACAAGCTTGCGCGGGTCGACTCGCTTTTCGAAATGATTCTCCATGTAGCTTAGATCGGCGTTGTAGCCCTTTTCCAACCAACTTTTGAGCCGTGCAGCTTCCCCGGGAAGAAAGTCGGCAGCTGATATTCCACAATCGCTGAATCCGAGTCGCAAGGCTTCCGACTTGATTAGTTGGGAATATGTTTGGTTGGTATTCACATCAATCCCAAATCCAACCTGGCCTCATCCGTAAGATTCGATTCATCCCAGGGCGGGTCGAAGGTGAGATTTACCTTTGCTTCTGTTACCCCATCGATTGCTTTGACTTTTTCCTGCACATCAAGGAGTAGGGAATCTGCAACCGGGCAATTCGGGGTTGTGAGGGTCATGGTGATTTCAACCTTGTTGTTATCATCCACATCAATCGCGTAAATAAGCCCCAGATCATATATGTTCACCGGGATTTCCGGATCGAAGATGCTTTTTAGTACCTGCACAACCTCAGTCTCGATCTGCAGGAAATTGTTTACTTCTGCCATTTTTTTATCTATCTCTTTCTATCAAACAAATAAACTAAGCTTTATGTTTAGCATAATAGGCCAATGAATACATTTTCATCTTTTTTACCATGGAAACAAGACCATTGCTGCGCGTAGGGGAAAGGTTCTCTTTCAAGCCGATTTTGTCGATAAAATATAAATCTGCATTCATAATTTCCGAGGCCTCCTGCTGGTTCATTACCCTGATAAGCAGTGCAACAATTCCTTTTACAATAATGGCATCGCTGTCGGCAGTAAAGTGCATTTTACCGTTTTCAAAATCCGCATGAAGCCATACTTTCGACTGACAGCCATTGATGAGATATTCGTCTGTTTTGAATTTCGGATCAATTGCCGGCAAATCATGCCCCAACTCAATCAGGTAATTGTACCTGTCCATCCAGTCTTCAAAAGCCGAAAACTCCTCAATAATCTGATCCTGAATTTTTGTAAGAGCCATATTTGAATTAAGTCTAAATATACGTGCAAAGATATGAAAAAAGTTTGTTGTGATAACTCATGAAATGCTTGTGTTTTGAGTTTTTGCTCATCGGGGATTTGTCGGTTTCCGCCCCTGCGGTTTGGGGGAGAAACCGAAATGGTATTGCTATTTTTAGTTCCTCAAGACAAGGGCTCAATGAGCAATTGCACCTGACTTGTTGCAGGCATCTTTTTCTCTGTCAAAATTGAATGTAACAATTTTGTTACTAACAATATTGTTACTAACAACATTGTTACTAATAAAAATGTTATATATCTTTGTGTACAAAAAATCGAATTGCATGGCATCAGCATTTGTTTACGGCAAGATTGTTGGCGAAAACAATTTCACCAACAGGGAAAAGGATTTGGAGCGGCTTCTGATGAATTTTGAAAATGGAACCAATACCATCCTTATATCTCCTCGAAGGTGGGGCAAGTCATCGCTTGTGGCCAGGGCAGTTGAGCAGGCTGCACATAAGAATAAAAGACTTAAATTCTGTTTTATTGATCTTTACAATGTTCGTTCCGAAGAGCAGTTTTATGAGCAGTTTGCATTGGAGGTCCTTAAGGCAGACTCCTCGAAGCTGGAGGATCTCAGCAATCAGGCATTCAAGTTTATCGGGAGGTTGTTGCCAAAACTTATTGTTGGCAATATGCCCGGAAATGAAGTTTCGCTGGAGCTTGACTGGAAGGAGGTTAAAAAGAATCCCGATGATATTTTGAATTTGCCAGAGCGTTTATCCCTTGACAAGAATTACAGATTCATTGTTTGTATTGACGAGTTCCAGAATATCGCGGGATTTGAGGACCAGCTCGATTTTCAGAAGAAGCTACGGTCGCATTGGCAAAAACAAACGAGAACGAGCTATTGCCTTTACGGGAGCAAGCGTCACATGATGATGGATGTGTTCACCTCATATAACATGCCTTTTTATAAGTTTGGAGATATTCTGTTTCTGGAGAAAATCTCAGGGGAGGACTGGCTGCCCTTTATCATCAAGCGTTTTAAAGATACTGGCAAAGAGATTACTGAAGATGCCGCCCTTGAGATCATTGCCCTTTGTGAGCGCCACCCATATTATGTTCAGCAATTGTCGCAGCAGGCATGGCTCCGGACAAAGAAAATCTGCAATCAGGAAATTGTAGCAGAGGCGCATGAGGGGCTTATATTACAGATGAGTTTGCTGTTTCAAACCATTACGGATTCGTTAAGCAACACCCAGATATATTTTCTCAAGGCCCTTATCAGCGGGGAAAACCAGCTCAGCTCAGCCGATACCCTTATCAAATACCGTTTGGGCTCATCAGCCAATGTTAAACGCATTAGGGAGGCACTGATATCCAAAGAGATAATTGAACAGCAAAATAAGGAATATGTGTTTTTGGATCCGATCTACAGATTTTGGCTGAAGGGATTTTATTTCAAAATATAGAGGAATACGGGAGATTGTTGTAAATAGCTATTTAAGCATATTTACCGCATTTTTTAGGCCTTCAACCAGTCGGTCAGTATCTTCGAAAGAATTGTAAAAAGCCATCGAAGCTCTGATGGTGCCTGAAATCTGAAAATGGTCCATTACCGGTTGTGTGCAATGGGTGCCGGTTCTGACGGCGATGCCCATTTTGTCGAGAATCATTCCTATATCGAAAGGGTGTATGTCTTGAATGAGAAAGGAGAAAATGGAAATTTTCTCTTTTGCGTTACCGTAAATTTCCAAACCTTCAATTTCTTTAAGCCTGCTTTGGGTATATGCGAACAGGTTTTTTTCGTGTTGCATGATAGCACCAAAGCCAATGGAGTTGATGTATTCAATAGCAGTTCCAAGTCCAATGGCAGCTGTGTAATTCATTGTGCCGGCTTCGAATTTGAAGGGTAACTGGTTATAGGTTGTTTTTTCGAACTTCACACAATCTACCATGTCGCCACCACCCTGATAGGGAGGCAATGTGTCGAGCATTGCTTCTTTGCCGTAAAGAACCCCAATCCCGGTGGGTCCAAATACTTTGTGCCCCGAAAAAACGTAAAAATCGCAATCCAGATCTTGAACGTCCACGCGTGAATGCTGCACGGCCTGCGCACCGTCGATCAGAACCGGCACATGGTGATCGTGGGCAAAGCGTATCATTTCTTTAACGGGATTAATGCTGCCCAGGGAGTTTGACACGTGTGTTACAGCAACAAGGCGGGTCTTTTCGTTGAAAAGCAGTTTGTATTCGTTTTGGAGCAGTACTCCGTTTTCATCAAAAGGGATAACCCTCAGCTTTGCTTTCTTCCGGGCACAGAGCATTTGCCAGGGCACAATATTGGAATGGTGTTCCATTTCGGAAACGATGATTTCGTCTCCCTCTTTGATGTATTTTTCCCCAAATGAAAATGCAACCGCATTTATTGAGCCTGTGGCTCCACTGGAAAAAACAATTTCGTTAGTATTACGGGCGTTTATGAAATTCCTGACGATTTCCCGGGCGTATTCGTATTCGCCAGTCATTTGCTCGCTCAGAAAATGAACTCCCCTGTGAATGCTGCTGTTTTTGCTTTCGAGGAGTTCGTTGAGTTTATCGATGACAGCTCTGGGTTTTTGGGTGGTTGCGCCATTATCGAGGTACACAAGCGGCTTACCGTGAACCTGGGTCTGGAGAACCGGGAAATTTCTCCTGATGAGGTTTAAATCGATGCTGACAGCCGGATTGTCGGGAATCATTGGCATTTCATTTTACAGTTGTTACAATGCGACAATTCCCCACGCAAACGTTTATCCACTAACTCAATAACCCTTTCGCGAAGGGGCTGAAGTTTTATTTCGGATAGAACGGCATGTGCAAAGGCATACATCAGCAGGTGCATGCTCTCTTTGTATGGAATTCCGCGGGAGCGAAGGTAAAACAGAGCATCGTTGTCCAATTGTCCAACGGTGGCGCCATGACTGCATTTCACATCATCGGCATATATCTCCAGTTGGGGACGGGTATTCATTTTTGCCGTATCGGTAAGCAGAATATTATTGTTTCGCTGATAGGCCTGGGTGTTTTGAGCGTCCTTCCATACATGGATCTTACCACTGAAGGCAGCGGTGGAATTCTCATCGAGGATTCCTTTAAAAAGCTGATTGCTGGTGCAGTTTGGAACAAGATGGTTTACATAAGTGAAGTTGTCGACGTGCTGGGTGTCATCAACAAGGTAAAGTCCTAATGAGTTGTTGTGTGCTCCCTCTCCGGCAAGGTTTACATACACGTTGTTCCGCACTCTCCCGCCATGAAGGGTGATATAATTCGAGCTCACATTCGAATTCTGCATCTGGTGAGAATAGGTGTTGGTGAGCTGAGTTGCCCGGTTATGTTCGTTCTGAACCCTTGTAAGATCAAGGTTCGAATTCGGACCTGCATACATTTCGGTAACCGAATTGGTAAGAAACTCGTGACTGGAAAGGGTGTGATCGCAGATCAGAACCTTTGCTTCTGAATTTTCTTCCAATATAAAAAGGTTTCTGTGATGAACCATTTGAGCCTCATTCGACATAAGTAAATGAATGATCTGAAAAGGTTTGTCGCAGGTGGTGTTTTTAGGGACATGCAAAAACACTCCGTCCTGAGCAAATGCTGTATTGAGAGCCGTAACGCCATCGTTGGCATATACAGCATATTGGGAATAGTGTTTTGCAAAGAGCTCCGGGAACTTGTTGGCTGCGGCACGAAGACTTCCGAAAACCACACCGTTTTCCAGGGTGGTGAGTTCCTGCAAGGGATTGAAATAGTAACCGTTGAGAACCAGAATAACGCGTGTGTCCAATTCGGGAATATCGCACCGGAAAAGCTCCGCCACTTCAAATTCAATCTTTTTGGGGCTGAAATTGTGTTGCAGATCTTTGCTGAAGTATTCATTTACCGGGGTATACTTGTACTTCTCGTTTTTTCTCTCTGGCAAACCTGCTCGCACGAATTCTTCCAAAGCTTTGTTTCGTATGGTATTCACATACTCTGATGAGCCCGAAAAAATAGCATCCCGGTTTTCATTGAAAAGCCTGGTAAATATATCTTTAGTGTCGATAAGTTTTACATCCACATTCATCTCTCGGTCTCCTTAATTATCCCGCTATAACTTCTTCCTTGATCCAGTCGTACCCTTTTTCTTCAAGTTCGTACGCCAGAGTTTTATCGCCCGATTTCACTATTCTGCCCTGATAGAGAACATGCACAAAATCAGGAACAATATAATCGAGAAGCCTTTGGTAATGGGTAATTACAATGGTTGCGTTTTCAGGGGAGTGGAGCTTGTTTACGCCATTGGCAACCACGCGTAGGGCATCGATATCCAGGCCCGAGTCGGTTTCGTCGAGGATAGCGAGTTTTGGTTCAAGCATAGCCATCTGGAAAATCTCGTTTTTCTTTTTTTCTCCCCCGGAAAAACCCTCATTGACAGAGCGGTTGGTAAGGTTTGAGTCTATTTCAACAACCTCTTTCTTCTCACGCATGAGCTTAAGGAAGTCGCTTGACGAAAGTGGCTCGAGTTTCTGGTATTTTCGTTTTTCATTCACAGCCGAACGCATGAAATTCACCATGCTTACGCCTGGAATCTCCACAGGATATTGAAAACCAAGAAAGAGTCCGGCACGGGCGCGGTCCTCAGGCGACATTTCCAACAGGTCGTTGCCCAGAAAAGTAATGCTTCCACCTGTAACACTTGCGTAATCGCGACCCGAAAGAGCGGCTGCAAGAGTGCTTTTCCCCGATCCGTTTGGGCCCATTATTGCATGGATTTCTCCGGGCTTAATCTCGAGGTTGATTCCTTTCAGAATTTCCTTATCTTCTATGGAGACTTTTAAGTTCTTGATTGAGAGCATATTTAATTTTAGAATTTATTTGGTTTAAACATCTTTTTTCGAACGGTAGGTGAGCCCGTCGAACCTACCCTACACTTCCCTCCAGTGTAATGGCAAGCAATTTCTGCGCTTCGACGGCAAATTCCATGGGAAGTTTGTTCAGGACTTCCTTGGCATAGCCGTTTACGATAAGGCTGATAGCCGTTTCGGTATCAATACCACGCTGGTTGCAATAAAAAATCTGGTCTTCTCCAATTTTAGAGGTTGTGGCCTCATGTTCAACAATAGCTGTTTTGTTATCTACCTCAATATAGGGCCAGGTATGGGCTCCGCATTTGTCGCCCAGAAGAAGAGAGTCGCACTGTGAGTAATTTCTGGCATTTTCAGCGCCCTTCATCACTTTTACCAATCCCCTGTAAGAATTCTCGCTGAAACCTGCAGAGATTCCTTTGGAAATGATCGTGCTTTTAGTGTTTTTCCCGATATGAATCATTTTGGTTCCGGTGTCGGCTTGCTGATGATTGTTTGTAACCGCTACGGAATAGAACTCTGCAATGGAGTTGTTGCCGCGTAAAATACAGCTTGGATATTTCCAGGTGATGGCAGAGCCTGTTTCGACTTGTGTCCAAGAGATTTTTGAAAAATCTCCTTTGCAGATTCCCCGTTTGGTGACGAAGTTGTAAATACCGCCAATGCCATTTTTATCCCCTGGATACCAGTTCTGTACCGTTGAGTATTTAACCTGAGCGTGATCCATGGCAACAATCTCAACTATAGCGGCATGAAGCTGGTTCTCGTCCCTTTGCGGGGCGGTGCATCCTTCAAGGTAACTTACATAACTGCCTTCTTCAGCAACGATAAGAGTCCTTTCGAACTGTCCGGTATTTGCCGCGTTGATGCGGAAATAGGTGGATAGTTCCATGGGGCAGCGAATCCCTTTGGGAATATAACAGAAAGACCCGTCACTAAATACTGCTGAGTTTAAAGCCGCAAAATAGTTGTCGGTGTAGGGAACAACCGATCCCATATATTTCTTGATCAGGTCGGGATGATTTTGCACCGCTTCGCTAAACGAACAAAAGATGATGCCTTTTTCGGCAAGAGTTTCCTTAAAAGTTGTTTTAACCGACACGCTGTCCATCACGGCATCCACGGCTACACCGGCAAGTGCTTTTTGTTCTTCAAGGGGGATGCCAAGTTTGTTGAAGGTGTCGAGCAACTCGGGATCAACCTCATCCAGGCTATTGAGTTTTGCGCTTTGCTTGGGCGCTGAGTAGTAAATGATGTCCTGATAATTGATTTCCGGTAGTTCGAGATGCGCCCATTTGGGCATCGTCATTTTTTGCCAATGTCGAAATGCCTTCAGCCGAAACTCCAGCATCCACTCAGGTTCGTTTTTTTTCGCGGAGATGATGGCAACGACCTCTTCGCTAAGACCTTTTGGAATCGACTCGGTTTCGATATCCGTAACAAATCCGTATTTGTAGTCGCTCTGCGTGAGCTCGTTCAGTATTTTGTTGTTTTCACTCATAGCTGTTTTCCAATTCGATAAAACTCAATCCCGATCAGCTTTATTTAGATTAAATATAAATAGGGTGCAAATATACGAAATATTTCAGATTATCGTGGTTACATTTATTGGGTTTTGACATTATTACTTAAGGGAACGGAGGCAAAAGCTATTTTTTCCAATTATTAAAAAGTAAATTTTAGATAGAGAAGCATTTAGTTACTTTTACGGCAAATTGCAGCCAATTTCCAATCCATTGACGGCAAAATTTTTTGTGTATATGAACTTTCAATAATTCTAATTCCGAATCCCAAAATAATTCCCATGGAACAAAAAAAACCTACCATGCTTTCCGAAATCGGGGAGTTTGGGCTAATCGACAGGCTTACCTCCAATCGAAAACTAGTTCATACCTCCAGCATTAAAGCTGTGGGCGACGATGCTGCTGTAATTGATGCAGGCGACCATTGCATGCTGGTTACTACCGATCTTCTGGTGGAGGGAATTCATTTCAACCTGGTTTACACACCGCTCAAGCATCTTGGCTACAAGGCAGTTTCAGTTAACGTTTCAGACATTTACGCGATGAACGCAGAGCCCCGGCAGATTACCGTTTCCATAGCAGTTTCAGGGAAATTCTCCCTCCAAGCCCTGGAGGAACTTTACTCGGGAATTTATATGGCTTGCGACAAATACAATGTGGATCTGGTAGGGGGAGACACTTCCTCTTCGGTAACTGGTCTGACCCTGAGCATAACAGCCATTGGAGTGGCCAAGAGGGAGGAGATTGTTTACCGGAGCGGAGCCCAAACCAACGACCTGATCTGCGTTAGCGGGGATCTTGGTGCAGCGTACATCGGTTTGCAGTTATTGGAAAGGGAAAAAGCAATTTTCGAAAAAGATCCATCCTTGCAGCCCGATCTGGAAGGCCATGATTATATCGTGGGAAGGCAACTGAAACCGGAAGCTCGTGGTGATATTATTAAGCTGTTGAAGGAGCATAAAATACAGCCCACCGCAATGATTGATATCTCTGACGGTTTATCTTCGGAAATCCTTCACATCTGCAAAAATTCTGATAAAGGTTGCCGGATCTACCAGGAGAAAATCCCCATCGATCATACTACCGCCCTTATGGCGGAAGAGTTTAACATTGAGCCTCTGATCTGCGCCTTGCACGGGGGTGAGGACTATGAGCTTTTGTTTACAGTTCCCCTGAGAGACTTTGATAAAGTGAAGGAACTGAAAGAAATCCATATTATTGGAAAGGTTATGGATAAGGAAGAAAACGCCCTAATGGTAAGCAGTGGGGGCAATACCATTCAGCTCAGGGCACAGGGTTGGGATGGACTGGCAGAAAGATAGGGATGAGCTTATTCTTCAGTGTTCCGTGAATCCAGAACACTACGGATAATGCCCCTTTTTGACCCTCTAACGAAATTGAGAATCACATCTCTTTCAGTTGAACCTGACAGGTTTTCTTCAATAAAAACCAGCGCCTGGGAAACATTCAGCCCTTTTTGGTAGATAATGCGGTAGATATCCAGAATCTGGTTTATTGCTTCGTTTGAGAACCCTCGTCTTCTGAGGCCAACGGAGTTAACCCCGGTGTAGGCAAGCGGGTCTCTTCCTGCCATGCAGTAAGGAGGAACATCTTTGGTTACTTTGCTTCCGCCCTGAATCATAACATGAGTGCCAATGCGGCAAAATTGATGGACAAGGCTACCTGGACTCAGTATGGCAAAATCGTCCATCTCAACTTCACCGGCCAGACCTGCATAGCTGCCAACTATACAACCATTGCCAATTATTGTATCGTGCGCTACATGTCCATAAGACATGATAAGGCAATTGCTCCCAATTACTGTTTTCTCTTTCGCCTTTGTTCCGCGGTTAATGGTAGCAAATTCGCGGATGGTGGTGTTATCACCAATAATTGCTGTGGTATATTCCCCATCGAATTTTTTATCCTGGGGGGTGCCGGAGATGACGGCTCCCGGATGAATCTGGCAGTTTTTACCGATACGCGAGCCGTTCATGATAACGGCATTGGGACCAATCCAGGTTCCATCTCCAATTATCACATCTTCCTGGATACTTACGAACGATTCGATAATAACATTCTCACCGATTTTGGCATTTGGGTGAATGGATGTAAGCGGGTAATTCATTTATTTTGCTTTTGATATCTGGGCCATCATTTCTCCTTCAATAACAAGATTCTCTCCAACATAACCTTCCCCGAACATAATGGCAATGCCTCTTCTGATGGGTTCGAGAAGTGTCATTTTGAGAATGAGGGTATCTCCCGGCACAACTTTTCTTTTAAACCGTACTTTGTCAATTTTCAGGAAAAAGGTAAGGTAGTTTTCGGGATCGGGGACTGTATTCAGAACTAACACCCCGCCAACCTGAGCCAAGGCTTCAACCTGCAAAACACCAGGCATAATTGGCTCTCCGGGGAAATGTCCCACAAAGAAGGGCTCGTTCATGGTCACGTTTTTGATACCGATAACCGTTTTCTCATCCCTGAAGATGATTTTATCGACAAGCAAAAAGGGTGAACGATGGGGTAAAATACCTTGTATCCCAACCACATTTATAAGGGCTTCCTCGTTGGGGTTGTATTTTGGAATGTGCTTTTTCGCCTTATCCTTTTTCGCCATCTGCCGAAGGATACGCGCAAATTCGGTGTTTGCATGATGACCCGGACGGGTGGCAATAATCTTGCCTTTGAAGGGCATACCGATTAAGGAAAGGTCTCCGATCAAATCAAGCAACTTGTGACGGGCAGGCTCATTCGGGAAATGAAGGTCGAGGTTATTCAATACTCCTTCCGGCTTAACATGCATGCTGGGCTTATTGAATAATTTGGCGAGACGATCCAGTTCCTCCTGCGAAACCTGACGGTCCATAATAACGATGGCATTATCAAGATCACCTCCCTTTATAAGATTATGCTTTGCCAATAACTCTAATTCATGAAGGAAAACGAAGGTGCGGCTCGGAGCTATCTCTTTTTTGAATTTCTTGAGATCGTCAAGTGTTGCGTACTGGTTGCCAAGAACCTTCGAATTATAGTCGATGAGTACATTCATGGATAACTCTTCATCGGGATAGGCTATGATATGAATACCCTTTTCTTCATCGTAATACTCAACTCTTTCGCTAGGGGTAAAATATATTTTGTCGGCATCAAGGTCTTCAACGCCTACAGTTTCCAGAGCCTCAATGTAAATTCGCGAGCTGCCGTCAAGTATAGGCGCTTCGGGACCGTTAAGTTGTATGAGGAGGTTATCGATTTCCATTCCCACGCAGGCAGCCAGGCAATGCTCGATAGTCATTACTTTTCCACCATTCTCCTCGAGGGTTGTTCCTCTGGATGTTTCGGTGACATTCTCTGCAAGAGCACGTATCAGCGGCTGATTTGGAAGATCGGTTCTTTGAAATACAAAGCCATGATTGGCTGGTGCTGGATTAAAGGTAAGTTCAACATCTACTCCGGAGTGCAGTCCTTTTCCTTTTACGCTAACCGCCTTCCGGATAGTTTTTTGTTTATCTGCCATATATAAGTTTTGGGTAATTCAAATGTAAAAAACGCCGCAATATACAAAAAATCAATGAATCGAAAAGAAAAACAAAAAAACACATTCGAGTCTAAAGGCTTGTGTAAATAGGCTAAAGCAAGTAATCAGGAATTTTGGTTCGAACTATTTTTTTTCTTTGAGCTCTTTGATATCTCTCTCATGTTGCATTACCTGATAACGCAAATCAGGGAGTTTGTTGAAAATAGCGGATGACTTCCAGAAGTCCTTAAAATTAATTGCAGGAGATCCTTGAAGTACCTCGCCGTCTTTTAAATCCCTCATAATCCCCGATTGGCCTCCCACCTTTATATCGTTGCCAATGTTCAGGTGCCCAACAATTGCAACCTGACCGGAAAACATATTGTTTTTGCCCACTTTGGTCGATCCGGCAATTCCTGTCTGTGCAGCCATAGCTGTGTTTTCCCCAACTTCCACGTTGTGGGCGATCTGAATAAGATTATCAAGTTTAACCCCAGTGTGAATGATGGTCGCACCCATCGTTGCCCGATCGATGCAGCAGTTGGCTCCGATTTCCACATTGTCTTCGATAATCACAATACCGATCTGGGGAATTTTTTTGTAGGTTTTGTCGGCCTGGGGAGCAAATCCAAATCCATCTGCACCAATAACAGTTCCCGAATGAATAATACAGTTTTTACCGATCTTGCATCCCTCGTATACTTTTACTCCCGAATAAAGAAGAGTGCCCTCCCCAATCTCAACCCCTTCACCTATATATACCTGAGGATAGATTTTTACATTGTTGCCGATCCGGGCCTTGCTGTCAATAACGGCAAAGTCGCCGATATAAACATTTTCACCAACCATAGCGTCCTCACGGATACTGGCCAGATTATGAATGCCCGTTTTCTGTGGTTTCGACTGCTGGTATAGCTCCAGAAGCGATGCAAAGGCCTCATAGGCATTCTCAACACGAACCAGAGTAGCCGAAACCGGTTTTTCGGGTTTAAAACTATTGTTAACAAGCACTATTGATGCCTGAGTTTCGTAAATATATTTCTCGTATTTCGGATTCGCCAGAAAGGTTAAAGTTCCCGGCTTCCCATCTTCAATTTTCGATATGTTTTCGACTTCTACTTCCGGGTTACCATCTATTTCTCCTTTGAGAAAGGAGGCAATCATTTGTGCTTTGAATTTCATGGGGCTTGTAATATTATTATATATCAAAGGTTTGTTTATACTTTATATCTTTTCAATATCTGTGCTGGTGGACCTCCCCTCGTCCCCTCCAGAGGCCAACGATGCTCCTCAAAGACGGCAAAAATATTCATTTAATTTGTATTAAAACTCATTTCATTCAATAATGTTAGGAGGGTCAATTCCTTTCTTGAAATTAAACAAAGAGCTTCAACTTTGCATATGGGAAGGTCGGTAAAGATGAATTCAGAACGGAAACACAATCCCCTTCGGATAACATAAGAAGTGTTTTTTTACAGTTCTGGAAAGCACAGTTACATTGAGCATATCAGAGACTTCAGCAATGTCGATGCAATCGCCGTTTTTCATCATGATCTTGATATTGTCGTCCAGGGAGTTGTAGGCGTAATTGCTGATGCTTCCCTCGGTAATCAGGTAGCGGGTGTCATCCAGGCTAAGCTTGAAATATTCGGCCAGATAATCTCGTGTTTTTTGAACCCGATCGGAATCAAAGGCTTTGTTTTTCATTTCAATCCTCAAGAGATTTCGGTTGATCATCATGGTGGAAAGCATGGACAGAACTTTGTCATCGTGGTTCATCCAAACTTTGGCCGACACCATGATGTCGTTGTCGTCCAGCTTACTGTAAAGGTCAAGAACATCCACAGGGCCCGTGAGGTCAAAGTGCCTGGCTTCAACCTTGTTTTTCAGAAAGTATGACAAGGCGGGGGATGCGAAAAGATCCGCGCCCTTTTCCGACAGGTATTTGGCGCGCCTGAGTACTTGAACAAGAAGGTTCTCTGCGGAAATAACGGTTTTATGAAAATATACCTGCCAATACATCAGGCGCCTCGATACCAGGAACTTTTCAATGGAATAGATTCCTTTGATATCAACAACAAGCTGGTCGTCCTTTACATTCAACATTTTAATTATCCGGTCGGATCCAACAACTCCCTCGGTAACCCCTGTGAAATAGCTGTCGCGGCGGAGGTAATCAAGTCGATCCATATCGAGCTGGCTTGAAACCAGCTGATGCAGGAAGTTTTTGTGGTATTTATTCAGGAAAATTTGAATAGCCAGATCAAGACGTCCATTATACAATACATTGAGGCGATTCATAAAAAGCAGGGAGAGATTCTCGTGGTTGGTGCCTTCGATAATGCTGTGCTCGAGCGCATGTGAAAAAGGGCCATGGCCAATATCATGGAGCAGGATGGCAATGCTTGCGGCTTCAGCCTCTTCATCGGTAATCTCGTGACCTTTTGATCGAATAATCTCAATTGCGGAATCCATGAGGTGTGCAGCTCCAAGGGCGTGCTGAAAGCGGGTATGGTTTGCACCCGGGTATACATAATGTGTAAGACCAAGCTGGCGAATGCGCCTGAGACGCTGAAAATACGGCTGCTCAAAAAGATCAAAAACAATCTCGAAGGGCAACCCGATAAACCCGTAAACAGGATCGTTAATTATCTTTTGTTTGTTGATTGGGATTTCGCTCAATTCGTTAAAAGATGGATTTGCAATGGTTAATATCTATTTCTCCAAAGAGGCCAGCATGAACCAAAGGCTCAAAAATTCTATAACTGCGCTGCGAACCTTTGAGCCTTTGACCCTTTATGGCATTTTCACTACTTTTTTAGGAGATCCCTGATCTCGGTAAGCAAAACCTCTTCGTTTGAAGGTTTAGGGGGAGCTGCAGGAGCGGACTCCTCTTTCTTCTTCATGCGATTTATCGCTTTAATGATCATAAATACAGCAAATGCTATGATTAGAAAATCGATGGTGGTCTGAACAAAATTACCATAATTCAAAGTTACTGCCGTGACAGCATTCCCTGCGTCATCAACCGAAGCAGATTTAATTATTACTTTAAGGTCAGTAAAATCTACTCCGCCAACCAAGGCCCCGATGGGTGGCATAATGATATCGTTGACAACGCTTGAAACGATTTTTCCGAATGCGGCACCAATTATGATACCTACAGCCAAATCCACTACATTGCCCTTCATGGCAAACTGTTTGAACTCTTGTATTAGTGACATTTTCGTTAGGTTTTGGTTAGGTACCAAAATTAAGTAAATTTCAATTAAACGTACTAAAAATCAGGTTGATTTTTTATTTCTGCCACTGTTGACTCAATCAGTAGCCAATTGCCCGGGTCAGGAATCAACTCAATCGGGCTTTTATTGGTTTCAAAAGTGAAACTTTGTTCGGGTTTGGAAATATCTACTATAATTTGTGAAGAGCTGGCGTTTTTATTGATAATCTTGATTTCAAGGGGGAAATTGAAAACCGTATTTGTCTGCATTTGTTTTACAGTTACTATAAGAGATTGGTCTTTGTGGGTCCAGCCAATATTCAGCACCGGATGTCCGGTTTTATGAAGCCATTGCTCGAAGAAACGCTTGAAATCCCTTCCCGAAAGCTTTTCAACCACATTCAAGAAGTCAGTGGTAAGTGCATTTTTATATTCAAATTCCTTGTAAAATGTCTGCAAACAATCAACGAAAAGGGAATCTCCAAGTTCCTTGCGCAACATATGAAGCACCCAGGCAGCTTTTTCGTAGGTATTGGGACTTAGCAGCTGTATGGATACATCAAGTGAAGTGTCGATAACCGGGGCAAGATGCACTTTTTCGAAATCGAAAACCTCCTGCCGTTCCGAATTGATGTGTTTTAAAAACGCGCCCCGTCCATAATTGTGCTCAATATACATGGAGGTAAGATATGTGGCAAATCCTTCACTTAGCCAGATATGATGCCAGTTGAGCTCTGTGACTGAGTTGCCAAACCACTGGTGAGCAATTTCATGTGCAATCAGTCTTTCTGCCAGACCCATGCCGGTTACTGATTTCTCGGAGTAAAAAATACAACTTGCGTTTTCCATTCCCCCGTAACGCGTTGTCGACTGCACGTTGGCCAGTTTGCTAAAAGGATATGGCGAAATCAGAGAGCTATAGTAAACAAGAGGTTTTACCGCTACTGCATAATCGCTGAAGCCTTGTGTTTTGTTTTGGGGGTATACCCATGTCGAAACGGGTGTGCCGGAGACAACCGCAAGGTCCTGACGAGCAAATTCAGCAACCCCAATAACAATAAGCTTTGTGGAGAGGGGCTCGGTTGTTTTCCAGCGGGAGGTGAGTATTCCTCCGATTATGGATTCTTCAATACAATTCCCGTTTGCTACAACCTGGTAATGCGATGGCACCAAAACAGTAAACTCAACACTGGCTTTATCGGAAGGGTGGTCGATGCAGGGCAGCCATTGATGTGCGCGGTTGGGCCAATTGTCGCCAAAGAAGGTCCGGTCGCCGAATTTGTTTTTAGAGATAATCAGTCCATCCGACGGAATCCCATGATATTTAATTGCATAGGTTCTGTGCAAGCCTTCAGGAATTCCTTTTGTGGGTATGCAGATTTTATCGGAATAGTGTTCGTATTCTACCGGACCGTTTTCGTCGTTTAGCCCATCAATCAGCATTCCTTTTGCATTTTGTTTAATATTTGCCAGATCGATATAGAGAGTGTCTGTCACTTTTTTGAAACAAATGTTCAATTTAGCCTGGCCTTGGATACAGTTTGTGCTGTCGTTTAATTCAATTCGAAAATCGTAATGGAGAATATCTACAGTATTGTATCTGGATTCGTGTCCTTGAGAGAAGGCCTGAAGGCTTGTAAAGATGTTTATGCAGAAAAATAGAAAGACTGCTTGTTTTTGCATGTTAATCATATAGTTTTATTCTTGAGGTCTCAAAAGCTAGAAGTTTCACAAAGAACTTAAATTTCCACTTTTTAAGGAAGGGTTTTTTCATTCCTAAGTGACGAATAAGGTTTTTGCAAAGGGTTTCTCGAGTTTAGCACTACCTTTTCTTCTTTTTTTTCTTGCTTTCATATTCCTGCTGCTGCTTCATCAAGCCCTGCCAATCGGATTTTGCACTGGCAGAAAAATCCAAGGTTGCGGAATATTCGGATTTGTCGATTTCCAGAACTTTTATGGGCTTCTCCAGATAGCTTTCGATCTCCTCCAAAATCGGTCTTTCTTCGGTGCTGCAGAAGGAAACCGCATTTCCTTTCTGCGTTCCCCGTCCTGTGCGGCCTACGCGGTGAACGTAGTTCTCGGCCTTTTCAGGGAGGTCGTAGTTTATCACATAATCAACCATGGGGATGTCGATTCCCCGGGCGGTAACATCGGATGCAATCAGCACCTTAACTTCACCACTTCTGAATTGTTCCAGGGCAATCAGCCGGTCTTTCTGGTCTTTATCCCCGTGGATGGTCATTGATTTTATTCCCACACGTTCCATGGCGGCAGATACTCGCTCAGCGCGTATCTTCGTGCGAACGAACACCAGGATTTTGCTGTCGGGATTTTCGCTGATAACCCTTTCCAGAAAAAATCGCTTGTCGTCCATTTCCACAAACGCCATGGAATGGTTGATGTTTTTTGCAACCGGGTCTTTAGGGGAAACGTGAATGCGGATAGGGTTGCGGACCAGTGAATAGGCAAGGTCCTTGATTTTTTCGTTAATGGTGGCCGAGAAGAAAAGAGTCTGTCGGTTACGCGGCAGGAATTTTATTAAGTCCTGAATGTCGCGAATAAAGCCCAGATCGAGCATATGATCCGCCTCGTCAAGAATCAGGAATTCAACCGCGTTTAGCTTCAGGAAACCCTGGCTCACGAGATCAAATAAGCGGCCCGGAGTGGCGACCAGAATGTCGATTCCTTTTTCCAGCTTTTCAATTTGCGGCTGCTGTTCCACTCCCCCGAAAATGGCAAAAGAATTAACGCGGGTATAGCGGGAGAGTTGCTGAAAAACCTCATTTATCTGTATGGCAAGTTCATGGGTGGGAACCATTACAACACATTTGACACCATCAGGAGTCTTGGATCGTTTCTGTTCATGAAGCAGGTAGATCACAGGGATGGCAAATGCAGCGGTTTTTCCGGTACCGGTCTGAGCAATGGCAAGCACGTCCTCACCTTTGAGAATAGGAGGGATGGCTTTAAACTGAATATCGGTAGGCTTTACAAAACCGAGTGTTTCGAGGTTTCGTTTTATTTCGGGGGAAATGTCGTATTCGGAGAATTTCATTGTTTATTTAATATTGCAGTAAAGATAAAAATTGAAACCAAATGGGAATTAACAATTGCCTGGATTAATAATCATCTTTATTTATTCCAGCTTGCTTTAATATTGAATACATCGTTCCTTTAGGCAAATCTTTGTTATGCATTGGAACGACTGCTCTTTTTCTGGTAACAGGATGCAAATAAATCTGATGACTTCCACGACTGCGATCCAGAATAAAACCTTTTTGTTTCAGAATCCTGATAATTTCTTTTGAAGTAAGAGAAGGAGTATTGCTCATGCAGTCGCAGTGAGGGTTATTGAGTATTCCAAAGTGTTTGTTTCATCTGGAATAGGTTCATTATTTTCAACCAGACTTTCAACATATAATTCAATTGCTTCCTTGGCCATTACCATAGCTTCATCAACGGTTTCACCATAAGTGATGCACCCTGGTAAGCTTGGCACTGTTACCGTATATCCACCTTCTGGTTCCTTGTTTAACAATACTCTATAAGTAAGTGACTTCATGATTTTTGTTTTTTCAGATGAGCGATCAGATAAATCGCAAGCTTGTTGAAAGATCAATAATCTTATTGATAGTAAAATTATATTTATTTGAATCACAATTCAATACAACTATGCAAAATTAGGATTAAAACTTAGATTTTAAAAAACAAATTTTCCAGGAAAGAAAATTTGATGATGAAACTATCAATATAAAAATATTACTACAAAAATAGTTGTATTATTATAAATATAGTTATACATTTGTTTCATGAAAGAATTAACAAAGGCTGAAGAACAAGTAATGCATTTTATCTGGAAGCTTGAAACGGCTTTCCTGAAGGACATAGTTGATGAATTTCCTGAACCAAAACCTGCTTACACTACAATTTCAACGGTTATCAGGGTTCTGGTTAAGAAGAAATTTGTCGGTTATAAAGCGTATGGTAAAACTCATGAGTATTTTCCGGTAGTAACCAAAGATGACTATTTCCGGTTGCATTTTAAAGGAGTTGTGAAGAACTTTTTTAGTGGATCGGTTAGCAACTTTACATCATTCTTCACAAATGATGAGAACATGAATCTTACAGAACTTGAGCAGATTAAGAAAATGATTGAACAAAAAATCAGCGAATTAAAAGAGAAAAATGGATAGCTTCCTTTGGTACCTGTTCCAGGTGAGCTGTGTTTTTGCAGTCTTGTATCTGGTTTATTACCTTTTTTTCAGGTGGATGACATTTCATCGGGTCAACCGTGTTTTTCTGTTGCTGATGATACCTGTTTCATTTATTATACCTGGTTTAGATGTAGGATTCAAAACTTCAATGGCTGGTGAAATTCAAATACCTGCGTTCGACGAATTGGTTTCAATGAATCAGCCAGAACAGGTTTTAAGTACAGCAACTTCTTTTGGGATAAACCCGAACAAAATCGTAATTGCACTTTATTGGTTTTTTGTGCTGATCTACTTATTCCGGCTTGTTTTCAGCTCTTTCAGATTGTTACGGGTGAAAAATAAATCTGCATATAGTAACGATGAGGGTTTCCTGATTATCGCTGCTGATGTGCCAGTAATTTTCTCATATTTTAACTGGATATTTATACCTGTTGACAGATTTGATGAATTCGAAGAACCTGTCATAAAGCATGAGAAAATGCATGTTGTATTAGGACATACTTTTGATCTGATTATGACAGAAGTCCTTATTTTATTGCTTTGGTTCAATCCTTTTGTTTATTTCTTTCGAAAATCCATAAAGTCTGTGCATGAATACCAGGTTGACTCACTGATTTTAAAATCTGAGGTCCAAAAATCCGATTATTTGAGGATGATATTGGATAATCTGGGATCAGGTGCAAGATTGAATGGATTGTACAATTATTTTAATGGTATAACAATTAAAAAACGGATAAAGATGATAACAACAAATAATACATCACGCATACATTTGGTTTGGTATCTGATGATCATTCCAATACTTGGATTTCTTGTCATGTCATTTGCAAATCCCATCGGCGAAAAACCTGAAGTATTCCCTATCAGAAAAGGGGAGTATGACAAAATCACTGCGTATTTCGGAGTTAAAATGCTCAATCCTGTGACCAAAAAGGAAGTAGTTCATAATGGCATTGATCTGAAAGCTAAAGAAGGAGTTTCCGTCCTTTCTACAGCAGGAGGAAAGGTCCTGAAAGCTGCGAATGAAGAGGGCTGGGGAAACCTTGTGGTAATTGAGCATGGAGATGGTTTTGAATCCTGGTATGCCCATTTGAAAGAATTTAAGGTGGAAGCAGGACAGGATATTCAAAAAGGGCAATTATTAGGTCTGGTAGGCAATACAGGTTATTCCACAGGTCCCCATCTGCATTTTGAAATACGATTTGAGGGCAGGTGTGTTGATCCGCTTCTTTATCTTAAAGAATAATTTTCAAATAATGCCAGAAAGTAATAAGGGACAAAAATTTTTAAAAGGAATAATTGATTTAAAAGGATAATCTAAAGTCCTGCTAATTATATTTTTCTCCCCCGAAATTTTGTTAATCAAATCATTATTATTACTTTTGCGCCATCAAAGTAAGGAAGAATCTATGCGAAGGGGACAAAAGTCCCCTTCGTTATTACTGATAACCATGATTACAAGGGAACAGATAGAGCAGGTTATTCATGAGAAAATTGAGGGAACAGAAATATTCCTTGTGGATATCATCATGAATCCCGGAAACAATTTTCATGTTCATCTTGATACTTTTAAAGGCATCAACATTGATGAATGTGTGGAGGTTAGCCGCTACATTGTAAGTAAGTTGGATAAGGAAATCGAGGATTACAACCTCGAGGTGTCTTCTCCCGGACTCGATTCTTCTTTTAAAGTGAAGCAACAATTTGAGAAAAACCTGGGAAAACAGGTTGAGATCATTAAGAAGGATGGGAGTAAGATGAAAGCCAAATTATTGGCTTTTTTGGTCGATAGCATCGATGTGGAAGCAATGGTTAAACCTCTACCCCCTGAGAAATCCAGAAAAGCCGTACCCCAAATGGTTACTGTAGTTTTGGATGATATAAAAACAATTAAATCAGTTATTTCTTTTAAATAAGAAATTTTTATAGCAAAATGGAAAATGTAAATTTAATCGACACCTTTTCAGAGTTTAAGGAGTTAAAGAACATCGA
>JFJP01038129.1_pt1 | contig 42437 bp, 38 predicted proteins | sample 431651 | NCBI WGS metagenome assembly JFJP01 (sample SAMN02602958, study PRJNA72255) | Microbial mat metagenome, whole genome shotgun sequencing project. | biome: fresh water; feature: sink hole; material: water; isolation source: purple microbial (photo- and chemosynthetic) mats found in...
ATGATTTCGGACAAGATAAAAAATTCAAATCGTCACGCAACTATTTTGCTCTGATAATGCCGATAGATAATGATTTCAAAGAATAGTTAATAGTTTTAAGTAGACACTCATGATCCAATATATCAAACAAGCGTGTAACTTCCATATTAAATATTTTAAAGGATGAATAATTATTATAAAGGGAATTCAATTATTGAAAAACAATTGTTCTGTTGTTGAATGTCAATGTTTTACGTTCAATGTGTTTCTCAACTGCATGGGACAGTACAATTTTTTCGAGATCGCGTCCTTTTTTAATTAGTTCTTCTACAGTGTCTTTGTGCGAAATTCGGGTTACATCCTGTTCAATAATAGGACCTGCATCTAATTCAGTAGTTACATAGTGGCTTGTAGCTCCAATAATTTTCACACCTCGCTCATGTGCTGCATGATATGGTTTTGCTCCGGCAAATGCGGGTAAAAAAGAGTGGTGAATATTGATAATCCGGTTGGGATATTGACTGATAAATTCAGGCGATAGTATTTGCATATAACGCGCTAAAACACAGAATGTAACTTTATGTTTTATTAGCAGCTCCATTTGAAGCGCTTCTTGTTTTGCTTTATTTTCCTTGTTTATTGGGAAACAGTGGTACTCAATTCCAAATCGGTTGGCAACGGATTCAAGGTCGGGATGATTACTAATTATTAATGGAATATCAACATACCACTCACCAGCAGCATACCTGGCTAATATGTCGTAAAGACAATGTGACATTTTGGAAACAAAAATTGCCATTCGCGGTTTTGCCTCCGAAAAGTAAAGCCGGAAATTCATTTCGTATCTTGAAGCAAGGAGCGTTTGAAAGTAATCTTCAATTTTATCTTTCGGAATTTGGAAATCAGTCAAATCCCATTTTATACGCATAAAAAAAATCATTTCTTCGCGGTTCACATACTGATCCAGATAAAGAATATTTCCTTTGTGTTGGTTAATAAATTCAGTCACTGCTGCAAGAATTCCCGGTTTATCCGGGCAATACAACAGTAAAACTGCTGTGTTATCATTTCCTTTCATCAAATTTCGGTGTTAAATAAAAACAATCCGCAAATATAACAATATTAAAGATAATACTGATTATTAAATCAATCGGACTTTATTTAGACATTCTGATAATAATTTCTTTCACCAAAAAAGCATATCAAAGAAAAATCAAATACCTGAATCATGTATTTTTAGGAAAAATATTTTTAAAAGCCATTGCAGAAATGAAATTTTGAGTTATCTTTGCACCGCATTAGAAGTAATGCATTAAAAAACTTTGGTTCGGTAGTTCAGTTGGTTAGAATGCCGCCCTGTCACGGCGGAGGTCGCGGGTTCGAGTCCCGTCCGGACCGCAAAAAGGTTAGTCAAAAAGCGACACCTGAAAGCAAAATCCCTACAAATCGTTGATTTGTAGGGATTTTTTCATCATCCCACCTTGTATTCGAGCAGCTACATTAAGTCAAAAATTTTTTTGGGGGGGGGGCAATATAACTTTTTGACTTGATCCGATCCTTGAGTGGTGCAAATGTGGTGCAAAATCATAAAAACAAAAGAGGCTGTCTCAAAAGGGCAGCCTCTTAAAACTATTGAATGGCATAGTTATGATTAACTACAACTCCAGAATTTTCTTCTCATTAATTAAATCAGTTTCATCCATTTGCAGGGAAGGAATTGTACACATCTTAATATAGTCACCTTTTTGACAAGTATAATCATAATAGTTTTGCTGCTCAGTGGTGAGTTCACTTCGATTAAAATTGCCACTACTCAAATCTTGAAATTCTTCGAGACTTGTAGAATCACTGTATTTAATTAAAAGCACCCTTCGGGCAATGGGTATAAAGTTATAATCCAAACCAATATATTGCCCTCTTATTTGTTTTGGATTTTTATAAAGTGGTAAATGAAAGAAAAATGATACAGGAGTGATTGGAGGAACATCTCGTTCGTTTAATAAAAAATACATATTTTGTACATCTCCAACAAAACCGATTCCCCATTGCAACTCTCCATAAGCACTTAATCGGCAAATTCTAATACCTCCTTTATTTTCATTCGGAAATATCAAAATAGGTTCAATTTTCAATCGTTCAGATGTTGAAGAAATACTATAACTGAAATATGTGCCACAATATTGAGCCATTTTAATATTCGATAGATTTACCTCCTCCAATAATGAAATAATAAATGGATTTTCAGGATTGTTAATAGATATGTTTGGCTTTATATCTTTCAAAACCTGAATCATTTCGGGTAAGGTTGAAATTAATCTTTTCTTAGACACATTGTTTACCAAACTCAAAGCTGTATCGAGCGATTCATCATGGGGGTTATTCTGTAATTCTTTAAAATAGCGAGGAATAACAGTAGTATATAGCGAAGACAAAACACTTGCCGAAATATCAAGATACTCAGCAATATCTTTCATCTTAACACCTTCTTTTCTAAGTGAATCAATAAGCGAGTAAAACAATTCGAGTTCAATTTTTTGCATACTATATTCATGAATAATTCGCAAAGTAATGCAAATGATAATACAACGCTATTGCATTAATATTACATGAATATTATTACATAAAAATCAATAATATACAATTTTATTAATAATAATGATTAATAAATTCAGACACACTACTGTAATAACACTACTATACTTTTGCACAAAAATAGAACAAATGAATTTGAAATTTAGAATAGAAAAAGGTCGTGTTTCAGAAATAGTATTTGTATTATGGGCAGGATTAAGTGCATTGGTGTCGTACTCGCTTGTTACAGCATTACGTAAACCTTATACAGCTGCCACTTTCGATGGTTATCTTGTGGGTGACTTTGACTATAAAACAATACTTACCACAGTGCAAATACTTGGTTATGTGATTGCAAAATTTGCAGGTATAAAGATTATTTCAGAGCTAAAAAAAGCAGATAGGCTTAAGTTCATTTTCTTTTCTGTTCTGATAGCTGAATTCTCATTGGTAATGTTTGGGTTTTTACCTGCACCTTATAATATTATTGCCATGTTTTTTAATGGATTGTCGTTGGGGTGTATGTGGGGCGTAATCTTTTCGTTTCTCGAAGGCCGTAAAGTGACCGACATATTGGCGAGTCTAATGGGTTTAAGTATTGTAATAAGTACAGGAACAGTTAAATCAATAGCATTATTTGTGCTAAATAACTTAAATATAAGTGAGTTTTGGATGCCGGCATTTATTGGTGCTATTGCGTTTCCGCTTATTATGGGAACGGGATGGTTATTAAGCATTCTCCCTGAACCAACTTCCGAAGATAAAGAACTGAAAGCTGAACGTTTCACACTTCAAGGAAATGAACGGAAAAATCTTATTATGCAGTATTTGCCCATATTAATATTACTATTTATACCTAATCTTCTGATAACTATACTCAGAGATATTAAAGAAGACTTTTTGATTGATATTTTTGATGCCTCAGCCTATTCTGAGTGGATTTTTGCACAAGTCGATATCGTAGTTACGCTCATTATTTTAGCATTATTCGGAATTATGGTTTTCTTTAAAAATAATTTCACAGCTCTAACAGTACTCATATCAATTATTATTCTAACATCTTTAGGTTTATCGTTTATTTCATTGAACTATAACTACTTTATTTCGAATCCTGTAGTTTGGTTGTTTTTAATGAGTTTGGGTCTATACATACCATATTTAGCATATCAAACACTTTTTTTCGATCGATTTATTGCCTGTTTTCGAATACATGGTAATGTAGGCTTTTTTATTGCAATGGTCGATTTTATTGGCTATACAGGAACAGTTATAGTGCTTATAGTGAAAGAGTTTGTTAATCCTTCTATCAATTGGCTTGTTTTTTACAACTCATTTTCTGTTTGGATAGGGTTACTCAGTGCTATCAGTTCACTAATTGCATTTTTTCTGATTACACTCCGATATAAGAAAACTTCACTTTCAAAAATTATCTCCGAAACACATAAAAGTGTGGTGAATTTTAAGCTAGAATTTAAGTAATAATTTAATAAATATTTTAAAAGATGAACAAGATTACATGTGTAATAATGGATTGGGCTGGCACAGCTGTTGATTATGGTTGCTTTGCTCCTTTAAATGCATTTTTAAAAGTTTTTTCAGACGAAAAAGGAATTGACATTTCATATCGTCAAGCGCGTGAGCCAATGGGGCTTCTAAAAATAGACCACATAAAAGCAATTCTCAATATGCCCGAAGTAAATGAGAAGTTTTTAGCTAAATACAATCGTGCTTGGAATATGGATGATGTAAATGAAATGTACAAAAGTTTTGAAAGTCATTTGTTTGCTTCGTTGCTTGATTTCACAACACCAATTCCTGACGTATGTGAAGTTATGCAAGAACTTAGAGCCGATGGTATAAAAATAGGTTCAACAACTGGCTACACGTCTGAAATGATGAAAATTGTATCGGAAGGTGCTGCTAAAAAAGGATATTTTGTGGATAATCTAGTCACACCAGATGATGTTCCAGCAGGCAGACCACTACCTTTTATGATTTATAAAAACATGATTGACTTATGTGTACCATCTGTTGACTGTGTTGTTAAAGTGGGCGATACCATTGCTGACATCAAAGAGGGTGTGAATGCAAAAGTTTACAGTGTTGGTATTGTAACAGGAAGTAATGAGTTGGGGCTTACTTTGGAAGAATACGATGCTTGTCCTTCAGATTTGCTCGAAACCTTAAAAAATGATGTTAGAAACCGAATGTATGCCGCTGGCGCTGACTCAGTAATTGATAATATTAAAGAATTGCCCGCATTAATTGAAGAACTAAATATTAAATTGAAAAAATAATGAATACAAATAACTATTTATTGCTAACACCTGGGCCATTGACCACATCTGACAGTGTACGTGAAGCAATGATGCACGATTGGTGCACATGGGATAAAGACTATAACGAGGGAGTTGTTACTCATATTCGAAAAGAGCTACTAAAAATAGCAATGCTTGACGAAGACAAATATACAACTGTTTTATTGCAGGGAAGTGGCACTTATTGTGTCGAAGCAACTATAGGAGCAGCTGTGAAAAATACTGATAAACTATTGGTAGTAGCAAATGGAGCTTATGGCGATCGTATGGCCGACATAGCACGTTATTTAAAGTTAAACTTTGAAACTGTTTCATTATCTGAAACAGAGATTATTACCGCAGAGCTAATTAACAAAATACTAGACGAAAAAAGGGATATTACACATGTATCGATAGTCCATTGCGAAACAACCACTGGTTTATTAAACCCAATTGAAACAATTGCCCCGGTTGTAAAAAACCGTGGAATAAAATTGATAGTTGATGCCATGAGTAGTTTTGGAGGAATACCCATAGACATAAAGGGCTTGGATATCGATTTTCTTATTAGTAGTGCTAATAAATGTATTCAGGGCGTACCGGGGTTTGGCTTCGTTATTGCAAAAAAGGAACAAATGCTTGCATGCAAAGGTGTTGCTCGTTCGTTGTCGCTCGATATATATGATCAATGGGAAACCATGGAGAAAGGTGGTGGAAAATGGCGCTTTACATCTCCAACTCATGTAGTACGAGCTTTTTCACAAGCATTAGACGAGTTGGAAAAAGAAGGTGGTATTACAATCCGTTTCGAAAGATATAAAACCAATCACAAAATTCTTGTGCAAGGTATGCGTAAATTGGGATTCACAACTTTATTGCCCGACGAACAACAGAGCTCCATTATCACTTCATTTCTTTATCCTTCAGACAGTTTTAATTTTGAGACTTTCTATTATAAACTTAAAGAAGTAGGTTTTGTGATATATCCTGGGAAAATATCGCAAGCCCCTACTTTTAGGATTGGAAACATTGGCGACGTTTATCCTGCCGATTTTGAACGACTTGTACAAAAAATATCTGACATAATTAATTAGCTATGACAGTTGAAAATACTGATATAATAATTATTGGTGGAGGTCTATTGGGTGCTGCTACTGCTTATCAATTAGCATGTAGAACTTCAAAAAACATCCTTCTGTTGGAACGCCACGACATTGCATCACAAGCCACCAGTAGAGCTGCATGTTTACTCACCAGAGCCCGCACAAAACCCGTGTTGATGCAAATGGTGCAAGAAACCTACGATTGTATTGACCGTATTGAAACCGAATTGGGCGAGACGCTCGACATACAACAAGTGGGAAGTGTAACAGTTGCAACAAGCCCCGATAATTTAGAAAATCTAAAACAGCTAGAAGTTGCAGCCACAAACTTTAATATTCAAAACGAATGGATTACGAGATCTAAAGTACAAGAATTATTACCTTGGATGCGCACCGATGATATTTTAGGTGCTTTATATATGCCCACAGATGCTTATATAGACTCAGCTCAGTTGTGCAATGGCTATGTTAAGGCTGCAAAAAATAGAGGCGTTACGTTTCGTACACGTACAAACGTAAAAGAGCTAATTGTTGAAAATAAACATATTATAGGTGTACGTTTAAGCAACGATGATGAAATTCATGCTCCGATAGTTATCAATGCTGCTGGTTCGTGGGCAAACATTCTATCGTACCCTCATGGTGATGGACTTCCAATGACACCTGTGCGAAGTCATTTCTGGATTTCTGAGTCAAATGAAGTTCAATTTCCAAAAAATGAGCCATTTACGATATTACCTGATGCTCGGGCATTTACTCGACCAGATGTTGGTGCATTGATAATTGGAATTAGAGAACCCGAATGTGTGGCGTATAACCCTGCAACCTTTCCCGACAATATTGACCAAGTTGAATGGAGCAAAGACAATGGTTGGAGTACGCTCGCAAGTTCATCAAAAGAGTTTGCAAAATTTTATCCTCAAATAAATGATTTAGGTATTGCACATTACGTGGCAGGTCCATCTTGTTACGTGCCTGATGCAATGTTTGTGATTGGGAAAAGTGAAAAAACGGATGGATTATTCAATGCAACAGGTTGCTGTGGAGGAGGTGTGGCAGCAAGTGGTGGTATAGGCAGACTGGTAGCTGAACAGGTACTAAATGAGAGCAGTTTTGTGGATGCTTCCTATTTTAATCCGATGCGCTTTGGTGAAATAAACCCATTTGATGAAATGTTCCAACTGCAATGTTCAATGGCTAGGTCTAACAAAAAAGGAGGTTGATTTTTATGAGAGATATATTAGTTTTTCTAAAACAGGTAGCCGCAGGAAGTAAAGTCAAGATTGACCCACAAACCAACACGCTTATTAGGAAAAGTGCAGGAGTACAAACCAATCCAGATGACCTACACGCTTTACAAATGGCTGTCAACTTAAAAAAACAAATGGGCGGTGGCACAATAACGGCCGTGAGCATGGGACCATTACGTGCTGAAATTACACTTCGCGAGGCAATTCTGTTTGGAGCTGACAAAGCAATTTTGGTCACTGACAAGCATTTTGGAGGAAGTGATACTTATTGTACAAGTTCGGTTTTAGCGGCTGCGGTAATGAAAATTTCACCCAATGCCATACTGTTTTTTGGCAAACAAACCATTGATGGAGATACAGCACAAGTGGGACCAGGTGTGGCAGCTCATTTAAATATCCCACAACTTACGGAGGTGATTAAAATAAATGAATTCAATGCCGACCAAATTATTGTGGAAAAAAGATGTAACAATGGTACGCAAATTATTCAATCTACTTTGCCATGTGTTATTACAGTTTCCAAAAACACTACCAAATTGCCAGTACCCACTCTCAATATGTGGTTAAAATCGCAAGAGACTGAAATTATGCATTTGGGAATTGCGGACTTAGAATTAGATACTCAACAAGTGGGATTAAAAGGCTCACCAACAAAAGTGATAAAAACTGAAGTGCCAAAAATTGAAAAGCAACCCACAGTTTGGCTTAACAATGTAGATGATTTAGCAGCAAGCTTATTTTCAATTTTAAAATAAAATTTATGGAGAAATCAGAAATTTGGGTTTTTGTAGAATTGGAAAAAAGCGGTATTTCAACCGTGGCATTGGAACTATTGACAGTAGCTCGTCAATTGGCAGAAGATATTCAACAAGTAAAAAAAGTAAACTGCTCAGTAGTAGCTGTCACATTAAGTGATGTCAATCAATTAATTATTAATGAATTAGGAAATGCTGGTGCCGATAGCATTTATACTATTGCATCTCCATTTCATAATTGCTTTAGAATTGAAAATAATGCAGCGAAAGCATTGTCAATACTAGCAAAAAAACATGAGCCAGAAATTATTTTGATTGGTGCCACGCATTTTGGTAGAGGAGTTTCGGCTCGTGCAGCGGTATTGCTGAACACTGGATTAACAGCAGATTGCACAGCTCTAAGTATTGACAATGTAACAGGTAACTTGGTTCAGCAACGCCCAACCTTTGGGGGAAATTTAATTGCCACCATAATTACACCAAATCATCGTCCGCAAATGGCATCGGTAAGACCAAATGTTATTAAAAGGACAAAGTACAATTACAATCCGAATCCGAAAGTGGTTGCATTGCCATTAGATACGGGAGTTTTTGATAATAATGTGCAAATTATTGCCCAAAAAATAGAAAGCTCAATTTGCACATTGAATGACGCTCCTATTATTGTAGCAGGAGGACGTGGATTGAAAAATAAGGAGAATGTGCAACTCGTCTATGAACTTGCCAACTTACTTAATGGCAGTGTTGGTGCTACAAGAGCGGCTGTAGAAGCAGGTTGGTTTCCACACGAAAGTCAGATAGGACAAACGGGTATTACAGTTTCACCTAAATTATACATTGCTTGTGGCATAAGTGGTCAAATTCAACATATAGCAGGTATTTCCGCTGCTGAAAAAATTATTGCCATAAATGATGATAAAGATGCTCCAATTTTTGAATATGCTAACTATGCGTTGGTAGGAGATGTAACCGAAACTCTAACTTCAATAATAACTGTTTTAAATAAATATAAATCAAATTAATTATTAGTTTTATGAAAAGGAATGTTTTTGTGCTTTTATGTGTTTTATTTAGTTTAACAGCTTTTGCTGTAACTCCTGTGGTAAATCCTCCAGCAAAAGGAGGAGCAACAATCAAAGGAATAGTTGTAGACGACCTCAAAGAAGGTCTAATTGGTGCTTCTGTTCAAGTTGAAGGTACAACGGTTGGTGTTGTGACCAATCAATCTGGCGAATTTGTTTTGTCAAATCTAAATCAGGGTAAACACTCCCTGAAGGTTTCGTATGTTGGTTATCAGCCACAAACTTTTACACTAGCTGTAGCGGCTGGTGATGTATTAAAAACTGATACCATTAAGTTGGTTGCTACGCAAAACAATTTAACGGATGTTGTAGTGTATGGTTCACTAGTACGTGGTGAATTAAAAGCACTTAACATGAAAAAAAGTGCATTGAAAATTGTAGATGTAATTGCAGCTGACGGAATAGGTAAATTTCCTGATAGAAATGCAGGAGAGGCTGTGCAGCGAATTCCTGGCGTTGCTATTGAGAGAGATCAAGGTGAAGGTCGCTTTGTTGCAATTCGTGGTTTACCGGCTCAATGGAGCGCATCCACATTAAATGGCGATCGAATACCTACTGCCGAGGAAGAAACTACAAGTAGAGCAACTGCTTTCGACTTTTTCCCTTCGGAGTTAATCGACATGGTGGAGGTTTCGAAAGCTATTACACCCGATATGGAAGGCGATGCGATGGGGGGAAGTGTGAATTTTATTACTAAAACATCGCCCGAAAAACGACTACTAAACATTACGATGGGTTCTGGCTACAATGCAAAATCCGAAAAAGGAATGCTAAACGGAAACCTCGTTTTTGGCGATCGCAGCAAAGATGGTAAATTTGGTTTTATTTTGAATGCTTCGTATTGGAATAGGAACTGGGCCACCGACAACTTCGAAACTCGTGGAAATGGCATCGACATTTCACGACTTGAACTGAGAGATTACGAGGGTACTCGTACAACTACCGGTTTTAATTTTGCAACTGATTATCGTCCAAATAAAAATGTGAAGTTGTATTTAAAAATGATGCAAGGAGGCTTGGTTGATAATGAATTACATTACAAAATGCGTTACCGATTCGACAAATACAACAGTACAACAAACACAATGCGAGTGGAGTTGCAGAATATCCATAATGAACTTCGCACACAACTTAATGGCTACGAAGTGGGAGGCGAATTTAATCTAACGCAAAACACCAAATTGGAAGCCAAAGTAGCACGTTTCCAAAATACTTTTTCTTATGGTAACATACCTAATAGTAATGACCCATCGTATACAGTAGTTCAATTCAAACAAGATGGAGTTCCTGTGGATGATGCTACTGCCATGATTAAAACAAACGGAAAATATGGCGTTCGATTTGGTATAGATGGTGGAAAAGAAAAATCGGACTTCATCAGCACACATGTTGCTAATGGTGGTTTGGATATGAATAAATTTTCGTTTCAAACGCTTGACTTGTATTATGTTGATGTTAATGAAACCGATCGTTTTGTAGGTCAGCTAAACTTAACAAGTAAACTTGCTAAAAACTTTGAGTTGAAAGCTGGATTGAAGTTTAGAGATAAAGAGCGTATCGCATTGTTTCAAGATCGCTTTTTCAACTGGGGAAGTACCGCTAAAGTAGCTCCTATGCTTAAGGATTATCAAACACAAGAACATCCAAAAGTAAATAGTTATTTGTCTGAAATGGGTTCACCTTATGGTACAAATCCTTTTGTTAATGTTCTTAATGTTAAAGATTTGGATAACTTTTACAATGTCAATCAGAGCTATTTAACACTCGATGCACCATCATCAGCTTTGTTATCAAATGGTGGAGCAAATGGTCGTAATTTTACAATCAACGAAAAACACAGTGCTGGATATGTTATGGGTACTTGGGATGTAACATCAAAACTTTCGCTTATTGGAGGTGCACGTATCGAACATACTGATTTAAAAACAAGTGGATATATTACTGATATTGCAACAACAGGGAATATTATTAAACCTATTGAAAAAACCAATAATTATACCGAAGTGCTTCCAATGTTACACATGCGTTATGCTGCAACCGATAACTTCAGAGTTAAAGCGGCAGTAACTCAAACATTTGCTCGTCCCGACTTCGGTTCGCTTGTAGCAGGTGGTAGTTATATGGCTCAGGATAACGAGTATTTTTTGGGAAATCCGGATTTAAAACCAACTAAAGCCACAAATATCGACTTGATGACCGAAATTTATTTAGGCGACTTAGGTTTATTTACAGCTGGAGCGTTCTATAAAAATATCAACAATCCAATTTTTAGTAATACGGTTACTATGGATAGTTTTGAAGGCCATGATAATGTAAAAGTCACAAAAGATATGAATGGCGATAAAGCAAGTATTTTAGGATTAGAGTTCGGATTTAACAAGAAAATGGACTTTTTATCTGGTTTTTTAAGTGGTATTGGTATTAGTGGTAATTATACTTTTATGCAATCTGAAATGACTATTCCCGGTAGGACAGATAAAGTACGAATTCCACGTCAAGCGGATCATTTAGTAAACGCCTCACTTTATTACGAATACAAAGGTTTCTCACTTCGTTCGGCTCTTAACTTCAAAGATGATTTTATTATGACTCATGGCGACAATGCTGATTTGGATGAGTATTATGGAAGCTATACTTCGATGGATTTTACTGCCAGTATGAAGATAAATAAAAACGTTTTGATTTACGTTGAAGGAAACAACCTGCTAAACAATCCGATGAAGTACTTTTTTGGAGTGAAAGACCGTGTAAGCCAAGTTGAATACTACGGAGTAAGAGGGCAAATGGGGGTGAAGTTTACTTTGTAATTTAAATTTTATTATAAAATAACGATTAATAGCGTGACATGTTTCTCATGATATTTGTCGAGCTTATATTTCAATTTAACAATTTTAGAAAAATGTAAAACACTTATATTTAATTATATTTTAAGAGGCTGCCCTTTTGAGGCAGCCTCAACCATTCCGTCAACTTTACTCATTCATAACTTTACTTTTTTAATGGTGAATACTTTATTCGCATGTAAAGTTATGTTAGTAAATCAAGCTGTTGTTATGTTTCGGGTGGGCTGTCTTTGTTTGGCAGAGGGTGGCGTTGAGTGGCATTGAGTACACATGATACCTAGTAATGGGTGTACATGAAAGTCTTTGAATTTGCTTCATATTTGTGAGATGAGAGAAGAGCTATCACAACAAACAGATATTTCAAAAGCCGATCAGGTAGATTTTCTGAATAAGTCGGTGGAATATTTCAAAAAGAATGACAACTTTGATATGGTTTCTTTTGCTAAGGAAGTAATTGGCAAGCCAGAAGTTATAGAAACTTTCAATCAATTCAATTCAGATTATGAGTTTGCTCGTGAATTAGCCATCATGGAAAAATTTGCGATTTCGGAGTCAGCTGTAAAAAAACAGGCTCGTGCTATAAAAAGCGTAATCAAACTTGATAAGAACTTCCATATATATGTCCATGGCGACAGAGACATGATTGAACAAGGAACTGACGAAGAAGGACGAAAATATTATAAGATTTATATAGCATTGAAAGCTAACAATTATAATTAGATTTAATTAAATTTATTGGACAGGTGAATATTTTTCATCCAAATTTCATCCAGTTAGCTATTTATCAAAAGAAACTTAATGTTTATTTATTGTAAAAATAATTTCTCTGGTCTTCAAAATAAACTCAGAACAAACTTGATTTATTTCAATTCGAACTGCATCGTCTAAAGAGAGTTGATTACCTTCAAGATTTGTTGTTCTTTGGTACAACTTTCTATAACATTTATCAAGTTCATTTCCATTTATGAATGAAATTTTAAAAATTTCAACTGTTTTTGAAAATCTTTCAACATGAATCTTTAATTTACTCATTAAATCTAATGAAGTTTGAAGATCAATATTCGATAATTGGAGACTCTTTTCTATAAAGTTTATCTCCTCTTCTATTTGAATTAAGTCAGTTATAATATATTCCTTTTCATAACGCTGTTCGGTTATTTTCTTTGAAACGTACCAACCTAACCACAGAGTTACTAAAGTTGTTACTATTAGAGTAATAACATCAAATGGATCTAACTCTTTAGCAAAAATTGTAGTACTAAACCAAGATTGAGCATATAGAAATCTTGAAAAGATATTTGTCAGGATTAATGTAGATATAATGACAAATCCAAGAATTATTTTTTTGCCCATATCTCCTCTTTAATGTATTTAACATTCCATACAAAAAAATCAGTATGAAAAACAATTGTATTCTCTACATTTTCCACACCGTGAATTCGTGCTAACTCACCAAATGACTGATCTAAGAATGAACTACCATAACCTTTTGTTCCATCAAGATAAATATGTAGTTTTTCTTTTTCTTTAAAAGCCTTAATATATTCTTTTTCAAGAATATTCATATAAAACAACTCACCTGAGAACGGACCTAATTTTATCCATCTACCTCCTAGCTTATCATTAAAGTCCTTTGAAATGTCTATTCTATATTTTTCCATTTTTGATAATTATTTAAATCAATTGTCCAACTATAATAAGTTCCAATAAAATTAGAGTTTGTATTTGCATTGAAAACTCCTTTTTGATAGTGCAAAGATACACTATTTGTAATTAATACTAAATCACTTACAAATTCATTTTCTATCATTTCGCGAAGTTGAGGTAGACCCCTTCCTCGATAGCTTTTTTTTGTAGAAGACCTCAACCTTCCATACAATGCATCAAGCACAACTTGCTTATTTTGTAAAAAGTGGTATTTAAAAGGAAGTCCTGCTTTTTTATGAGAGTCAATGATGCCTAACCCCATATCAACAAAAGTATATTTCGCAATTTTACTTTTTCTATCAATTTCATGAATGAGCCACCAATTTATATTTTGATTTTCTATCCCATGTTCAACTGCATTCCCAATTAATTCAGTTAGAAAAACATTAAATGGATAATAGTAATCTTTAATCCCAATTTTTTTTAGATTCTTCACTATTGTGTCAATTTGTTCTGGATTAAGAAGCATTTCCTTTTCTGAATCGCTTATTCCGGCAAGTGAAATAGTTTTATTTTCATGAATTATAATATCCTTTGAAGAAAGTATATATTTAATATTCTTATTTGATGGCATACTTCCTTTCCTATATATTTTATTTCTTCTTGCAATAGTTGATTTCTCAATTTGAGCTAATAGTACTAACAAATCTCCTTTTCGCATTTCTTGAATCTCAGAAAAGTCTATTGCAACTTTATCTTCTTTTGGTTTAGTTAATTTCAACAATGTAGAAATTGTAGGCTTTAGATATTTGTCTTTAAGTAGAAAAGATTTCGGAATTTTGATTATCTTCATATTTTCAATTATTTTTCAATAAATTTTTCAAGTTTCTTAGCGTTTCCCGTTCCACTTGTTCAAAATCAGGTAAATCATGGATTTGTTCATTCATGGATTTTGCCCACCGACCTTTATATTGTGGTATGCGTTCTATAAGCTTCTTTTTAAAATCTAATGGATTTAGTCCCTTGCTCTTACATTTATTTCCGAATTCATTCATGTAAAAATCTACATCCATACCGTGAATTTCAAGCAAATACCAAATATCGTAAAAATCACGTGGTTGCATTCGTTGCATGACAGTACGCATTTTTTCGACCAGCACTTCCTCCAACGGATAACATAAAAGTTGGTGTGGGGTTAGATCAGAATATCCTAAGATTAGGTCTTTACGAACAGGTTCAAATTCCAATTTTTCCGTTTTTGATATATCAATTTTCACCTTTTTATTGCTGCCTTGTCCTCCAAGTGGACCGACATAACTGATATAGAAGTTTATTCCACTATCCTCATGTTCATTGTTATCAATTATTTCTAGTGGTATGTTGGCTTCTTCGCGGATAGATTCAAAGACTTCGGTAAACCATGCGAATATTTGTTCATTTGATACTTCGCTGTTGAGTAAGGTAAAATCAAGGTCTTCAGAGAATTTATCACAACTTGTAATAATTTTTCTTATCCAAAGTAAAATATTATCCCTAATTTGCCATCTATCTACATTGTAAATAACTAATATTCAATTCAACTTTTGATAATGTTGTTTTGATAATATTACTTTGTTCCCGGAACGAACATAATCGTTCCCTTTAAAATAAAGTAATATTATGGATTGTAAAAGTAGAAACATTGATGTTCTTATCTGCGAATGTGTAGAACATCTTCAGGCTTTGGGTTATTCTAAAGCAAGTATTAATGAGCACCGCAGAAAATGGCGAGACGGTATTCAACCTTACCTAAAAGAAAATCAAGTATCCGATTATTCATCCGATATCGGAGAGCAATTTCTTCTCATTGCAACTCAAGGGGTCGCGCCATCAACAGCAAGAAGCAGAATTCGTAGCATTCGCATCCTTTCCAGCTATCTTAAAAATGGAACTATAGCCAAAAGAATTGTTCACCTAATGGAGTATCCTCTTCCGGGACAAATAGGTGATATGGCACTGCTGTTTCTGCAATCGCTACGTGTTTTGCGGCGGAATGAACTGACTATTGCCGAACATCGTCGAATGCTAAGTTACTTCATTTCAGGCTTGGTGCTAAAATCAAAATCAGATGTAAAGGATATCCGTGAACAGGATATATTAGATTTCATCGGATACGCACAGCATTGTAAGGATAAGCATCATAATACTATGCGGCTCTTTTGTCGTTTTCTTTACGAGCAAAAATATATTGGTGAAAATCTGGAATATATATTGACAGGTAACAGGTTTCCTAAAAGGGAAAAACTACCATCCGTGTATAGTCCTGATGAAATAAGGCAGATTGAATCTTCTGTTGAACAATCCAGCTATGTCGGCAAAAGGAATTATGCTATTTTGCTACTTGCTTCGAGACTTGGATTAAGGGCTTCAGACATCTGCAATTTGAAGTTTTCAAACCTAGATTGGGATAACAACAAGATTACTCTTTCTCAATACAAAACAGGGAGGAGCATAGAACTTCCTATATTGATCGAAATCGGAGAAGCCATTGTCAACTATCTGAAATATGCAAGACCTGTATCGAATCTTCCGGAAGTATTCCTTACAGCTTCCGCACCATACCGGTCGATGAACCACATCGGACTTACTGGAGTAATAGCCCGAATCATGCAAGGATCTAAGGTGGATATTTCCCAAAGAAAGTTTGGTCCGCATTCCATGCGGCATTCTCTTGCCAGCCAACTTTTGAACAATGGAGTGTCCTTGCCTGTAATATCAGAAACACTGGGACACGCAAAAACACAAACCACCATGGAATACCTTCGCATTGACATGAAGAACTTGGCTAAATGCACCCTTGAAGTCCCTATTGTAAATCAGGATTTTTATGAACAGAAAGGAGGAGCTTTTTATGAATGACTACATTTTCAGGAGTGTGTTTGCTCCCTATATAAATCAATTTATGGTTGCAAAAGAAACGATGGGATTCGGCTTGATAAAATTCAGGGTAATATTTAAAGAATTTGACCAATTTTTTATTGCAGAAAAGGTTAACGAGCCTTTTATAACGCAATCTTTGATTGTAAAATGGAGGGCAACCCGTGTTAACGATAGCAACAGAACTATTTATGACAAATACTCCATCATCTCCCAGTTCGCAAAGTACATGAACCATCTTGGATATCCATGCTATGTAGCACGTATGCCTAAAAGAAACTTTGAGGACTTCATCCCATATGTGTTCTCTGATGAACAAATCCTGAATATATTCCGGGTTAGCGATTCCATTATTATGTCACAGAGAAATATGGAAAGCAAACTTTTTGCTATACCCGCACTGTTGCGACTATTATATAGTGCCGGATTACGTGTGAGTGAGGCAATTTCTCTGAAGAACAATGATATTGAACTTGAAAGGAGTCGGATTGTAATTAAAAAAACAAAGAACCAGCAACAACGCCTTATTCCAATCAACACCTCAATGGAGAAAGTACTGCGCCAATATCAGGAAGCCCGAAACAGACTTCCCTTGCTGAATACAAATGCTCCGGATTCCTACTTTTTCATTTCTCCTTCCGGACGTCTATTGAGAAAAAGCAATGTGTATTTTTGGTTTAAGAATGTATTGAAACTATGTGGAATACCACACGTGGGAAAGAATCGTGGCCCCCGAGTGCATGACTTACGTCACACATGTGCAGTTCATTCATTAAGAGAACAGGTAAAAACCGGAGCTGACATCTATTGTGTACTTCCCATATTGTCCGTTTTCCTAGGACACAGAACCCTTGTGGGAACAGAGCACTATGTCAGACTTACACAGGAAATGTTTCCGGATATTATAAAAATGGAACAATCCATATCTTCATTTGTCTTCCCCTCAAACCTCCAAATATCAATCGATTATGAAAAATGACTTTGCCAAACATCTCACATCATTTTTTACGGAGTTTCTTTCAGGAGAAAGAGGTGTCAGCCATAATACCATAAGATCATACAGCAATACTTTCACGTTGTTTCTAAACTACATGGATGAAGTTGCCCTTGTGAATGCAGAGAAAATAAGATTGGAACATCTCACAAGAGATAAGATTCTCGGTTTTTTGGATTGGTTGCAAGATAACAGAAAAAACGGCAACTCCACCCGCAACCAAAGACTTGCCGCAATACACGCCTTCTGCAAATACATGCAATATGAAGATGTCATCCATCTGCAACAATGGCAGAGTGTCCTGTCAATCAAGATAAAGAAGACGGAGAGACACGGCGTTAACTATCTTTCATTAGATGCTGTAAAGTTATTGTTGGAACAGATACCACGGTCAACTAAAACAGGAAGACGGGATTTGGCAATGATAGCCCTGTTATATGACAGCGGAGCCAGAGTTCAAGAGCTGATTGACCTAACTCCATCTTCTATCCACTTGGATAAACCTTATTATATAACTCTGTTTGGAAAGGGGAGAAAAAGACGGATAGTGCCTTTGATTGAGCAGCAAATCGTTTTACTAAAAGAATACATGGCGGAAAATGGATTAGACAAGCTTGCTTGTAATCAACGCCCTCTATTCCAAAATAATCGTGGAGAAAAGTTGACAAATGCAGGAATAACCTACATTCTGAAACACTACTCCACTAATGCCCGAATTATAAATCCTGAAATTATACCGGAGAGAATAAGCCCTCATAATTTGCGTCACAGTAAAGCGATGCACTTATTGCAAGCCGGTGTAAATCTTGTGTACATCCGAGATATGCTTGGTCATGTATCGATTCAAACAACCGAAATATATGCCCGTGCAGACTCAAAACAGAAGCGAGAAGCACTTGAAGCAGCCTATATAGATGTAATTCCTGCATCAAACGAAATACGTTCGTGGGAAAAAAGTTCCGAGTTGAAAGAATGGCTTAAAGGCCTTGGAAAGTAACATTATTATTATCCAAAGTAGTGGAGTAAAGTATATGCAGTAATCGTTTGATTATGTAGAGATAAGAAAAATTGCTTTGGATAATATTTTACTTTGGATAAGAGTATCTGTAATCCTCAAAATACACTTTCTTCAGAACCGTTCCACCCTTAAACACAATACTTTTAGACAGTTGATCGTGCTGTGCAATGCCTTTTAAAATCCATGACAGTACATAGTCTTTTTCTATTTGTTGGTCACGAACTTCTACTTCACGGGCTTTCTGTTGAATTTCTCCTGGCTTAATCATGTGTAAATGGCTGATTTAATTGTTTCTGATTCTAGGTTTTGTTGAATGCTCCATCTACTTGTCATTTTGCCGGTTTTTGGTAATTCGGTATCCAATAAGACGTATGAAGCAGTTTTCATTTTATGTAATTCATCAATAATTGGATTGTCTATTTCGAGCATTTCCAGTAAAAAACCAAGTCGCTTAATAACTGCTTGTGAGTTGAATTTAATTGCATATTCTAATAATTTATCAAATTTTATTTTCTCTTTTGACTGGTACAAAGCTCTTGCAATTTCAACAATACCACCAGCATAATCGGGCTTAAACAAACAATCAATAAACGTTTTTTCCAAGTCAGAACACAACACTTTGTTAAAACTATCAACCCATATTTTCTTTGAACCAAAAAAATGACTCTCATTATGGTAAATAAATTGAAACGGGATATTCCTTATGGTCAGGTGCGAAGGGCTAATTTGTTTTGAAACAACAATTTGTTCTTTCAATGACGGCTGTGTAATGAGGTTATGAATTTGCATCGCAGAATAGTAAGCAATGTAGAATTCAGCGTCCCCAACAAGATACTCTGCTATTAAATGCCAATCGGGCATAAAGGTCTTTGCATCTTGTTCGTAAGGAATTATGGTATATATGCCTTCCTTTAAACGCATTAATAGTCCTCGCTTTGTCATTTTACTCAGCAGCTCTTTTACAGCACTCTCTTTGGAGTCGGGCAAAGCCTTAAATGCCTCTGAATATTCGTTTCATATTGCCGTAGTCAGCTTTAAACTGACTGCAAAGATATGAATAATAATTAAATTTAATTCCTTTCATGTAAAAATATTTATGTTTTGTATAGTATGAGTCACTTTTAAACTGACTGAAGTAATATGAAACATAACTGCCAATGCTATTATTTCTTCACCAAATGGCTCAATTCAGGACTGTTTCTAATACGTTCCATTTCGTCCACAATAATCTGGGCAACTTCTTGTTTGATTCGATAATAGTTTTTGTCAATTTCTTGTTTCATGTTATCGTTGCCTTCGACATCTACAAACGAAGCTATTTCAGGTATCACTTTATAGGCTTTTGTTTCGGCAGCAACCTTGGCATTATCAACAACTATTTCCGCATGAAAAATCTTTTGCTCAATACGTTCCTCAAAATTATCGGAAACGGCACCCACAAAAACTCCCTGGGTCAGATTACTGATTTTTGATGCTGGAATAAGACTGTCCAACTGTGTGCTCAATGAAGTGGATTTATCCTGACGATTAATAGTCATGGATTGGCGCAGTTGTAATACTTTACCAAAACGGTCCGATAGGTTCTTGGCTGTTTCACCCACCACTTGTCCACTAAAGATATTGCCAACGGTATTTTGAATCACTTTCGCTTCTTTGTCGCCATAATCCCGATTTAATTGGCTGTAATCCTGAAATCCCAGACAAACAGCCACTTTATTGCTGCGAGCGGTGGCAATCAGGTTGTCCAACCCACGAAAATAAATGGTCGGTAGCTCATCAATGATAACCGAGCTTTTAAGTTGTCCTTTTTTGTTGATAAGCTTTACAATACGGCTGTTGTATAATCCAAGTGCTGCCGAATAAATGCTTTGACGGTCGGGATTATTTCCCACACAAAGGATTTTTGGTGCTTCGGGGTTATTGATATCAAGTGTGAAATCATCACCTGTCATTACCCAATAGAGTTGTGGGGAAATCATACGTGATAACGGAATCTTGGCAGATGCTATTTGTCCTTGCAGCTGGTCTTGTGCTCCACCCTCCCACGCATCCATAAACGGTGACAGGTAATTTTCAAGGTCGGTATACGAAGTCAGGATAGTGAAGGTATCGGAATACTTCTTGTTCAAAAATTCAATAGCATGGGGAAAGGTGCAATACATACCGTCCTTATAAATCTTCAGATACCAAATAATGGCTGCCAACAAAATAATCGGTGACTCCACAAAAAAGTCTCCTTGCTTTTGTATCCAACTTCGGTTCAGGTTAAGCATGATGGTATAAGCACTCTCGTAAGCATCGCTAATATCCGTCATAAACGTTGGGTTAATCGGATTGCATCGGTGACTTTTTCTGGGATTGTCGAAGTTGATAACGTAGAACTTGGGAGCCATTTTGTACTTATCACGGTGTTTGAGCAAATGGTTGTAAGCAATGGTTGATAAATCGTCAAACTTAAAATCATAAATATACATGGCAAATCCTTTTTCGATTTGTTGCTTGATAAAATTATTGACTACAGCATACGATTTACCACTACCGGGCGTACCCAACACAATGGTAGCTCGAAAGGGATTGACGATGTTTATCCAACCATCCCATTGCTTCTTTTTGTACCAGAATTTGGTAGGTAAGTTAACGGAATATTCATTTTCCATTAATCGGGTTTCCTGCATAAAGCTTTCATTCTCGTTGTTGAACACATCATCCATCAAGCTATTCTTCAACAATCGACTCATATACAAACCAGCCATCATCATACAAATATACCCAATGGTCAGGGTGAAAATATAAAAAGACACGTTTGCCAGTATGGGCAATGGCAAAGAAAGTATCCACCAATTCAGGAAGAACAGTTGAATTCCAATAATCAGCAAAACACTGATTTTAGTCCAGGAAATTTTCTCTTCTTTTACACCTTTGGTACCTAAGCAAGACAATGCCAGAAAAATCACTGCGAATAATTTCGTCCAAAGTATTGAGGAAAATAATCCTGCTGTTCGCTGAAAACCAAAAAGGATTTTGTTTAATGTTTCGATAGTCAGATTCCATTGTTCGAAAGCTTCATAACAGAACCAGTAAATATTTATGAGTACGAATAATATACTGATGGCACGCATAAATTCCATGACTTTAGCCAAGCCTCTTAAATCATCTTCTTGTTGCATAATGTTTTAATTTTATAGTTTAAATTCGTTTATTTCTGGTTATTTAATTTGTTGTTAATCTATCGTTGGTATTCTTATCAAATCGTTTTTTTCCGTTTCTTCTTCTTCTTTCTCATTCTTCGGATAAAAGCTTCTTCCTCCAAATCAGTTCCGTTATTCGTCTCCATACTGAATAAATTTAGAGACTCATTGGCATTTTCATCATCGTGCTCAGACTTGAAATCAGGCTTATCAAAGTGTCCTATGTTACTATTATTATGTTGCTGTTGACTGTTATTATTCTCTTTTGTTGAAGTGAAAATCTCATTGAATATATTTGCTGAAAACTCCTTACCCAATCGAGAACCATTGAGCACGCATTTATTTTGATGGTCGATAAACGTTACTCCATAAATACGTCCGGCATCATTTTGTCGGAATACGACATTGATACTATTAGCAGCCAGTTGCTTTTCAAATTCTGCCCTATTTCCGGGTAACTTCATAGCTTTTGTCAGTACAGTTTTGCATCGGTCTTTCAATCGTTTCTGTTTAATGAGCGCAGCAGATTGTAACATTCGTTGTTGCAACGCTTCATATCCAACGGTTTTTCCAAAAAGTGAGGATTTGAATGGCTTTCCAATACGTTCTCCTTTATCATCAATTGCCGAATATACCAAACCATTAAATATTTTGTCGGCTGTTCCACCTTTGATTTCCTCGACAGTAATTTTGTACAATGACAACAAAGCTTTGTATTCGCCAATGGTTTGAAAATGATATGATTTCACCAACGGACGAATAACTCCAGCAATCTGACTTTTCAGATTATTTTCGCCATACGTTATTCCTTTTATGGAGAGTTCAGGTTGCTTTTCTTTCTTGTCACCTGCTATCAAATGATACTTCAGTTCTATCTGCCGGCAAATCTCCATGGATTTTCGAAATTCAAAATTGTGATCCAACTTTTTTCCGTTATCGTCCACTCGAACCGATACGATGTGGAGGTGATGCCGATCAATATCCTCGTGCTTATACACGATAAAAGGTTGGTTGCCATAACCCAATTTTTCCATATATTCCTGCGCAATTTCCATAAGCTGGTCATCTGTCAGAATATCTTTCGGGTCGGGATTCAAGGATATATGCAAAATCGGGTTTTCGGTTTTTTGATTGGCAGCCAGATAAGGCTCAAAAGAATGCATACAGATTCCTATTATAAAGTTTCCATCCCGTGGTTCTATCATCCGATTGGTGAGAATGACCTTTGCTTTTTGCTCATCTACCTTGGTTTGATTGTATGCCAATGCTCCAAATATGGAACTACCTGAACTGATTTTAGCTACCATTTATGATTGTCATTTCTTAGTTTTCATATCAATCGTTGTTATTTCTGTGTCCTTAGAACCGTATATCATCACTTCAAACACCTTTGTCAGGTCAATAATCTTGCGATTCAACACTACCAATTCTAATGTTGCTTTCTCCAGTTTGGCCAGATAGTAAAGGGCTTTTTTCTCCTCAAAAGCAAACTTTATGGACTTCACTGCTTGGTTATAATTGACCCCAATTGCACGGAATTGTGAATGAAAAGTTGTCAATCGCATGTAATAATCCATTTCTGCTTTATCCAGCTTAACCACCCGAATGGCTTTATCAAAAATACAAGCCGTGATAAAATGGGCTTTTACCTTCATTCCAGATTCATCAAAACGACCTAAAAATGCGGTATTTTCCACTGTATTTAAACTTATGGAGTATCGAAATATAGCAGGGTCATTTTTGGGATTCCTTCCTGCTTTGGTTTTGCGATGTTTTTTTATCTCTTCTGTATTCATATTCTAAAATTATAGTTTTGAGCTATTTGCTCCATAATTAACTCTTTAAAAGCACCAACTTCGGCGGCGCTTTTTCCCCCTGAAAGGGCAAGTCATTTTGAGCAGCTGAAAGAATTTCAAGCTGCTCAAAATACAACTTGCCATTTGCTAAGTGCAAATGTGATTAGCGTTGTAGAGTGTCTATTAAGCTTATTGAAATTCACTTCATTCATGACAGTGCAAATGTACTTCCTGTTTTTGTGCTGCACCATAGCTGCTTATAGGTCAAAGTATGACTGTGTGTGCCAAACGAAGACAGTTTGAAAAAGGGGATGATATTTAGTTTTTATTTGCTTGAAATATTGATTTACAGCTTTATTGATGCCAAAAAATCAGGAATGCTTGAAAAAAGTTTTTAATGCTTGAAAACTAGATTTTAATAAAGTTTGAAAATAAGAAAACATGATTTCATTACAACATACATTTTTGAAACCTTGATAACTTGAAATCTTGACAACATGCATTCTTGAAACCATGACGCCAAGAAGTCTTGACACCAATATAATATGTATTATTGAAAACTATAAAACGTAAAAACATACATGCTTGAAATCAGGAATGACTTAGAGCAATAAATCAACCCAGAATTAAAAACATAAAAAATGATTGACATGAAGAAAGAAACCTTGTTTGTTGCCTTTTCTACCCAAAAGGGTGGAGTCGGCAAAACCACCTTTACCGTATTAGCGGCAAGTTTCCTACATTACCTAAAAGGCTACAATGTAGCTGTACTGGATTGTGATTTTCCCCAATACAGTATCAATGCCATGCGAAAACGAGATACACAGCAAGTGGAGACTGATGACTATTACAAACTGATGGCCTATAACCAATTTAAACAACTGAATAAAAAAGCCTATCCGATTATTTGCTGTTCACCTGAGGATGCCATCGCATCAGCCAACAACTTTTTAGACTCTTCTGAAATTAAGTTCGATGTGGTGTTTTTTGACCTGCCCGGCACAGTGAATAGTGTCGGGGTTTTGCAATCATTGGCGAATATGGATTATATTTTCACACCGATTATTGCTGACAGGTTGGTGTTGGAAAGTTGCCTTTCCTTTGCACTTTCTGTCAATGAACTGTTGGTCAGCAATTCAAGCTTGCGACTGAAAGAGCTTCATCTTTTCTGGAATCAGGTCGATGGTCGTGAAAAAACAGATTTGTACGAAATCTATGAAAAATCGATCCATGAATTTGAACTACCTCTGCTTCGCACCTTTATCCCTGATACCAAACGCTACAACAAGGAATTATCCAATAATCGGAAACCTGTGTTTCGTTCTACCCTATTCCCTGCTGATAAACGAATGATAAAAGGTAGTCATCTGGAAGAATTGCTAATTGAAATTGCCCACATCATTAAATTATAAACGCTATGGCAAAGCAAACTACCATCCCAAAAGTGGACGAAGATTTTATGCGGGAAATGATTTCGCAGGGTTTTCCAAGAAAAAAGGAAACGTCCAATGATAATGACTTGCACTTTATGAAAGAAGATGAACCAAGCATTGAGCATCCTAAACCCAAAGAAGCACCGACCAGAAAACGAAGTACCCAAACGGACTACCGAAAAACTTATTTTGAAAAAGTTGACCTTTCAGACAGGCAAAGTCTTTATATCTCGAGAGAGACTCATTTGATTCTCATTAATATCGTCAATATGATTGGTGGACACAAAGCTACCATTAGCAGCTATGTGGAAAATATTATCCTCCAGCATCTCGAAAACCACAAAGAAGAAATCAATAATCTGTATGAAACCCAATACAAAAAACCGATTCAATAATGATAAAACTATTGATAATATCCGTGATTTTATACCTTACTTGGGTATTGATTTATCTGCATCGTCAACGAATTCGCAAATTCATTTTGCCTAGAACAAAATTGCCAACCGCTAACACACCAGTTTTTCTCAATGAAGACAATATAATGGGTAAAACAAAAACGTTTAAGAGCCAAGTTGTGACAAACGATGACAGCCTGAGCCAGAATGAAAAACCGATTGAAAACCCAATTACATTTGCTGCGTCAAAGAAAGATACGAGGTCTGCAATGGTCGAGAATCATGAATTGGACAGCGTATTTTCAGACTCACCTGAACCAATGGATTTGGATATTGAGTGTGAGTATGAGGAAGTCGAATTGTTGGAGGAAGAAGACTTGAATTGCTTTGTGGGGGATGAAACTTTTGAACCAGCTAAAGGCATTCAATATGATGAGATGGAAAATCTGGTCCAGGTAATACAACAAACCAGTATTTCAAAAGAAGCGGAATTCACTGCGGTGAACACGATTCAACAAATGGATCAAACGGAGTTATTCCAGCTTATGGTCTCGCAAATTGATGGAGGTAAAGAAAGAGTCGCTGAAATGCTGGACAAGTACAATCTTGATGCTTCGAAAACAAACTCAATAAATACTGATTACAGCAATGTTGATTTTGAAAAATTCGAGATAAATAATTTCTTGTAAACAACAATTGGAATGACGAATATCGATTCTTTGTAATAGAACAAGGGTATAAACAAGATGTCGATTTAAGAAAATAGTTACTAACAATTTGAAAAACAATTATATGACTAACAAAAAAGTATTTCTAACGACTGCAAGCCTACTCGCTGCTTATGTATCGATTCAAGCTCAAGGAAATGGTTCGGCTGGAATTAGTGAAGCCACTACTATGATTACATCGTATTTTGAACCGGCGACCAAGTTGGTTTATGCCATCGGAGCCGTTATCGGTTTAATCGGTGGTATGAAAGTGTACAGCAAGTTTTCTTCGGGCGACCCCGACACAAGCAAAACGGCAGCTTCATGGTTTGGAGCGTGTATCTTCCTAATTGTGGCAGCTACCGTTCTACGTTCATTTTTCCTTTAAGACCATGGCGAATTATCCAATCAATAAAGGTATCGGTAAAACGGTAGAGTTCAAAGGATTGAAAAGCCAATATCTTTTTCTATTTGCAGGTGGACTGCTGGCCATCTTTGTTCTCTTTGTTATTCTGTTTATGACAGGCATCGGTCAATGGTTCTGTATCGGTTTTGGTGTCATTGCATCTTCGGTGCTTGTTTGGCAAACATTTGCATTGAATCACAAATACGGCGAATATGGACTTATGAAGTTGAGTGCCGTTAAGAGTCAGCCAAAATATCTACTCAACCGCAAGCGGTTTCCCCGATTATTCAAACACATTCATAAAAAATAGCTATGAGAAACATATTAAAAGCCACAACACTTGAAAGTAAATTCCCTATTTGGGGAGTGGAAATGGGTTGCATCATTTCGAAGGATGCCGATATAACGGTTGCCTTCAAAGTGGAACTTCCCGAACTCTTTACCGTGACGGTAAAAGAATACGAAGCGATTCATTCTTCGTGGACAAAAGCGGTAAAAGTCCTTCCCGATTATTCCATCGTGCACAAACAGGATTGGTATATCAAGGAACAATATGAACCGGGAATTAAACAGGATGAAATGAGTTTCCTATTGCGAAGTTTTGAACGACATTTCAACGAGCGTCCCTATCTGAATCATACTTGTTACCTTTTTTTGACAAAGACCACCAAGGAGCGTTCACGGATGCAAAGCAACTTTTCGACATTGTGTCGGGGCTCAATTATTCCCAAAGAATTCAGGGATAAAGAAACAGTTGATCGGTTTTTGGAGGCAGTTGGACAATTTGAAAGGATAGTCAATGATGGCGGTTTTATTTCCCTTACCCGATTGAACACCGATGAAATTGTAGGTACAGAAAATAACGCGGGGATAGTGGAAAAATACTTTTCACTGTCACAGGAAAATACAACAACACTCAAAGATATTACTATGAAGCCAGATGAAATGAGGATTGGAGATAATATCCTTTGTTTGCACACCTTGTCGGATGTGGATGATTTGCCTAGTAATGTAGGAACGGATATTCGATATGAGAAATTGTCAACAGATCGTTCCGATTGTAGGCTATCATTTGCTTCTCCTGTGGGTTTGTTGCTTTCCTGCAACCATATTTACAATCAATATCTGTTTATTGATGACAGTTCAGAGAACCTGAGGCAATTTGAAAAAATGGGACGAAACATGCATTCTTTATCGAAATACAGCCGCAGCAACCAAATAAACAAAGAATGGATTGACAAATACCTGAACGAAGCACATAGTTTTGGACTTTGCTCTATCCGTTGCCATTGCAACGTAATGGCCTGGAGTGATGACAGGGAAGAACTCAAACATATTAAAAATGATGTCGGTAGTCAGTTGGCATTGATGGAATGTAAACCCCGGCACAATACAGTGGACACTCCCACCCTATTTTGGGCAGGCATTCCGGGCAATCAAGCGGATTTTCCGGCAGAAGAAAGTTTTTACACTTTCATCGAACAAGGCATTTGTTTTTTCACAGAAGAAACAAATTACAAAAGTTCCGTTTCGCCTTTTGGAATAAAAATGGTGGACAGATTGACAGGTAAACCGATTCATGTAGACATTTCCGACTTGCCCATGAAAAAAGGAATCATCACCAACCGAAACAAGTTTATCCTTGGACCATCCGGCAGTGGAAAATCTTTTTTCACCAACCACATGGTTCGGCAGTATTACGAACAAGGTTCGCATGTGCTGTTGATTGATACCGGTAATAGTTATTTGGGACTTTGCGAAATGATTAATCGTAAAACCCACGGCGAAGATGGCGTGTATTTTACCTATTCAGAGCAAAATCCGATAGCCTTCAATCCATTCTTTACAGAAGATGGCATATATGACATTGAGAAAAAGGAAAGTATCAAAACCCTCATTTTGACTTTGTGGAAACGAGACAATGAACCTCCTACACGTGCTGAAGAAGTGGCACTTTCAAATGCAGTCAGCCTATATATCGACAAAATCAAATCCAAGGAATTAGCCCCCAGCTTCAACAGTTTTTACGAGTATGTAAAAACGGATTACCACGAAGTACTGGTCGGGAAAAAAGTGCGGGAAAAGGACTTTGATATTGCCAATTTCTTGAATGTGCTTGAACCTTATTACAAAGGCGGTGAATATGATTACTTGTTGAATTCAGATAAACAGATTGATTTGCTTTCAAAACGGTTTATCGTTTTCGAGCTGGATAACATAAAGGATCATCCCATTCTTTTCCCGATTGTCACCATAATCATCATGGAAGTTTTTATCAACAAAATGCGACGCTTAAAGGGAATCAGAAAAGTTATCCTGATTGAAGAAGCTTGGAAAGCGATTGCCAAAGAAGGCATGGCTGAATACATCAAATACCTTTTCAAAACGGTTCGTAAATACTTTGGTGAGGCCATTGTAGTAACACAGGAAGTAGAAGATATTATCGCATCTCCCATTGTAAAGGAATCCATTATAAATAATTCCGACTGCAAAATCCTCCTCGATCAGCGTAAATACATGAATAAGTTTGATTCCATTCAAGCATTACTTGGCTTAACAGAAAAAGAGAAAGCACAGATACTTTCCATCAATCTGGCAAACAACCCTAATAGATTGTATAAAGAGGTTTGGATAGGATTGGGAGGAACACAATCTGCCGTTTATGCCACGGAAGTATCTATGGAAGAGTACTATACTTATACCACCGAAGAATCGGAAAAAGTGGAATTATTCAACCTCGTGGAGAAACTGGACGGCAATATAGAATTGGCTATCAAGCAACTTTGCGAAACGAAAAGGAATGAAATGTAATTCATTATGAAATCTATTATCGACTGAATTTTGAGTTTTTTTTCAAATCCATTACTTAATTCTCATTTTCAAAATCAACTTCCAACTATTAATAATTACCCATTTCAAAAATTTAAAACGAAAATCAAAATGAAAACAAAAATTTATTTAGCAGCCATTGTACTGATGACTTGCGCGATGTCTTCCAATGCCCAATTCGTGACATTTGACCCGACCAATTTGGTTCAAAGTATTGTAAATACGACTAATCAGGTGATTGAAACCTCAACCACAGCCACAAACATGGTTAACAATTTCAAGGAAACGGTGAAACTCTATGAACAGGGTAAGAAGTATTACGATGCACTGAAATCGGTCAACAATTTAGTAAAGGATGCCAAAAAGGTACAGCAAACCATCCTTATGGTTGGTGAAATTTCTGACATTTATATGGATAGCTTTCAGAAAATGCTCAGCGACAAAAACTATACGGTGGAGGAATTGGGTGCGATTGCTTTTGGCTATACCAAATTGTTGGAGCAAAGCGGCGATATGCTGGTTGAACTGAAAAGTGTAGTCAATGTGAACGGGCTGTCCATGACTGACAAAGAACGCCTTGATATTATTGACAGGATTTACAACTCGGTGAAAAATAACCGAAATTTGGTCAATTACTACACCAAAAAAAACATCGGTGTAAGCTACCTCCGTTCACAACGGGCTGGCGATACGGATCGGGTTATGGCATTGTATGGTAGTACTAACGAAAAATACTGGTAAGTTATGCTGTTATCCATTGAATTCGATAACCTGCACCAGATTCTGCGGAGTTTGTATGTAGAAATGATGCCACTCTGCTCCAATATGGCAGGGGTGGCCAAAGGAATAGCCGGTCTGGGTGCTTTGTTTTACGTCTCCTCCAAAGTTTGGCAATCCTTGGCGAGAGCCGAACCGATTGATGTGTATCCGCTGCTTCGTCCCTTTGCCATAGGTTTGTGCATTATGTTCTTCCCCATTTTTGTGTTGGGGACTATCAATGGGATATTAAGTCCGATTGTTCGGGGTACGAATCAAATGTTACAATCCCAAACTTTTGATATGGTTAAATATCAAAAAGAAAAAGACAAACTGGAATATGATGCTTCCATGAAAAATCCTGAAACAGCCTATCTGGTGAGCAACGAAGAATTTGACAAACAATTGGAAGAATTGGGTTGGAGTGCCACGGACTTAGCCACCATGACGGGAATGTATGTGGAAAAAGGGCTGTACAGCATGAAAAAATCCATTCGGGATTCTTTTCGGGAATTGTTGGAAATACTGTTTCAGGCTGCATCTCTGGTAATTGATACCATACGTACTTTTTTTCTGATTGTTTTGGCAGTACTCGGACCGATTGCTTTTGCCATTAGCGTGTGGGATGGATTTCAATCCACCATGACGCAATGGATAACCCGCTATGTAAGCGTGTATCTCTGGTTGCCAGTATCCGATTTGTTCAGTACCATTCTTGCCAAAATACAGGTATTGATGTTGCAGAATGATATTTCCGAATTGCAAAACAACCCCAATTACTCCATTGATTCTTCGAACGGCGTGTACATTGTTTTTATGATTATTGGCATTATCGGCTATTTCACCATACCAACGGTGGCAGGCTGGATTATTCAGGCTGGTGGTATGGGAAATTATGGACGTAACGTCAGCAATACGGCAGGAAAAGCAGGTGCTGTAGCAGGTGGTGTTGCCGGAGCTACTGCTGGAAACGTAGGCGGTCGCCTTCTTGGAAAATAAATTTTAAACGTATGATTACTCAACAAAGCATTTATAAAACTAAAACTCACTTATGGAATTCAAATCATTAAAGAATATAGAATCGAGTTTCAAGCAAATTCGACTTTTCGGCATTATTTTTCTATGCCTGTGCGCTGCCATTACGGGATATGCCCTGTGGAGTTCGTACAACTTCGCGGAAGCACAACGGCAGAAAATATATGTGTTGGACAATGGGAAATCGTTGATGTTGGCTTTATCGCAAGACCTTTCGCAAAACAGACCGGTAGAAGCCCGAGAACATGTTAAACGTTTTCATGAACTGTTCTTCACCCTTTCGCCCGACAAAAATGCGATAGAGAGCAATATCAAGAGGGCTTTGTTTCTTTCGGACAAAAGTGCCTTCAACTATTATTCTGATTTGTCAGAAAAAGGATACTATTCACGCATCGTTTCGGGAAACATCAATCAAGCTATTCAGGTGGATAGCGTGGTCTGCAATTTCGACAAATATCCTTATCAGGTAATGACCTATGCCCGGCAAATGATAATTAGAGAAAGTAATGTGACAGAACGGAGTTTGATAACGCATTGCCAATTATTGAATTCGGTACGAAGTGATAATAATCCTCAGGGCTTCACGATTGAAACTTTTGAGATAGTAGAAAACAATGACTTGACAGTAACTAACAGATAAAATAAATGAGAAGAACAATGAAAAAGATAGTAACAACTAAATTATTTCAATTTAGAAATCGCATAGAAGAAAAATTGCAAAGCTATTGTGCTTCGCTCTCACCTAAGAAAAGGCTCACCTCAATACTGGTTCTATGTTCCCTTTTTGGAATTGTATCGCTCTATTTCGTATTTTTCTCCATTTACAATATAAACAAAACGAATCGGGAGCAAATCAAGATAGAACACATTAATCAACTACAATTGCAATCTAAAGATAGTATTCACCAACTAAATATAAAACAATATGAAAGAAACAAATGAGGTAGTTAAACCACAAAAAGAGCCACTAACAGTTGAACAAAAACTACGGCAAAAGAAAATGCTCATCTATCCATTGATGTTTATCGTCTTCGGATTATGTATCTGGTATATCTTTTCTCCTTCGAAGTCGGAGAAACTCAGTGAATCAAATGGTTTTAATACCACGATTCCCATGCCGAAAAATAAGGATTTGACAGACGATAAAAAAGCAGCTTTTGAACAAGCAAAAATGGAAGAAAACCAACGGGAACAAAAGCACTCCTTGCAAAGTCTGGCTTCCATGTTCAACGAAGAAATGAATTGTCCGGATGCTTCGGAATTGGATAAGGAAACTGAAACAAAAGTAAATCATGCTGTTGGGACTAATAGTAACAGTAAACATAGTAGAGAGCATATTGCCAAAATCCAAAGCTCCAACAATGCCTACAAGCAAGTCAATCGGAACTTGGGTAGTTTCTTCGAATCGTCGAAAGAAGATTCCAAAATGAAAAAAAGGAATCAAAATGTGGCAGAACTTTCGGCAAAAGTAGAGGAGAACAATAGTAGGAAAAGCACCATTGCCGACCAACTTGAATTAATGGAAAAATCCTATCAAATGGCTGCCAAGTATATTCCGCAAGGTCAGGCAATGGGTGGGCAAAACAATCAATCTGTTAACGCAACTCTCATTAGCCCCAACAAGAAAAGGCAACTTTACAGTATAAACCAACAGATTGAACAAACGGTTTCAAGCTTGCCACAAACAGTTGATTCTGTCGGTGTAGAGAATAACAAGAAACCACATAATAGCGGATTTAATACCGCTGCTGGAGAAGGTTTGCGACAAGACAGGAATACCATCAAAGCTTGCGTTCACGAGAATTGCTCACTAATTAATGGGCAGAGCGTTCGATTAAGATTGCTGGAGCCGGTGCAAGTTGGGACAACGCTAATTCCTCGAAACAGCATGATTTCGGGTGAAGCAAGAATTCAAGGGGATCGCCTGGAGATTTCGGTTCTGTCCTTGGAATATCAGGGAAACATTATTCCGGTTGAGCTAATAGTTTATGACGCCGATGGTCAGGAAGGGATATATATTCCGGGGTCTTTGGAGTTAAATGCCTTTAAAGAAATGGCAGGAAATATAGGTTCTAATATGGGAACAAGTATCTCTTTGACACAATCAGCAGGTCATCAAGTACTTTCAGGGTTAGGAAAAGGAGCTATCCAAAGTGGTTCACAGTATTTGTCCAAGAAATTTCAAACGGTCAATGTGAAATTAAAAGCCGGTTATAAAGTTTTGCTTTTATCGAATCAAGAATAGCATGTTATTAGAAAATTACCAATATAAATTAAATCAGAGAACAAAAAACTTCTCACAAGCAAACAACTAAAAATGAAAAAAACAGGATTATTTGTGATTCTACTTTTTGGAATCCTTACAGAGATAACTGCGCAATCGACAAAAGGAGATTTTTACGAAGGATTGACAAAGAAAATTACCTACGATAAAATGATTGCGCCTTATGGCATGGAAGTAACTTTTGACAAAACGGTTCACATTATTTTTCCGGCAGCCATCAAATATATCGACTTGGGTTCGGCGAATATAATTGCGGGCAAGGCAGATGGCGCGGAGAATGTAATCCGAGTAAAAGCCGCTATACGAAATTTCAAGGTTGAAACTAATTTTTCAGTAATAACGGAAGATGGCAGTTTTTATACTTTCAACGTGAAGTACGCCAACGAACCACTTTTGATGAGTGTTGAAATGAAGGATTTTATCCATGATGGCGATGCCATTTCCCGTCCAAACAATGGTTTGGAAGTTTACCTTAAAGAATTGAACAGCGAATCGCCTACAATGGTGCAACTGATTATGAAGTCGATTTACAACAATAACCGCACTGAGATTAATCACATAGGTAGTATGCTTTTCGGGGTTCAATACTTGCTTAAAGGCATTTACACCCATGATGGGTTGCTTTATTTGCATACACAAATCAATAACTCATCGAATGTTCCGTTCGATTTGGATTTTATTACCTTTAAAATTGTTGATAAAAAAGTAATGAAACGTACCGCCATTCAAGAAACAGTTATTTTTCCCATTCGAGCATTCAACTATGTTACCCGTGTAGACGGAAAAAGCAGTGAACGCACCGTTTTTACAATGGATAAGTTTACTATTCCGGATGATAAGCAATTAATTGTGGAGTTAAACGAAAAGAATGGAGGTAGACACCAGCGCTTTGTAGTTGGGAACGTTGAGATTGTAAGAGCCAAACTTGTAAAGGATTTAAAAACCAAGTAAAATGAAAAAAATATTTTTAATCGTTGTAACCCTTGTAGTTTTTCTGGGGCAAACAAATGCACAGCGTTATTTAACTGGACAAAAAGGCATTCAGGTTTCATTTGGTGCGGTAAACGGGATAAATCCCGAACGAGCCTTTTATGTGGGTGCTGCCATTGCCACCTACACAAAAAAAGGCAGCCATTGGGTTTTCGGAAGCGAATACCTACAGGAAAAAATGGATTACCGACTAGTCCAAATCCCGGTTTCTCAATTTACTGCCGAAGGTGGTTATTATTACGGAGTCCTTTCCGATCCGAGAAAAAATATGCTCTTGTCTATTGGTATTTCGGGTCTGGCGGGATATGAAACCCTGAATTGGGGTACTAAAATGCTCTATGATGGTGCATCGCTAATGAACCAAGATGCATTTCTGTACGGAGGCGCATTGACACTGGAACTTGAAACCTACATCACCAACCGGATTGTCCTTTTAGTCAATGCCAGGGAACAGATTCTTTGTGGTTCATCGACAGTTAATTTCACAACCCAATTGGGCGCAGGAATCAAAATCATTATCAATTAATAGTTTAAACAATTACAAACAAAAAAAAAGAAAATTATGAAAAAGAAAATTAGTATGAGTCTGGTAACCGCAATGCTGTTACTATTCGTGGGATGTGACCAGAAACTGGACATACAAGAAGTATCGGATTTCTCAATTAGTGCTATGCCGGTATCAAAATCAATCAAGGTGCATGAAACAATAGAAATCCAGTTCCAACTAAATCGAACCGATATGCATAAAGATGCCAAATATCGTTTTGATTATTTTCAAACAGCAGGCAAAGGCATCCTACTTAACGATAAAGGAGTGTTGTTGACTCCATTTAAATCTTATGAATTGGAAAGTGAGACATTCCGATTGTATTACTCTTCGTTGTGTATCGACCAACAAGATTTTAACATAACAGTATTTGACAATTACAATCAGGTACACAAACTCAGTTTTAGTTTTGCCAATGAAAGTGGGAATACGTTCCCTTTCTAATAAACATAACAAAATGATTAAATAGGGTAGATTGTATTTGCAGCTGGCGTTTAACGCACAAAAAAGTTGATTTGATATTTGAATCAGCTTAATTTTAACTTTCTAAAAAACGAGAAATAACTTCAGGTGGGCGATTCCAGTCCGAGAGAGTTTTTCCCATTTTTTTTATTTTCATTTATTAACTCCGTAAACACATCTTTCTCATACACGAAGTGTAAACATATATTTTCTTGCACAAAGTGCTATAACATTGAAACTTCTTTTAGTTTTAAATTATTTTATTCCGAGCGGTAGCAAATAATTTAAACACTGAATGTAGTTTATCCGCTGTCCCTATTCAAAATAGTATGCTTGTTTTAGTTGCTAATATATGGTCTCTAAAAACAAGCATATTGTTTTGGGGCATTAATTTTTGGTTCATAAAACATAGTTTAGAAAATTTTTGAATGTTGGAAAACAGGAAATAAGTTTTCCGGTTTCAATGTTTTGAAAAAAATAAAATAATTTCTGAAAACTTATTCTTGTTTTTCAACATTATCAAAACCTGACACAACGCATTTTTTGAGTGGATACCGTGGTGCGAAGTGTCAGGCGAAGAAAAATGGGTTGTGACTGATGTCCCATTTCGAGAACCTTTTATGATTTTTATGCAACCACAAAAGCATCAACACATAAAAATCATAAGTAGTTTTCGGGGCATTAATCTCAGGTTGCCGAAACGGCTGGAAACTTACCTTTGTATAATTGATATTGCTATTATTTTCGCGCTACGAATCTACGAAATAAATCATAATCTCTTCGAACATGGCATTTTGAGCCACAAAATCCATCGGCATTATAAGTTTTCCAGTTGCAAGTTTTACATGGATTTACAAAGAAGTGTTTAATTTTTGTGATAAGTCCATATATAATAATCCCAAACAAAGCAATCCCGAATGGCCAATGCCAGATTGGAATTTCGGGTTTTAGTGTAGCATTAATTCCAACGCCAAATATCAAAGGCACACAACATTGCTGCACAACCAATTCGCCTTGAACTTTATACGCATGGTATTGATAATTTGGAAAAACAAAATTATCGGTAATTAAACCTGCAGTTAATGCCATTATGAAAATTCCAACAGCGTAAAATACAGCTTGTTTACTCCCCATTGAACGACGAATAGCATTTAATTCGCCCAGATTGGTGGCAGGCCCTGCAATCAAATATGCTACAGCAGCACCTGGCGTGGCACCCAAGAGCAAAAGACCTTGTACAACAGGAATGGAAGGGATACTACATGCATATACCGGAATCCCTAATAGAATTACATAAAAAAGTGTATAAATATCTTGCTGTCCCAGAAACGAAGAGATCAACTCCATAGGTAAAAATGTTAGAAGTAAGGCAGCAATACTCAAACCGATTGCTATATCCACGCTTACATCTGAACCTAGTTCGAAAAACGACCATCTAATCGTTTGTGAAAGTTTGCTTTTTGGTTGTTTTTTAGCTCTATTGTCGAGCGTATATTCTTTTACACAACTTTTGGCTTTATCAGCATCCTGCGAGGGTTTGAAAATTCGATTGGTAATAAAACCTATTGTATATGAGCCAACTAAAGCTATGATAACAAAAGTAATTGTAAGTTTCACGCCCAAAAACGATAAGGCTAGCGCAATAAGCACTGGCGAAAGTATGGGCGTTGAAATCATAAATGCAAAAATATTACCGATGGCAGCACCACTACGGTACAAGCCAATGCCAAGCGGAACTGTTCCACATGAACACAGCGGCAATATACTACCAATAGTAACCGATTTTAAAAGGGCTAAAGGAGATTTAGTTCCAACATGTTTTTGAAGCACATCTTGAGGGACATAGAATTTAAGTATACCTGCAATTATAAATCCCAAAATAATATAGGGCGAAGACTCAAGTAAAGTATTGAAAAGAGTATTGAACATGATTTTACTTTAAATTTACAGTAGCATTTTCTAAATAAAATGCTGCTTCGTATGGCTTTGTTGTATCAATTTTAAATTTGCCAGTAACAATGACTTCGGTATTAATCATGTCATTGCGGGTTATTACCCAGGACTCTTTTAAATTCACCATGATTGTCCAGCGCATGGCTTCATCGGGTTCCAAAACACATGATTGTGCCAGACCAAGGGTGGGATATAAATATAATGAATTGATTTTTGTTGTTGAGTCGTTAATCATTTCGCAGCCATTACCAAAAAAAACGGCTGCACCTAAAAGATTAATTTTCGTGCCTTCCAACTCTTTTAATTCATTAGGAATAGAGAAATTGGCTGATTGTCCGTCAACTATGGTTGCTCTAACTTTGTAAAATAAATCCCAATTATGAGACGTTTCATTAACTTGTAAATTGTCGAGTGTTGGCATACTACCATCACTTTTGTTTATTTTACTAAACTCAATAAAAGGATCAAGCTTCCAAGTGATATTTTGCCCGCTGCCCGCTTGACGAATGGTACGTGGCCAGCCCATCATTTGCGTTGCATTAGGTTTAGTAGCATCAGTAAAGCGATCCCAACTTTCGAAGGTTACACTTTTCGCTTTTTTATTGAAACGAATAATACCATAACCATCGCGCAGTTTGTCAGCACCTTCTATATTGGCATAGGCAAGCATGGTAATTTTATTTCCCAATCCATCCTTGTAATCTCCATTAAAGCGAAGTGGGTTTTTAGGGTCACTATTATTTCCGGGTTTCTCGTCGAGTGGCCACCACCAACGTTTATAAATAGTATTTACAATAGCGGGAGCTACGAATGCAAATGGTCCATCTCCCCATTTATCAATACCATGTTGAACCAAAGTTGCAATATGTTGGTCTCCAGCTAAATGTACTGCACCTGCAGCTTTTATGGCCCGTAATGCTTCGTTACGTCCGGTTTGTGGCCAGCCATTACAATCGAGGTCGGCATGAAGGTAATTATTAAATTCTCCATGACGATGAGCAGCACCCGAAAAGCCGGTTTGCGACAATACAGCTTTCATCGATACTCCAGCATATTGTTTACCCCAAATTTTCAAGAATTTAAGTTGACGAGCACCCAATAATTCTAAACCAGGTAAGTCAATCGATTTTGGGTCATATTCCGGGTTGCGAATATGGTCAGGACGAGGACCTTGTTGTGGGATTTTACCCGCAGGGCCACTCTTAAATTTACGGTCTTCGATAATTGCAAAGTCAATGCCACCCACGTTCATGCTGGTGTAATATACGCCTATTCCTTGTTTGATTGGTGTAGGGTCAAATGCATCAGGTAAATGTGCCGTTTGGCAACGCTCCACCATTTTCACATACTCATGATGGAAGAAGTAACCACCATCATCACCAGCAATTGAAGCAGATTTTTTGCCACCCTCGCCCCATAAATTCGGGTGACCAACATCGTGGTCATCAGGAATAGTGATACAGGGGCGTTCGCGAAAAAGTTCGCGAAACTGAATGCCAAACAGCAACCAAGCAGCAGTATGTTCTTCGTGATCGTAACTTTGATCGCCCGCAAAAAACACCAAATCCGGATTAAAATGTAGCACATTGCGTGTAAACTCGGAGCGTTGCAAACGTTCTTTGTTTGAATTACAATTAAGCGAAGCTACCACAATTTCGTTCTTGTTGGTAGGTTGCTTGCGTATCAAACCTTGGTACATAGCCTTTTGTCCGTGACGAAGTCGATAGCGCACATCTTTGGTTTCGTCCCATTTTACTATACGAAATAAGGCAGACCAACCAAGATCATTAACCTTTGATTTAGCAACCTCTACCCATTTCCCGTTTTTAAGTAACTCCAAACGTACAATACGCGTTTCGTTTGGGTATAAAGGAAAAAGCTGTGCACTCATTTTCATGACAGATTTGTTGGTAGTATAAATTCCAAAACAAATTACCTGATCGCGAGGGACATCCACATCAATAATTTTTTTCGGATCATTTTTCACTGCTTTTGCGTGATTCCACCAGTCGTTGATACAATAAGTATCAATCTTTTCGAATGGCGCCTTTACCGGTGGGTTTCCATGTTGTGCACTTGCCATCAGAATTGAACATCCTAATAGCATAATTGAAATTAATGTTTTCATTTTTATATATAATTGTTAATTTGAAATATTTGTTGAGCTCTTATATTTTAAACCTGATTTATTTTAACTTGCTCAAATCACGTTTCGCTTTTAAAGTAGGGTCTGGCTGAGCTTTTCCATCCACTTTTTCTTTCTCAACTCCAGCATTCCTGTTTTTGATTTCGTCAGCATCATTAACTGGAATATATCTAGTTAATTCATTAATCGCTTTTAAAATTTCAGGAGTTTTCTTTGTGATAAGATTTGTATATTCCATTGGATCATTTTCAATATCATACAATTCTTCCACTTTAGGAGTTCTTATATAATGCCATTTTTCTGAAATTACAGAATGACAATTTTTGGCCGATGTTGTTAATGCCGGAGTCCATTTTTTAGTTGGATTTTTCAAAAGAGGTGCGAATGATTTTCCATCTAATTGTTTTTTAGGCAATTTGCAAATGTCAATTAATGTTGGATAAATATCCAACAGATTCACATTGCGTGTACAATCAATCTTTTTATTCATATCTGGAGTATGAAAAATAAATGGCAACTGCGTAGCTTCGCGCCAAAGCGTGGCTTTGCGATAGCGTAGTTTTTCACCTAAATGCCAACCATGATCACCATAAATCATAACTATGGTATTATCAGCAAATTTACTTTTTGCTAAAGCATCAAGAACCACCCCAATACAAGCATCGGCATAACTAATGGCAGCCATATAAGCTCTTACGGCTTCTTTTTCAACATCATAATGCTTGCACCATAAAAAATCGGGTTGTGCCTCATAGGCTTTCTTTCCATTTTTATCCAAAATATCGTCTAAATCATCCATGCGGTATTCAGGCAGTTTTAAAGTATCTACATTGTACATATCGAAAAACTCCTGAGGTACATGGAACGGAAGATGAGGTTTAGAAATACCTACCGACATAAAGAATGGTTTTTGATACTCATCCTGCAGCTTTTCTTCAAACCATTTTGCAGTTTTGTAATCTGCTGTTATTTCGATACCACCTTCCGTAGGACCAAATGCAAATTCGGATCCGCCACCTTTGGCATACAATGGATTTTCTATTTTTACTCCGTTAATAATACCTTGATTGCGCGAAAAATATTTTTCTTTAATAATTTTTGAAGACCCTTTGGCATCGTCCCAAACATCGAAAGCCCAATGGCCGTGATCTACCCCATTAGGCGTATTGTGTTTATGAAATATTTTTCCACTCGAAATGGTAATATACCCATTTTTAGTAAAGTACTCCGGCAAAGTCGCGTGTGTTTGTGGTATAGGATAATCGAGCATGTTGTGATCGTTTCCATAAACCCCTGTTGTTGATGGTCTGAAGCCAGACATTAGAGCAGAACGCGAAGGTCCCGAAACGGGACCGGCACAACTTGTATTGCGAAACACCATCGATTTTTGAGCGAATTTATCTAAATTCGGAGTTTTAATTTGTGAGTTACCACCAAATGGTCCAATCCAATCGTTTAAATCATCAACAGCAATCATGATGATATTTGGTTTTTGCTTTTGAGAAAAAGATGACAAAGCCGAAAGCAATGCCACACCTGTAACAAGTTTTATTTTCATACGTACTTATTTTTTTTCTTTAAAAAAGCATTCCAATTTACCAGTTTATTTCAAAACAGATAAAATTCTTCTACTTTTAATTGTTGAATCTATTTCTTTTGTTTGTTTAGCCTTTTTATCAGTACCCTCTGTTCCTTCATCAACTTTAATTGTTTTTGCATTCACAGTAGGTACATAAGCTTTCAAACTTTTTTTCACAGATTCTATTTCCTGCGTTTTGGTGTTGGCTAAATTAGTCCATTCCATTGGGTCCTTTTCCAGATTATATAGCTCTTCTACGCCTCTTTCTGTAGTTATATAATGCCATTTTTCCGACATAATCGAATGGTTTCCTGAATTTAGAGTTGATACTGTTGGTGTCCACTTTTTGCTTGGATTTTGCAAGAGAGGTTTAATTGATTTTCCATCAAGTTCTTTTTTTGGCAAATTACATAAATCAATTAATGTTGGGTAAATATCAATCAGATTGACATTTCTGTAACAGTCTTGTTTTTTACTCATTCCCGGAACATGGAAAATAAATGGCAATTGTGTTGCTTCGCGCCACAAAGTAGCTTTGCCGTATTTTAGTTTTTCACCTAAGTGCCAGCCATGATCGCCCCACAAAATCACAATGGTATTTTCGGAATATTTGCTTTTTGCTAAAGCATCAAGTACTACACCTACACAAGCATCGGCATAGCTAACTGAAGCCATATATGCTCTAACTACTTCTTTTTCGAGACCATAATGCTTAGCCCATAAAAAACTCTCACTGGGCTTGTATATTTTCTTCCCATTTTGATCTACTATATCGTCCAAATCGTCCATACGATAGTTCGGAACTTTTATAGTATCCAATCCATACATATTAAAAAACTCTTCGGGGACAATAAATGGCAAATGAGGTTTGGAAATACCAAATGACATAAAAAACGGCTTTTCATAACTCTCCTGAAGTTTATTCTCAAACCATTTTGCTGTTTTGTAGTCTTTAGTATCCTCCAATGTGCCTTTGGTGGGTCCAAAAAACATGTCATTCACAGCACCACATAAAAATTGAGGATTTTCGATTTTCTTTCCGTTTATGATTCCGTTATTACACGAATATGCTTTATCTTGCTGCACACTTGATTCTTCTCCTTTTTCCTGATCCCAAACATCAAAAGCCCATTGTCCGTGATCAAAGCCATTGGGAGTTGTATGCTTGTGAAATATTTTACCACTGGAAATAGTCACATAACCATTTTTCGAAAAATACTCGGGAAGTGTAGCGTGTGTTTGCACAATTTCAGAATTGAGCATATTTGTAGAATTGCCATATATTCCAGTTGTTGCAGGCATAAAACCCGAAAGTAAAGCCGAACGCGAAGGGCCGGAAACAGGACCGGGACAACTGGCGTTTCTAAACACTACTGATGATTGCGCAAGCTTGTCAATGTTAGGAGTTCTCACCTGTGGGTTCCCACCGTAAACTCCAATCCAATCGTTCAAATCATCAACAGCAATCATGATAAT
>JFJP01001752.1_pt1 | contig 42409 bp, 41 predicted proteins | sample 431651 | NCBI WGS metagenome assembly JFJP01 (sample SAMN02602958, study PRJNA72255) | Microbial mat metagenome, whole genome shotgun sequencing project. | biome: fresh water; feature: sink hole; material: water; isolation source: purple microbial (photo- and chemosynthetic) mats found in...
GTTGGCCGCGTTCGGTAATCAGATCCCAGACTGAAGGCGCGATTTTCTTGATGTTGGGCAGCGCTTCTTCCGCCGTGGTGATGCAGGGCACGCGGATGCCATGGTAATCGACATCGGGTCCGATACGATTGAAGACCATGCCGAAACGGCTGAGCAAACGCAATAACGCGGGCTCCATCACCGCGTAACAATGGGTGATCCGATGTTCATGCACCATACGCATCACCGCCGCGAACAGGCCCAACGAGATATGCGGCAGAACACGTCGTTCGTCCTCTTCGAAATAGATTTCAACGTCATCGGCAACACCCGCTAAAGAGCCCAATTCGCCAATCCGGCGCTTGAATACTTTGGATACAGCAAAGCGAGAAATTTCTCCCAGCCGAGTCCGCACCGAGGTATCGGTAATGCTGAGGTCGAGCGGGCAATGCAATTCAATTGGATAAGGCGCGGCGGCATCGATCGGACTCGGCAATATCAAGCGCGCGGTTGCAGCAAACAGGCCCGTCCGACGATGACGCAGCAAGTAATGGTCGGCGCGCTCATCGAAAACATCCTGTTCCCAGAGCATAGTCTTGCCCCGTTCATCGGCGCCATGGTGGCAATCTGATTCCGTCTCGAAGCCTGTTTCCACAACATAAACCTGGAAACGCAACAGATAGACCTGCATGCGCAGTTCATCAGTGTCTGCATGCACCAACTCGAAAATCTGATTGAACGCGGCGATCAAATCATTATTCATAAATTATTCCGGGTCTGTTTTACGCAGAGTAGCCATGCCCGTGTTGTTCGTAAACAACAAAGATAACAAATTCAAAGGAAGATTGCCCAAACAGCCGCCGATTAATTGTTAATCGAATGCTTATATTAGAAAATACTTATGACAGTGACTTTCCGTTTGGTCCCAAACGTTGTCAGTGTTGTCTCCTCCATCCTCCTTCATAGGTGGATTTAGCCCGATCCACGGATCGGGCTTTTTTTTTGCCCGCGCACTGCGACAATCGCGCCTGTTTTCGATGCGGGAGCGGGTATGGCGCAGTCAGTATGGTATTTGAGGCATGAAGACCAAATTTTTGGTCCTTTCCCCGTTCCGCAGATCGAAGAAGCGATGAAATTGGGCGAGGTGAGTCCAGATTGGGAAATCAGCCTGAACCAAAGCGATTGGCTGAGCATTGCCGACAGCGCCCAGTTCAAGGCTGAAAAAACAGCCTGGACCACTGCCGAAGCCGAAGATACTGTTTCCTGGCGTGAGCAGCGCGAGCAGGCGCGTCTGCGCTGGTTGCAAGATACCGGTTCCGGCATTGCCCAAGAAGCGCGTGATCCCGCCCGCGACGCCGCCGTGCGTAATTCGATCGCGCACGATTACATCCGCACGCATGCTTTGCTGAAAGCCGAAAAATCCAAGCCCGTCTCACTCTCGATTGGCCTGCTGGCGCTGGTGCTGATTGCCGGCGTCGGCATTTTCATCTGGTTGGGCCAAGGCGATAAGCCGATCCAGACCGGCATCAGCCTGACTGTTGATTGTGCGGCAACGTTAAGCAACGGCGTCAACTGGACCGGGTGTAATCGGCGCGGTATTTCGCAACCTGGCGGGCAGGCCCGCAATGCCCGCCTGGATAGTGCGGTGATTGACGATGCGCACTTGAAAAACGCTGATCTGTCTTATGCCTCGCTGAAAAAAGCCAGCTTGCGCAATGCGGAACTGACCGGCATCAAGTTGACTGGCGCAGACCTTTCCGGCGCCAACCTCGCCGGCGCAGACCTCAGCAATGCCGACCTGAGCTATGCCGTGTTGACCGGCGCCAATCTGACCGGCGTCCGGCTCACCGGCGCACGCCTGGACAAAGCCACTTGGATTGATGGTCATGTCTGCGCGCCAGGATCATTGGACACATGTCAATGAAGGTCATCAGTTCGCGCGCCAATCCGCTCTACCAAGAACTCCTCGGCTTGGCCAGCGATCGTCGGGCGCGCCGTCTAAGCGGCAGCACGCTGCTTGATGGACCGCACCTGATCGAGGCCGGGTTGGCGTCTGGCGCGGCCTTTCGGCAACTGATATTTTCCCAGACAGGCGCATCTGGCGCGCTAGCCGACTGCTGTTTGCGCTTGCCGCAGACCCCCTCCTGCGTCTTGCCGGACACCTTGTTCAAGGCGCTGACGCCGGTCGAAACACCGGTTGGCGTTCTCGCTGTCATCGCCATTCCGGCCGCCGCGAACCCGCGCCCAAGCGACTGCATCGTCTTGCTGGAAAACATTCAAGATCCGGGCAACCTCGGCGCAATTCTCCGCGTCGCCGCAGCGGCGGGAGTTGATGCGGTGCATTTATCGCAGGGCTGTAGCGAAGCCTGGTCGCCCAAATGTTTGCGGGGTGGCCAGGGCGCGCATTTTCAGTTGGAAATCCATGAAAGCGCCGATTTACCCGGATTGGCGCAAGACTTTGACGGGCCGGTGTATGCCGCCAGCCTGGGCGCCAGCGAATCCCTGTTCACGCTGGAACTGGGTGGTCGAGTCGGCTTCGCTTTCGGCAATGAAGGCGCGGGCCTGTCGGATGAACTGTGCGCGACGGCGCGGCCATTCATCATCCCGATGTCCGGCAAGGTCGAGTCGCTGAATGTCGCCACCGCGGCGGCAATCTGCCTGTTCGAACGGGTGCGCCAAAAAATGACTTCAACAAAACGCTAACCCAATGAACGCAACTGAATCCATTCAAACTTTGCTGCATTGCTTGCTTGAATCGCAAAAATACGCGGTCTTGGCGACTGACCAGCATGGCCAGCCCTATACCAGCTTGATGGCATTTTCGGCAACGCCGGACTTGCAATCTTTCATCCTGCTGACCGAGACAGGCCGCTTGAAATACGCGAATTTAATGACCAACCCGCGTGTCGCTCTGTTCATCGACAACCGGGAAAACGTCGGCGCGGATATTGAAGAAGCCATTGCGGTCACCGCCCAAGGTGTCGCGGATGAGGTGGTCGGCGAAGAGCGCGAGGTGCTCAGAGATTTTTTCCTGCGGCGCCACCCAGGGTTACGCGTCTTTGCCAGTGCGCCTAAATGTGCGCTGATTCGCATCAAGATCAATTCATACGTCATCGTCCGACGGTTTCAGGAAGTCATCGAATGGCGCATCGAAAACTGAAGCTTGAAGGCTGGCATGCTTGAAATAGAAGGACTGTCCCGCCAGTTCAATGGTCGACCGGTTTTGCGTCAAGTTTCGCTCCAACTGCACGCCGGCGAGTATGTCGCCGTCGTCGGCGAGTCTGGCGTCGGCAAATCGACGCTGCTCAATCTCATCGCCGGACTGGATCGTCCAGACACCGGCCGGCTCGCTCTCGATAACATCGAATACGCTCGCCTGGACGAGGATGCGCTGACCCGTTTACGACGCGACAAACTCGGTTTCGTGTTTCAAGCGTTTCATCTTCTGCCACATCTGACGGTCATCCAGAACGTGGCGCTGCCGCTCTGGTTGCAGGGGATAAATGGCGATGCGGCCAGCACGCCCGCGCATCAGTTGCTGGATGCGGTGGGTCTAGGTGACCGCGCCGCCAGTTGGCCGCGCGAGCTATCTGGTGGTGAAATGCAGCGGGTGGCGATCGCCCGCGCGCTGGTTCATCGTCCGCGTCTGGTGCTGGCGGATGAGCCGACCGGCAACCTCGACCCGGCTAACGGCGCAAAAGTCATCGCCTTGCTTGGCGAACGCATTCGTCAGGCTGGCGCAATCGGCATTCTGGTGACCCATTCGCTGGAAGCTGCGGCCAGCACTGACCGAGTGCTGCGTTTGACCGCCAGCGGGTTGCTGACGTGAGGCTGGCACCGGTTTTTCTCGGTTCGTTGGCTCGGCGGAGAATGGCAACATTGTTTTCATTGATCGCCATCGTCCTCGGCGTAGCTTTGGGCATGGCGGTGCAAGCGGTGCATGAAGCGGCGCTCAACGAATTTGGTCGCGGCCTGCGCAGCATGAGTGGCGCGGCGGATTTACAGGTAGTCGGTCCACAAGCGGGATTCGACGAGCATCTTTATGCCGTGCTGGCCCGCCGCCCCGAAGTGGCCGAAGCCAGTCCAGTGCTGGAATTGCAGGTAAAAATACCCGGCACGGCGGAAACGCTGCAACTGCTTGGGGTCGATGTTTTCAACCTGGCACGGGTAACGCCGCTGCTGTTACCCCGACCGACCAACACCGCCGGACGTTTCGCGACACTTGCCGAAGAGCATGTTTTTCTCAGCGCCGCAGCCCTCGCCGCGCTTCACCTCAAACCCGGCGACGACATCGCGTTTCAGGCGGGCGCCGAAAGCGTGCGTTTCAAGATTGCCGGCGATCTGCCGGGAACCGAAGAAAACCGCCGCTTGGCGCTGATGGATATTGCAGCGGCGCAATCTCGTTTCGGCAAGATCGGCAAAATTACTCGCATCGATCTCCGTCTGGCCGAAGACGCCGCTGCCGACGACGCCCAGGCGGCGCTGCAAAATCTGCTGCCGGCGGGGGTGTTGCTGGAGCCGCCCGAAGCGGCGGCGGATCAGAGCAAAAACCTGTCGCGCGCCTATCGGGTCAATCTCACCATGTTGGCAGCCATCGCGCTGCTCACTGGCGGATTTCTGGTGTTTTCCGCGCAGGCGCTGTCGGTGGTACGGCGACGCAGCGAGTTCGCCTTTCTGCGCGCACTCGGCTTGTCGCGCCGCAGTCTGTTCACTTGGCTGCTGGCCGAGGGCGCGGTGGTCGGATTGGCGGGCGGTATCGCCGGCGTCGTGCTGGGGCATGGACTGGCCTGGGCCGCGCTGAGCCTGCTTGGCGGCGACCTCGGCGCGGGATATTTTTCCGGGCTGACGCCTCGTCTGCATTTTCAGCCGGGGATCACCACCATCTATATCGTGCTCGGCATGCTCGCCGGCATTGCCGGCGCTTGGTTGCCGGCGCGGGAAGCGGCAACGGTATCACCGGCCCAGGCGTTGAAGGCCGGCGACGAGATGACCTTGATGCACCAGCGCGGACATCCTTGGGCCGGCCTGATTCTGCTGTTGGCCAGCCTCGCCGCCAGCGCTATTCCGCCGCAGGCGGGCTTGCCGCTCGGCGGTTATCTGGCCGTCGCCTGCTTGTTGGCCGGCAGTGTCTTGTTGTTGCCGCTACTCGCCGCCACTTTGGCCGGCGGGTTGCCGGCGCGCGGCCCGGTTTCGGCGCGGCTGGCCGTCGCCCGTCTGACCGCTGCGCCGGGGCATGCGGTGGTGGCGGCGGCTGGGGTGTTGACCAGTGTCGCGCTGGCGGCGGCGATGGCGATCATGGTGACGTCTTTCCGCGCTTCGGTAGATGAATGGCTGAACCAGATTCTTCCCGCCGATCTGTATCTGCGCGCCGGTCGAGCGCAGAGCGGCGCTTTTCTCGATGCCGCGCTGCAAGCGCGGATTTCGCGGTTGAAGGGGGTGAGCGCGGTGAACTACACCCGCCACGACAGTTTGCGTCTGGCTGGCGGCGCTGCGCCGGTGGCGTTGATTGCGCGGCCGCTGTCGGCGGATGGGCGGGAGCTGCCGCTGGTTGGCGCTTCGCGGCCGGGTGATGCTGGGCTGACTTCTACTGCGATCTGGGTTTCCGAGGCGATGCTCGACCTCTACGCTTGGCGCGTCGGTCAGCGGGTGGATTTGCCACTCGCCGGGCGCAAGGTGTCGCTGCGAGTGGCCGGGGTCTGGCGTGACTATGCGCGGCAATCCGGCGCAATCATGATCAATCTGGCCGATTACCGCCGCCTGACCGGCGATATGCTGGTGAATGATGCGGCGATTTTTCTTGCCCCCGCTGCTGTTGCCGATGAGGTTGCTGAGGCGCTGGCTTCGATGGCCGCTGCGGGCGCTTTTGAAATCGCGCGGCCGGGTGAAATCCGGGCGCTCAGTCTGCGGATTTTTGATCGCACCTTTGCCATTACGTATCTGCTGGAGGCGGTTGCCGTCGGCATTGGTCTGGCTGGGGTAGCGGCCAGTTTTGCGGCGTTGGCTTCGGCGCGGCGACGCGAGTTTGGCATGCTGCGCCATTTGGGTCTGACGCGCCGTCAGATTGGCTGGATGCTGGCGCTGGAAGGCGCGCTGGCGACTGCGGTCGGCGTTGTCGCCGGTCTGCTTGCGGGCGGTGGTATTGGTCTGGTGCTGATTGAGGTGGTGAATCGGCACAGCTTTCATTGGAGCATGGACGTGCATATTCCCTGGGGGTCGCTGGCGCTGTTCGCGGTGTGCTTGATCGCGCTGGCGGCGCTGGCTGCGGTGCTCGCGGGTCGCCAGGCGATGCGTTTGGATGCGGTGCTGGCGGTACGCGAGGATTGGTGATGCGGCGGCGCGATTTTCTTTTGGCGCTTGCTGGGCTGTGGCTTTCGCGATCGTCGCCGGCGGGGTCGGTCGATTTTGCGCCGGTTTTGCCGGGGCGCCGGTTGGTGTTTCCCGCCGATCACGGTGCGCATCCGGATTTTCGCACCGAGTGGTGGTATGCCACCGGTTGGCTGCGCTTGCCGGATGCGCGCCAGGTGGGGTTTCAGATTACTTTTTTTCGGGTTCGCAGCGGTATTGGCGATTCCAGCGCCAGCGCCTTTGCGCCGCGCCAATTGATTCTGGCGCATGCCGCTATCGCTGATCCGGATTGGGGGCGTTTGCGGTTTGACCAACGTTCGGCGCGGACCGGCTTTGGTCGTGCCGGGTTTGCCACCGACCAAACGCGGGTGTGGGTTGATGATTGGCGTTTGGAACAGGTGGCCGATGCTTTTTCGGCGGTGGTGCGCGGCGATGCTTTTTCTTTTGCGCTGATGCTGTCGCCCTCCGCGCCGCCGATGCTCAATGGGGTGGCCGGTTTCAGCCGCAAGGCGGTTGATCCGCGTTATGCCAGTTTTTATTACAGCCTGCCGGGACTGGATGTGCGCGGGACGCTGTCTGTCGCGGGTCGGTCGCTACCGGTGTCGGGCGAGGCTTGGCTTGATCATGAGTGGTCGAGCGCGTTGTTGCCGCCCGCTGCGCTGGGCTGGGATTGGGTGGGGGTGAATCTGGCCGATGGCGGGGCGTTGATGGCTTTTCAGATGCGCGGCGTGGGCGGTGCTGCGCTTTGGTCCGCCGCCAGCTTGCGGCCGGCGGGCGGCGTTAGCCGAAACTTTGCCGCCGAGGCGGTGAGATTTGAGCCTTTGCGCCAGTGGCGCTCGCCGCGTTCCGGTATTGCTTATCCGGTGGAGTGGCGCATTGGCGTTGGCCGGCGGGTGTTTCTGCTGCGGGCGCTGATGCCCGATCAAGAACTGGATAGCCGGCGTTCCACCGGCGCCATTTATTGGGAGGGCGCGGTCCGGCTGCTCGAAAGCGGCCGGGAGGTGGGTCGCGGTTATCTGGAAATGACCGGCTACGGTGAAAGAATCCAGCTCGGCTGAGCGAGGCGGTTCAGCTGCGTTCGTCCAGCCATTTGCCGATCGCCGGCGGGACGGTTTGCCTTCTGCGGTGGAATTCAGCAATAAAGTCTGGCGTGAATACACGCTGTTTTGTGCATTACAGGGTGGGTTTATGTCGCCAATGGCTGTTTTGGCGGCTGAATCAGGCATTCAGCCGGAATGCCGAGTTTCTGGTGCAGATTCCAAATCATGTGCAACGTCAGTGGACGCTTGCGATTCAAAATCTCATATACACGGTTGAGCCGCCCGATGGCGGGCACCAAGTCCTTGGGGGTCAGACCGGCCTGATCCATACGAAACTTGATGGCTTCGACCGGATCGGGCAGATCAATCGGGAAGTACTTGGCCTCGTAGGCTTCAACGAGTGTGATGAGCACCTCAAACCGATCAGCCTCTGCCGTGCCAGGCACAGGCTCATTGTCGAAATACGCGGAAACTTGGCGGAGAGCCGCCTTGTAATCCTCTTCGGTCTTGATCGGGCGAATTTCCATAGTCAATCCTCCATTTCTACAGTTTCGGCATCTATCGCGTCATATTCTTTGTGTGTGCCAATGAACTTCACGTACACCGCCTGGTAGTGATAGGCGATTGACACCACCAGCCGGTAGTCGTTGCCTTTGATGTTGAACACCACCCGGCGATTCTTGAGAACGCTTGCATTCCGGTATTGCGCCTTGATTTCGGAGGGCTGCGTCCATGAAGCCATCTTGGCTTCGTCAACCCAAGACTTGAGTGGTTGTTCTGCATCCGGGTGTTTTGCCCAGAAAGTTCTCAAGAATTTGACGGCTACAACATGCATACGCAGAGTTTAGTCCCAAATTGGGATTCGCCAAACTTTCCTGCCAGGCCATGTGCCCGCCACAAACGCAAATTCCAATCCCGGGTTGCACATAGCCCCGCTGGCCTGGCGCATTGGCGTTGGCCGGCGGGTGTTTCTGCTGCGGGCGCTGATGCCCGATCAGGAGCTGGATAGCCGCCGTTCCACCGGCGCAATTTATTGGGAGGGTGCGCTCCAGCTGAGCGAGGCGGTTCAGCTGCGTTCGTCCAGCCATTTGCCGATCGCCGGCGGGACGGTTTTCTGCGCTTTGCCGCTGACGTAGATGCCGATATGGCCGCCGGGGAAGGAGAGTTCGGTGTAGTCCTTGCTGCCAAGTTTGCCGCGCATGGCGCGCGAGGCGTCGGGCGGGACCAGGTGGTCTTGTTCGGCGAAGATGTTGAGCACCGGCATGCTGACGTTCTTCAAACTCACCGGGTCGCCAATTTCCAGGCCGCCTTTGAGCAGTTTGTTTTGCTGGTAGAAGTCTTTGATGAATTGGCGAAAGGCTTCGCCGGCCTGGTCGGGGCTGTCGAAGATCCATTTTTCCATCCGCAGGAAGTTCTTCAGCGCTTCCGGGTCGTCGAGGGTGTCGAGCAGGCCGAGATACTTTTGTCCCATCAACTGGTAGGGCTTGAGGTTGAGGAAGGTCCAGTTGAGCATTTCGCCGGGGACGTTGCCCATGGTGTCGACCACCAGGTCGATATCAACCTGTTGTACCCAGTGCGACAGCATGTTGTCCGGGGTCTGGAAGTCGACCGGGGTGACCATGGTGATCAAGTTCTTTACCTTGTTCGGGTGCAGCGCGGCGTAGCACAGCGAGAAGGTGCCGCCCTGGCAGATGCCGAGAATGTTGATCTGGTCGATGCGGTGGCGTTCACAGATCACGTCGACGCAGCGGTCGAGGTAGCCGTTGATGTAGTCGTCGAGGGTGAGGTAGCGGTCGGCGCGGTCCGGGTAACCCCAGTCGATCAGGTAGACATCTTGCCCGGTCTCCATCAAGGCTTTGACGGTTGAGCGGTTTTCCTGGATATCGGCCATGTAGGGCCGGTTGACCAGGGCGTAAACAATCAACAGCGGTACCTTGTTCTGCACTTTCTGCGCCGTCGGGTTGAAGCGGAACAGGGTCAGTTTGTCTTCTTGGTAGATCACCGTTTTGGGGGTGACGCCGGTGCTGATTTCACCGACTTCCATCAGATTCTTCATGCCATGCGAGAGCTTCTGGCCATAGGCGGTGAGTTCTTGCATGACGGCGTCGGGACGCATGTCGAAGGGGATCATGGCTCAGTCTCCTGCTTTATTTGGTTTTGGCCGCAGGCTTGGCGGCGGCTTTAGGGGTGGCGGTCTTCGCTGCGGCTGCCTTCGGCGCGGCTCTCGGGGTGGCCGGTTTGCTCGGCGCGGCATCTTCCGCCGCTGCGGCGGCCGGGGGCGCGGTTTGCGCCATCAACATCGATTGGCGCAGGGCTTCGAGTTGCGCTTGCATCGCTTTCAGTTCCTTGTGCAGCTTCAGGTTGTCGCGCCGCAGTTCCTGTTGCCGGCTTTGCAGCGTGCTGATTTCGGCGTGCGTCGGCATGTGCATGGCTTCCAGGGCCTGGTCGACCATGCGCGCCATTTGCTGTTTCAGTGCCAGCAGGGTGTTCACCAGTCGACCATACAAGGTCTGATATTCGTCGGTCATGACGAATTCGGCGTAGGCCGCTTCGCTCATCTCCACCCATTGGTCGTACAACTCACGCAGGCTGGTGATCGGCTTGCCTTCCTTCATCCGCGCCTGCAACGCAGTCTGGAAGCGTTTGCCGCTTTCCATCCCCAGCTTGCCGAATGCCGCTTGGTAGGCCTGGGTCGCGCTCAGGTAGTCGAGCTGTCGCTGCGCCAGTTTCTGGTACTGCTCTTGCGATTCGCGCGAGTAGCCCACCGCCGGCGCCGATAGAAACTTGTTGATCTGCTCCTGCATCGGCTGCCCGCCGCCCTGCTGGAAAGCCTGGGTGTAGTCGCCCGGCATCGGCATGATGTTGGCGGCCAGTCGATTCCAGGTGTCCATCGGCAAATCCCAGAACGTGCTCAGGCCTTTGGGCGGGTTATTCTGAAACATCGTCTCCGGCTTGAAGGCGCTGCCCATTTGCGACCAGTCGCTCCACGTCTTCTGCATCCCCTCAAGCCAGCCGTTGATCGCCTCCATGCCGCCATCCGGCTTCGCCTGGGCGCCTGCCATGAATCGCTCGGCAAGACTGAAATAGCCTTTGCTGACATCCATCAGCTTGTCGAATGCTTCGCGGCCAGTGGGGGGGGCCATCGGCGAAACGCTCTGCCACCATTGCCCCAGACCATCGGCAAAAGGATGCTTCGGCGCTTCTGGCGCTTTCATGCCGCGCTGCGCCATATCGGCCCAGGCTTTCCAGTAATTCTGCTGCGAATTCATCCAGCTTTCGGTCCAGTCGTTGGCATCGCTCACTTGGTCTCTCCTTGCTTGTGGGTTGTTGAAGCATTTTTGTGCGTCGCAACAAAATATGTCAAGTGCAATGCACAAAACCGCATAGAATTTACTCTTCAGGGGAGGCGAGATGCCATTTTTTTGAGGAGATTTCCTATGTTTGACGATGTAGTAATTGTGGCTGCGGGTCGCACTGCGGTCGGTGCATTCAATGGTGCCCTGGCCGGCATTCCGGCAACTCAACTGGGGGCGCAGGTAATCAAGGCGCTGCTGCAACGCGCCAATTTGCAACCCGGGCAAATCGACGAGGTGATCCTTGGCCAGGTTCTGCAAGCGGGAGTCGGTCAGAATCCGGCGCGGCAAGCGGCGTTGGCCGGAGGGTTGCCGGATACGGTTTCGGCGCTGACCATCAACAAGGTCTGCGGCAGTGGTCTGAAAGCCGTGCATCTGGCGGCGCAATCGGTGCAGTGCGGCGATTCCGGCATTCTCATCGCCGGCGGCCAGGAGAACATGAGCCTGTCGCCCCATGTGCTGCCGAAATCGCGCGATGGCAAGCGCATGGGCAATTGGGAACTGGTCGATACGATGATCCAGGACGGTCTCTGGTGCGCATTCAACGATTGTCATATGGGCATCACGGCGGAAAACATCGCCTCGAAATATGACTTCTCTCGCGCCGAGCAGGATCTGTTTGCCGCCACTTCGCAGCAGCGTACCGAGGCCGCGCAGAATAATGGTCATTTCGATTCGGAAATCATCCCGATCGAAATTCCGCAGCGCAAAGGCGATCCATTGATCTTCGCCAAGGATGAATTCCCGCGCGCCGGCACCACCGCCGAGACCTTGGCCAAGCTGCGCCCGGCATTCAAGAAGGACGGCACGGTGACCGCCGGCAATGCCTCCGGCATCAACGACGGCGCCGCCGGCGTGGTGGTAATGAGCGGCGCCATGGCCAAACAACTGGGCTTGAAACCGATCGCCCGGGTAGTGAGCTTTGGCAGCGCCGGCGTCGACCCGGCGATCATGGGCACCGGCCCGATTCCGGCGGTGCGCAAGTGCCTGGATAATGCCGGCTGGTCAGCCCGTGATCTGGACATGATCGAAGCCAACGAGGCCTTCGCCGCTCAAGCCATGTCGGTCAACAAGGAACTCGGTTTTGACCCGGTGAATGTCAACGTCAGCGGCGGCGCGATCTCCATCGGCCACCCGATTGGCGCTTCCGGCGCGCGAATACTGGTCACCCTGCTGTATGGCATGCAGCGCACCGGCGCCAACAAAGGTCTCGCCACGTTGTGTATCGGTGGCGGTCAGGGCGTCGCTCTGGCGGTTGAAAGAATTTGAAATCGAGAGGAATGAAAATATGAGCAATGGATTGAACGCAAAAGTGGCTTTGGTAACCGGCGGCACCGGCGGCATCGGCAGCGCGATCTGCATCAAGCTGGCGCAAGCCGGCTGCAAAGTGGTGTCCACCTACACCAACGAAACCCAGGCCAAGGCATGGCAAGCGACGATGGCTGAAGCCGGCTACGACATCGCCCTGGTCAAATGCGACGTCTCCAGTTTTGATGAATGCAAAGCGATGGGCGAACAACTGAATGCCGATTTCGGCGGCGTCGATGTGTTGGTCAACAACGCCGGCATCACCAAGGATGGCACCTTCCGCAAGATGGGGCCGGAGCAGTGGAACGCCGTAATCAACGTCAACCTGGTTTCGGTATTCAACGTCACCAAGCAGTTTGTTGACGGCATGATGAGCAAGGGTTGGGGCCGCGTCATCAACATTTCCTCGATCAACGGCCAGAAGGGCCAGTTCGGCCAGACCAACTACGCCGCAGCCAAGGCCGGGATGCATGGTTTCAGCATGTCCCTGGCGCAGGAAACAGCGAAGAAGGGGGTCACCGTCAACTCCATTTCGCCCGGCTACATCGGCACCGAAATGGTGATGGCGATTCCAGAAGAAGTTCGTAACCAGATCGTCGCACAAATTCCGATTGGCCGACTGGGCAAACCTGAAGAGATCGCCGCTCTGGTAACCTTCCTGGCTTCTGAGGATGGCGCTTTCATCACCGGCGCCAATATCGCCGCCAACGGCGGTCAACATATGTGCTGATATCACACGCTACCTCCGCCAATGCGGGGGTAGCGGTTTGCGGGAGAAGAAGAAATGACCAACGAACGCCTGATCAAGAAGTATCCGAATCGGCGTCTTTACGATACTGAGGAAAGTCGCTACATCACGCTGGGCGAAGTCAAACAACTGGTAATGAAGGGCATTTCTTTCCGCGTTATCGACTCCCACACCGAGACCGACATTACCCGCGCCATCCTGCTGCAGATCATCATCGAGCAAGAATCCAGCGGTAATCCGCTATTTACCGCCGCCATGCTGGAACGTTTCATTCGCTTCTATGGCGACACCGCACAGGCGGCATTCAGCGCCTTCCTTGATCAAAGCCTCGATATGTTCGCCAAACAACAGCGTCTGTTAAGCGAGCAGATGCAGGGCGTCCTGGGCGGCAATCCGATGGATTTCTGGATGAAACTCGGGCAGCAGAATATGAGCTTCTGGCAAGACACGGATGCGCAAAACAAGCCATCCGAAAAGACTGAAGACCCCGACCCCAAACGCTGAATCGACCGCTCCGGCGAGTTTTGAATGCAAACATCAAAATTGAGCCTGGCTCGCCCCCGCAGCCGACTCAATGTCCTCGCCGTAACTCAGCTTCCAGGGTTTTGTTGGTGGTGATGTCCATGAAGGTAATAACGACACCGTCGATGACATTTTCCAGCGTCCGATAGGGCATGATTTTCACCATGAAATAACGGCCGTCGCGGGTGGCGATGACTTTCTCCGAAAACACCAAAGAGCGCAGAACCTCGTGCGCGTCATATTCCATTTCGGGGTAGATCAGGTCGCTGACGATGTCTGAAAGCGGCCGCCCGACATCTCCGGGGATCAGGTTGATCAACCGTGTGGTCGGGGTGGTAAAGCGGCGCACGCGCAGCAGGCTATCAAGAAACACCGTCGCGATGTCGGTGCTGTTGAGCAGGTTCTTCATGTCGTTATTGCTGCGCGAAAGGTCTTCCACCTTGGATTGCAATTCGGCGTTCACCGTTTGCAATTCCTCGTTGAGCGACTGCATTTCTTCCTTCGACGTGGTCAGTTCCTCGTTGGTCGACTGTAATTCCTCGTTGGTCGACTGCAACTCCTCATTGGCCGAACGCAGTTCCTCCTGCGATGCCTGCATTTCCTCGCGCAATGTCCGGACTTCCTCCTGCGCGCTGTTCAGCGCGCTTTCCATCGCCAGGGCTCGCGCGCCACGCGCCGGGACACGCTTGACATCAAGCTTGCCGATGGCTGGCGTAGCGCGATCCTGAAAGGCGATCAGCGCCATGCCTTTCAGTTCCGGCGGTTCCCGCAGCGCCTGCACACTGAGATCCACCAACTGCTGGCCGCCATTGTTGCCCACCGTCAGGCCATGCACCTCAACCGTATCTCCCTGCCGCAACGCCTTCTGCAATGCCATCGCCAGTTCGTGGCGCAGACCGTCGCGCGCCATCGCATGGATATTCCAGTTTGCCTTGCCAGCGGCGGGCTCCAGATATTTTCCGGTGCGACCACTGATATAGACGATGTCGCCCCTATCGTTGACCAGCACGGCGGCCGGCGCAAACTGTTGCAGAATATTTTGCTCAACCATGTTCTGCAGATTGGCAAATGAGGGGCCGACCACATCCTCGTGCGGCAAGGCCGGCAAAACCGGGCATGATCGCAGCGGAAAATCGAGCGCCGACAAGCCCTGACTGCCATCGATACGACGATACAAGCGTGACTTGGTATCGACAGGAATGAACAGATCGTTGAAGTTGCCGACCGTCTCTGCGCTACCCAGAAACAAAATGCCGCCCGGGCTCAGGCTGTAATGAAACAGCGGCATCAACCGCTTCTGCAACTCCGCATCCAGGTAAATCAGCAGATTGCGGCAACTGAGAATATCCAGTTTGGTGAACGGCGGGTCGGAGAGCACGTTCTGCGGCGCAAAAATCACTATTTCGCGTATCTCCTTGCTTACCCGGAAGCCACCCTGCTCACTCACAAAAAAACGTTCCAGCCGCTCTGGCGAAACATCGGCGGTGATGTTGGCCGGGTAAAAACCCTGCCGCGCCTGGTTGATGGCATCTTCATCCAGATCGGTGGCGAATATCTGCAAAGTAAAGCGACTTTTCGGGTTGAGTCGCTCCAGCGCCTCACGGAACACAATCGCCAGCGAATAAGCCTCCTCGCCGGTCGAACAGGCCGGCACCCAGGCGCGCAACAAACGGCCATTCGGATAATTTGCCAGCAGCTCTGGAAAATCGTTTTCCAGCAGATGCGCCCAAGCTGGCGGATCGCGGAAAAAGTTGGTGACACCGATCAGCATCTCCTTGAACAGCAAATCGATTTCAGCCGGGTTTTCCTGCAGAAAGTGGGCGTAGGCAGCGATTCGGTCAATTTGATGTATCGCCATGCGCCGCTCGATGCGGCGATAAACCGTACTCTTTTTATAATGCGAGAAATCATGTCCGGTACGCGCGCGCAGCAAGGTCACCACTTTCTCCAGCCCGCCCTGGCCGACGGGTTCCGTATCGACTTCAAGTTCGTGCGTAAACGGATGCTTCAAGGCTGCGGCTAATCGCGCTGGCAGCGCGTCGGCAGTGGCGACAATATCAACCATGCCGGTGTGAATAGCGCTGCTTGGCATACCGTTGAACTTGGCGTCGGTCGGATCTTGCGCCAGCACCAAACCGGATTTTTCCTTGATCGCTTTCAGCCCCAGCGTGCCATCCGACCCCATGCCGGAGAGGATCACGCCGATAGCCCGTTCACCCCGATCATCGGCCAGGGCGCGAAAAAAACAGTCGACCGGCAAACGCAAACCATGCGGCTCAGCCAGATCAAGCAGATGCAACGTGCCGTGCAAGATCGACATTTCTTTATTCGGCGGGATCACATAAACGCAATTCGGTTTAACCCGCATAGCCTCGCCAGCCTGAACCACTTGCATCGGCGTGACCCGCTGCAACAATTCCGGCATCACATCGGTGCGGGTGGGGTCAAGATGCTGAATGACGATGAAAGCCATGCCGGAGGCTTCCGGTACATGCCGCAAAAAATGATCCAGCGCCTCCAGGCCGCCGGCGGAAGCGCCAATGCCGACGATGGGAAAGTCCCCCCCTCCCATCGCGACAGGGGGGACGATTTTTTCGGACATTACTGAAGTCGCAGTTTTGCCGCGTTTTGCCATAGCTTTTACCTTGATCTGATGAAATCTTGACCTGCCCGAAACGAAGTTTGCCAGCGCATCGGCGACGAGAATGCGGACATGACTTCCGCCAGAAGCCGGATGCGGCAAAGCACCATTTTAGGCCAGCAAAGTGCGGCCAAGCTGTCTACTATTCAATTACAGGGCAACTGTATAACACCTTGAAAAAGTCAAAAAACACCGTCTTCAGCTTTAATGCATTCACCTTTGGTTTTTATATAGGGTTGAATTGATGGTTTTTTTTGCGCTAACCGCAGAATAAATTTTTTCAATCCTCAACCAAAAACGGTCATGGAGAAGCATTTGAATTCAGATCATGTCGCGTTGCGTCGTAGCGCGGAGCGTTTGCTGGCGTCCTCACCCCCCGCCCCGCCGATTGATGTGGATGCGCATCGTCTGCTGCATGAACTGCAAGTGCATCAGATCGAACTGGAAATGCAGAATGCCGAGTTAGGTCGGTCTCAAACTGAGCTTGAACAAGCGCGCAATCTTGCCGAATCTCGTTATGACGATCTTTATGAATTCGCCCCGATCGGCTACCTCACGCTCGACAAGACCGGGCTGATCCGCGCCGCCAACCTTACCGCCACCACGCTACTGGGGGTTGAGCGCAATGCCTTGCTGAAGCAACGCTTTGAGCGCTTTGTCAGTATTTGCGATCTGGATAACTGGCAACAAAAGTTCAACCAGGCAGTGGCCGAGGGCGAAGATCAGAATTTCGACATGGCGTTGAATTGCGCCAATGCCGTGCTATGTCAGGTTCAGGTCAACTGCCATCCCATCCACCCCTTTGATGACGCGGCAACCCTGCAACTGGCGCTCACTGACATCAGCGAATTGAAGCGTGCCGCGACAGAACTTGAACAAAGTCGACACCTGCTGGAAAAACGTGTTCAGGAACGGACGCTGGAAATTGCCCAGCTCAATCGCGAACTGGTTCGACGCACCGAAGCCGCTGAAGCCGCAAACCAGGCAAAAAGCATTTTCCTCGCCAACATCAGCCATGAAATCCGCACCCCGATGAACGCCATTCTCGGCATGGCCCATCTGCTGCGTCGCGATGGCGTCACCCCGACCCAGGCCGGCCGGCTTGACCGAATCGAGGCCTCCAGCCAACACCTGCTGCGCATCATCAACAACGTTCTCGATCTCGCCAGAATCGAGTCCGGCAAATTGGAAATCGAACAAAAAGACTTCGCTTTGGCCGACCTGCTGCATGCTGTCCTGGGGGTCATCGACAACCAACGAAAAGCCAAGGGACTGGATTTTTTCATCAAGGTCAGCAAGTTGCCAAAGTCACTCCATGGCGACGCCGTCCTGCTATCGCAAGCCCTGCTCAACTATCTGGATAACGCTGTCAAATTCACCGACCAGGGCAGCATCACGTTGTCAGGCCGCATCCTGGAAGAATCGTCAACCAGCTACCTGTTGCGCTTCGAGGTCACCGATACCGGCATCGGCCTAACGCACGAACAACAGTCACGCGTCTTCTCGCCGTTTGAACAGGCCGACAACTCCACCACCCGCAAATACAGCGGAACCGGGCTGGGACTCGCCATCACCCAGCGCATCGCAAAACTGATGGGCGGTAGTGTCGGCGTAGACAGTACGCCAGACCAAGGCAGCACCTTCTGGCTCACCGCACGACTGGGCAAGCCCGAGCAAACAGCCACTCCACCCGACACCCAAGCCGACATGAGCGCGGCAAACAGCCTGCGCCGCGATCATCACGGCAAACGCATCCTGCTGGTCGACGACGACCGCTTCAACCGGGAAATCGCGCTGCGCTTGCTGCTCGATGCCGGACTGCAACCCGACTTGGCCGAGAACAACGAACAAGCTTTGCAAATGGCGGCAGAAACCGATTATGCCGCCATCCTGATGCACCTGCGGATGGAGAAATTGAGCAGCCTTGATGCCACCCGTTCACTTCGCCAACTCCCCAACTGCGGAGAAATCCCGATCTTGGCGATGACCACTGACGCCTTCGACGCAGAGCGTGCTAAGCACCTTTTCGTCGGCATCAACGACTTCATCTCCAAACCAGTTGAAGCAGCACCGCTTTACGAAACCTTGCTGAAATGGCTCAAGCGGTCTGAAACTCGTCCTGCCTGATTCCAGCCCGCATCACCACCTGCCGGGGTGATCGACCGTCGTCGCCCAAAACAACAAGATCAATCAATTTCCGCACGTTGAAATTTTCAGACTTAATGGTTGACAAGGTAGAACCGACTTCGATATTGTGCGGCGCAACATTTGTGCAGTGCACAAATAGCCGAAAACCCGATTTTTAACCTGTCGTCGAGGAGAAACACCATGCAAAAGCAAATCATCGAAATGTTTGAAAAATCCACCGAAACCACCCTGGAGTCGGTTCGCAAGATTGGCGAACTGAACCAGCGCACATTCGACAAGCTGTTTCAGCAACAAACCGAACTGGCTTCTTTCTTTATGGATGCCAGCGCCCGCAGCATGGAATTGATGACCAAAGCCAAGGGTTACCAGGATCTGATGGCGGGCCAGACCGCACTGATGCGTGAATGTGGCGAGCGTAGCATTGCTGCGGTGCGTTCCAGCCTGACTTTTGCCACTGAATCGTCAACCGAATATGGCGATCTGGCCAAAGAAGGTGTCAAAACGGTTCAAGAACAGATGAGCAAGGCCTCCAACCTGCAAGCCGCTGCCTGATTCCTGTCTAATTCTTAACCAAGCTCCTTCAAGGCTCGGCGGGTCAATGACCTGTCGGGCGTATTTTTATTGCGGCGCAGCATGAGCGGTCTTTGGATCAAGCTCTTCACCAGGCTTGCCAAAATAAAAACCCTGCGCATGGCTGAAACCCAGGCCAATGATGTTGTCGAGTTGTTCGCGGGTTTCAATCCCCTCGGCGACCAACTCATAGCCGGCGCTGATCACCATGCTGACAATCTCTTCCAGAATCATTTTCTGACGCCGCTCGCCGTGTTCCAGCAAGCGCACCATGCTGATATCGAATTTGACTAGATCAACCGGCATCGAGGCCAGATAACGTAACGAAGAATAACCGCTGCCAAAATCGTCAAGCGCCACCAACGCCCCGGCGCTGCGTAATTGTTCGATATTCGCCGAGGCGACTTCCATCTGCGTGATCAACGCCGTTTCGGTGATTTCGACCACAATCTTGCGCCCGCCCGCCAGCGCCTTCTGCGCGCGCACCAGTTCCAGCATCGCATCAACCACCTTGGCATTGACGATACTGGGGGCGGACAGATTGATGGAAACGCCCTGCCAGGCTGGCAAACGTCCGCTCGCCATATCGTCGGTAACCGCGCGTATCACCGATAAATCGAACTCGGCATCCAGCTTGCGCGCTTGCACGATGGGAAAGATGGCATCCGGCCGGATCAGTTCGCCATTCAGACGAATACGGGTCAGCGCTTCGACATATTCCTTTTGCTGCATGGGCAAACGCATCACCGCCTGATAGCTCAACTCGATCAGTCGATGATCTCGAATCGCGTCAAACACCGCGCTGATCGATCGATTTGCAACCAGCGCGCCGAGTTCGCCCATACCCTCACTATAAAAAACGATTTTCGGACTGGATGGCCGCTTCGCTGCATACATCGCCAGATCGGCGCGTTTCTGTAGTTCGCCCAGACAAAACTCGCCCGAATGCGACTGGGCGATACCGATGCTGATAGTGGCCGGTTCACTCATGCCATATTGACGAAAATCGTGCTTCATCAAGTGTTCCTGGCAACGCTCGGCAACCACTTGGGCGTGAAGCGGATCATCATCCAGAATCACGCTGGCGAATTCGTCACCGCCCACCCGATACAAGCGGTCACCCGCGCGCAACGCGGATTGCAGACAGATGGCGATGGCGCGTATCACCCTGTCGCCAACGTGATGCCCGTAGGTGTCGTTGATCGCCTTGAAATGATCGCAATCAAACAACAATAAAGCGGCGCTGCCATGCCGGCGATCTTTGCCCAGGTTATTCCAGTCTTCGTCATAGGCGCGCCGGTTGAAGGCGCCGGTAAGCGCGTCATGGCGGGCCTGATCAAAGAAATCCTGGCTGTTTTGTTCCAGATTCTGGTGCAAGGCAAACAGCCGCTCCTGATAATCACCAAACGCCCGGCGGACGCTTTCCAGTTCCGCGATCAGCAGCGGCGCGCCGAGCATCCCACGATGCGGGAAATTATTTTCTACTGAACGCATCGCATTGATTTCACTAGAGAAGGTACGTAATGGATGCACGACCAAACGCTTTAAAAGCCAGGCCGCGATCAGCAATACCGACAGCACCACCAGCGTGAGCCGGAGTTGAGTAACCTGAAACAAATTCAGAAAAAGAACCTGATTGGGATTTTCCCGAACCTCGAATCGCAGATTCGGCAGACTGTTCTTCAAATCGATCTTGCTTTGGCTGGGAAAATCGACTTTCAGCACAGACAAGTCGGCATAGCGAAAAGAGTACGCACGTTCAAGCTCGGCAAGAAAATCCAGCCTCATGCCCAGATAGCCAAGCAGAATTTGCGCGGCGGGATCGGCATGAACAGGAATGAAATATTCCAGTTGATGGCCCGTTGTCCCGGCAATGTAGCGCACTAGCGGCGGCTTGCCGGGCAAACGAGGCGGAAGCGCGTCAGGCCCGGGTTGCTTCGCCAGAATCAAGCCGGCCTTGTCGTAAAGCGCCACCGCCCCCGCGCCGGAGGAAATCAATCCGCTATCGCGCATACGGCTATCGCGCCAGACCGAGTAGTACTCGGGAAACACCAATTGCTGGCGGGTTTCTTCCCATTGCGCAACCGCTGTTGCCGTTTTATCCAGCCGCTGCGAAAGTATCACCAACGCTTCTCTGACCTCCTGGTTTGCGCTGACCAGCTCGTTCTGGCGCACGGCGGCGGTGGCTTGCCTGATTTCCATCCAGAAATAACCGCCCATTGAAACAATCAGAACGCCAGCAACCAAGATAAAAAACAAAGACAAACGCCCGATGCTGAGAGATTTCATGGCGTGAACTTAACCCGGATATTTCATGAATTCACGCGATGATCGCACAAGACATTGTTTGCACAGGGAATTCCGAGAAGGCGTGGCGTAGTTATCGACAAACCCGACGGAGCAGAAATTCTTGTTCGGACAAGGCACAAGCGAGGGCAACGGCGCATCTCAAAGCGACTTTAATTCCAGCAAGACGGTATCAAGCAAATCGAATTCAAAATCGCCATCCATAAAGTGGTTGGCGCCTTCAATGACGCTGACTTTGGCTTTGGTTTTGCCGAGTTGTTCAATCCAGCCGGGGCCCAGCCGGTCATCGCGACTGCCCATGATGAAAGTCGTCGAGATCGGCAAATTACCGGCTTGGAGAATGATGTGATCAGGCGTCCATTCAAGATAAGACAGCATCGCTTTCGGCGTAGCACGAAATTTTTGGCAGAACGAGAACGGTTGCGTCAGGAGATTTTTAGAGCCGGCTTTCACCAAAGCGCGGGTTTGCCGGATCACTTTGTCACGCGATTTGTCATCAACTTTTATTCGTCCTTCCGCCGCACTGACTCCGATCATTTTACGCACGACCGGATCGTGATTTGTACTCAGGTAAGCCAACAACTCAACACTGCCAAAACTATGCCCCATCAGCACAATGGTCCGAGTTTTATTGGCTTTGAGCCAATTCACCCAAGTAGCCAGTTCCTTTGATCCTTCATCCATGGTGTAGGTGTGGATCGCTTCGCAGGCCTTGCTTTGCTTGCGGTGCGTCACGCCCAACGTCAAAGTCGGCGCCAGCACCCCGTAGCCGGCGCTGGAAAGCCCCTCGGTAAGACGGTGGATGGTGGGAAATTCATGCGTTTGAAGAAAGCCATGCATCAACAGCACGGTGGGCTTGCCCGCCTCGGCTTTCCGATACTCCGCCTTGGCGGTCAGTTTGTTCGGCAACACCAGTTCAATCGGCTCCGCCCATACCGGCAAAGAAAAAATAGTGATGAGCAGAAAAATCCAACGCAGCATAAGTCTTAACCTCTCGTTTAATTTATCGGCCTGTCGGATAAACTCGGACAATGAATCTGGATGAAATTTTTTCGCACACCGGGCCATTTTGCGGCGTCCTGCCGCACTATCGACCGCGGCCGCAGCAACTTGAGATGACCCGCACCATTTATTCCGCGCTGGAGCGCCGCGCGCACCTGGTGGCTGAAGCCGGCACCGGCACCGGCAAGACGCTGGCATATCTGGTGCCAACCCTGCTGTTCGGCGGCAAGGTCATTGTTTCCACCGGCACCAAGACGCTACAGGATCAACTGTTTCACCGCGACATTCCTGCGGTTCGCCAAGCCTTGGCTCGGCCGATTACCGTCGCCCTGCTGAAAGGCCGCGCCAATTACGTCTGCCCATATCATCTGGAGCGCGCACTTTCGGAAGGCCGTTTCAAAAGCCGTGAAGATGCTCAACATTTACAGGCAATCGCCCGCTACGCGGCAGTAACGGAATCCGGCGATCGCATGGCGTGCGGCGATGTGCCGGAAGATTCACCCGCCTGGGGCTGGGCGACCTCTACGCGAGACAATTGCCTGGGCGGCGACTGCCCGCATCACAAGGCCTGTTTTGTGCTGCGCGCGCGCAAAAAAGCGCTGGAAGCCGACCTGGTGGTGGTCAACCACCATTTATTCTTTGCTGATGTCTGGCTCAAAGACGAAGGTGCTGGAGAACTGCTGCCCGCCAGCAACGCGGTGATCTTCGACGAAGCGCATCAACTACCGGCCACCGCCAGCCTGTTCTTCGGCGAAACCGTGACCACCGGCATGCTGTTCGAACTCTGCCGCGATGTGAAGGTGGAAGCCTCGATCAGCGCCGCCGATTTCGCCAAACTGCCACATGCTGTCGGTGAACTCGAAATCGCCGCCAAGCAAGTGCGCCTTGCCTTGGGTCCGGCGCAAGCGCGCATGCCAGCGGCGCGCGGTCTCGAACTCGGCGAATTCCGCATGGCGCTGGATGCCATGATCACCGGCCTGGTCAAACTCGACGTGCTGCTGGAGAGCCAGGCGGAGCGTTCCGATGAACTGGAGAAATTGCACGCCCGCTGCCATGAAGCGGCGGGACGTCTCGAACGCTGGCTGACGCCGCCCGCTGATGGCGATGCGAGCGTGGACGGCGTCATCGTGCGCTGGTTGGAAGCCACCAGCCATTCCGTGTTGTTCCACGCCACCCCGTTGAATGCCGGCGAACTGTTCGCTCGCCAGATCGAAGACGATCCGCGGGCTTGGATCTTCACTTCCGCCACCCTTTCTGTGCGCAAGGATTTCTCCCATTACCTGCACGAAATCGGCCTGAAAGAAGCCGAAACCGCCGTCTGGGACAGCCCGTTTGATTATGAAAAGCAAGCTCTGCTGTATGTACCCGAAGCGATGCCCGATCCAAACTCGCCCGGCTATACCGAGGCGGTGGTGGAAGCCGCTTGGCCGCTGTTGGAAGCCAGCTGCGGCGGCGCTTTCATGTTGTTCACCTCGTTGCGCGCAATGAACGAAGCCCATCGTTTGCTGCAAGCACGCATGGCGGAAACAGGGGTTCACTACCCGCTGCTGCTGCAAGGCGAGAAAAGTCGCACCGATCTGCTCGATGAATTCCGCCGGCTTGGCAATGCGGTTCTGTTCGGCAGCCAAAGCTTCTGGGAAGGCGTCGATGTCGCCGGTGATGCGCTGTCGCTGGTCATCATCGATCGCCTGCCATTCCAGCCGCCCGACGATCCGGTGCTGGCGGCGCGCATGGAAGCGATGAAGCGCGCCGGCAAGAACCCATTCTTCGATTACCAATTGCCGCATGCGGTGATCAGCCTGAAACAAGGCGCGGGCCGGTTGATCCGGCGCGAAAGCGATCGCGGCGTGTTGATGATTTGCGATCCGCGACTGGTCGAAAAACCGTATGGACGGCGCATCTGGCAAGCCTTGCCACCAATGAAACGGTCCCGCAAACAGGCCGATGCGCTGGCGTTTTTCACCTCCACTAGCGATCAACTCGATACGCCAACTGATTGATTTAAAACGTGCAAAAGCAGTCCACCGGTATTTCACGGCGACCACCAAAGCGTCGACTCGATCATGGCCAAAGTATTGAGTTGCTCGATTAACCCATGCCCTGGAATACCAGCTTGATCCGCGTGCTGTTATCGCTCAGCCTGCTGGGTTGTTTACCGCAATCGCGGGTGGCAGCCGCCAACGACGCCCTGATGATCCTGCAAACCTCGCCGCTCGCCGGTTTTCAACACCACGCCGGAGCAACCTTGTTTGCCTTGATGCAAGTCGGCGACCACCTGGAGTTACGTCGAGAACCAAGCAACCCGTTCGACGCCAAAGCGGTGCGGGTGGATTGGAACGGCGCGCAAATCGGATATGCGCCGCGCGCCGACAATGTCGACCTGGCGCGGCTGATGGATCGCGGCACACGCATCGAAGGCCGCATCCTGCATCTGCAAAAAAGCCGCGACCCATGGAAACGCGTGCTGATGGAGCTTTATGTAATACAACCAGACGACCGCTAATTCACCCGCTCGTCCGGTAAAATCTTTTCCTTTCCTCTCGCCTGCCCCGCCTTGAAATTTCTCGCCTTCGACACCGCCACCGAATGGTGCAGCGCCGCCCTCTGGGTTGATGGCGTTTGCACGCAGCGGGAAATCCACGCCGGTCAGAAGCATTCCGATCTGCTGGTCCCCATGCTGATGGAACTGCTCGCCGAATCCGGTTTGGCACTAAAGCAGCTTGATGCCATCGTCTATGGCATGGGGCCGGGTTCGTTCACTGGCTTGCGCATTGCCTGCGGTGTTGCCCAAGGCTTGGCACTGGGTGCGGATTTACCGGTATTGGGCATTTCAACCCTGGAAACGCTGGCCGAAGAAGCCGGGGCGGAACAGGTACTCGCCTGCCTGGATGCACGCATGAACGAGGTTTATGCCGGGCTGTATCAACGCGAGAACGCAGTCTGGCGCTGCCTGGCCGGCCCGCTGGTCTGCCCGCCAAGCGCTGCGCCAATCCCGGAAGGCGACAATTTTGTCGGCGTCGGCTCCGGCTTCGCCGCTTATCCGGAAATCGCGGCGGCGCGACGGCTCAGCCGGGTCGATGCCAGCCTCATTCCGCACGCCCGCGCCATGGCCAGACTCGCTGCTCCACGCTTGCTGCGTGGCGAAGGCTTGCCAGCCGAAAACGCCGAACCGCTCTATATCCGCGACAAGGTCGCTTTAAAAATTTGCGAACGAGGCCTCTAGTTTGAACGCCATCCTGAAGCCGCTCAGTTTCCACTTCCGCCCGATGCTGGCCAGCGATGTGGAAGACGTCATTCGCATCGAGCGCGCCGCTTATCCGTATCCGTGGACAATTGGCAATTTTAAGGACAGCCTGGACTCGGGTTATTCCAGCTGGATCGCCGAGATCAACGGCATTCCAGCCGGCTACTGGATCATGATGTTGGCGGCGGGTGAAGGTCACGTCCTCAATTGCTGCGTCGCGCCGGACTGGCAGGGCCGCGGCTTCGGGCGTCAATTGGTCGAACATCTGATCGACACCGCGCGCAGCCATCGCACCGAATGCCTGTTCCTTGAAGTTCGCCCATCCAACACCGCTGCGGTGTTTCTCTACCAACGCCTTGGCTTCGAAACCATCGCCCTGCGCCGCAACTACTACCCGGCGGATCAAGGCGCGGAAGACGCGCTGGTGATGAGGATGCTGTTTTGAGCCTGACCCGTCAGGATCGCCTGCAAGCGCTTGGGCTTTGGCCAATCTGGCGGCTGCGCACGGCGACGCCAGTCGAGCCTGAGCTCGCCGTGGAGCACCCGTTAGCGGAAAGCAGCGCAGCACTGACAGCTGCGTCCAACATGCCTGCCGCCGTCATTGAAGAAGCCCGTTTGCGGGTAGAGACGGAAGTCGCTGCACCACTCCGCCCTGCGTTGGAACGCCCCCCCGCCAGCGTCGGCTCGGATGCAATCGAGACCATGGATTGGGCCGCGCTCAACGCCGCCATTCGAGACTGCAGGCGCTGCGAATTGGCCAAAACCCGCACCCAAGCCGTACCGGGCGTAGGCGATATCCATGCCGAATGGCTATTTGTCGGGGAAGCGCCGGGCGCGAACGAAGACCGCCAAGGCGAACCCTTCGTCGGCGATGCCGGCCAATTGCTCGATGCGATGATGGCCGCCATCGGTCTGGCGCGCGGCAGAAACGTTTTTATCGCCAACGTGCTGAAATCGCGCCCACCCGGCAACCGTGACCCGAAGCCGGAAGAAGTGGCGACCTGCATGCCCTACCTGGAACGCCAGATCGAACTGATCCAGCCCAAACTGATCGTCGCGCTAGGTCGCTTTGCGGCGCAAAACCTGCTTGCAACCGACACCCCAATCGGCAAACTGCGCGGCCAGGTGCATCGTTATCGCGGTGTGCCGTTGGTCGTCACCTATCATCCCGCTTATCTGCTGCGCAACCCGCTCGACAAAGCCAAAGTCTGGGAAGACCTGGTGCTGGCGCGCAGAACGATGAACGAATTGAAGCAATAACCCTGAACACCTCGGTTGAAGACGTTTGAATGCGCAGCAGCCGACTGAGGAATCCAGCTTCAATGCGCAGCTTTGAACAAATCGAAGAAATTTTTGCTGGTCGCACTCGCGATCTGTTCTAGCGAAATTCCACGCAAAGTGGCGATTTCTTCAGCAACATGACGTACAAAAGCCGGTTCATTGCGCTTGCCACGATGTGGCATGGGTGCCAGATAAGGTGAATCGGTTTCAATCAGCATGCGCTCCAGCGGTACGCGACGGGCGACTTCTTTCAAATCCTTCGCGCTTTTGAAAGTGACAATGCCGGAAAACGAGATATAAAACCCCATCGCCAGCGCCGCTTCAGCCACTTCCCAGCGCTCGGTAAAGCAATGCATGACACCGCCAGCCTGATCGGCGCCCTCCTCCAGCATGATCGCCAGGGTGTCCTCGGCGGCATTGCGGGTGTGAATGATCAACGGCTTGCCAGCTTGGCATGCGGCGCGAATATGGGTGCGAAAACGGGCGCGCTGCCAATCGACCTGATCGCGTTGCAATCGGTAGTAATCCAGCCCGGTTTCACCAATCGCGACAACCCGCGGGTGGCCCGACAAAGACACCAGTTCATCGACGCTGGGCTCGCGTCCTTGTTCATGATCGGGATGAACACCAACCGAGGCAAACACGTTTGGATGTGCTTCCGCCGCAGCGAGGACTCGCGGATAGTTCTCCAGATTCACCGATACGCACAGCGCGGCATCGACTTGAGCGGCTTGCATATTCGCCAGCAACGGTGAAATACCCTCGCTGAAATCGGGAAAATCGATGTGGCAATGAGAGTCGATAAACATGGGGAAAATTAGAAAAGCAGGTGCCGAGGCGCGCCTGTGTAGTTACATGGTGTGTGTTTGGCGAGTGGATTTGAGCGCATTGCCCAAGATCCCTTCGATTTTCTGCCTGACCGCAGTAGCCCCTTCATTATCATCAAATTGCACGCCAATGCCCTGCTGACGGTTGCCTTGCGCACCGGCTGGCGTGATCCAGACGACGCGTCCCGAAATCGGCAACTTGTTGGCGTCTTCCATCAAGGTCAACAGCATGTAGACCTGATCACCCATTTGATAGGGCCGATTGGTCGGAATAAATAATCCACCGCCTTTGATGTGCGGCATATAAGCGGCAAACAACGCCGTGCGCTCCTTGATCGCCAAGGAAAGCATACCGGCCCGACCTGCTGGCTGTCTTGCTATCTCACTCATTTACCTTCCTTTGACCTCAGCGTTTGGAAACAACTTCGACGTAGCGAATCAGCCATGATTCTAGCAACAAGGTTGGATTCAACGGATGCCGCAACCAACGCCCGGCAACCGCCAACTCGCGCTCCAAGGCAAGCAAACCAGAGAGGTCAGCTTGGTGCGCCAACCGAGCAATCACTTCGGTGCGCGCCGGGAAATAGCGTGACGAACCGGCCAGTCGCTGCTCCAGCGCATCATGCACCCAACGCATCAACCAGCCCCAGGTCTCGGCCAATAATGGCTTGTAGGCCTCAGCAACGGCGCAAACATCAAGCTGAGCAGGATTGGCAAGACGGTCGAGAAACATCTCGCGCCGCTCACCGCGCTCCGATTCAGCAAAACCAATCGCGGCCAGCGGCGCCCCGCCGGCTTCGGCAAGCAAGTCTAGCGGCTGCGCCACGCCGGCTTCCCGCAACCAGTCCATTGCCACCGAAGTTGCGGGCAGACCGACCGCCACCTTACGACAACGCGACCGAACGGTCGGCAACAAACGACCGGGTTGATGCGAAACCAGAATCAGCAGAACGCGCGGTGGCGGCTCTTCCAACGTTTTCAGCAAAGCGTTGGCTGCGGCTTGATTCATCAACTCGGCCGGATATATCAATGCACTACGCCAACCGCCGCGATGCGCGCTGAGACAGAGAAACTCGCTAATCTCGCGAACCTGGTCGACCTTGATTTCCTTGCTGGCCTTTTTCTTGACTTTACCGGCTTCGTCGACCTCTTCTTCCTTCGGCTCCAGGTAGCGATAGTCGGGATGATTTCCTTGCACAAACCAGTTGCAAGCATCGCACAAGCCGCAAGCGCCTTCCGGGACGGGCGCTTCGCAGACACTCCATTGCGCCAGCGCCAGGCCGAGATCACGTTTGCCGACTCCGGCTGGGCCATGCAACAGCAAGGCATGCGGCATCCGCTCGCGGTCGGCGGTCAATTGCTGAAATAAAGCGCGATTCCAGGGATGGATCACGTCAACGACTCCAGCACCGAGGTTAATTGCAGACGCACGGATTCGATGTCGCGACTGCCATCAATAACCCGAATACGCTGTGGAAATTGTTCGGCTCGACGCAGATAAGCTGCGCGGACGCGCGCATGAAAATCCGTCTTTTCACGCTCGAAACGATCCGGTTCGCGAGCAGATGCCAGTCGTTGCGCAGCAATTTCGGTAGGAAGGTCGAACAACAAGGTCGCATCCGGATGCAGGTCTGCATGTACCCAACTTTCCAGCACGGCCAAACGAGATTCAGACAGACCGCGGCCGCCGCATTGATAGGCGAAGCTTGCATCGGTGAATCGATCCGAGATCACCACCTCCCCAGCGGCCAGCGCGGGGCGAATGACTTGCTCAATATGTTCCCGTCGGGCAGCGAACATGATCAGCGCTTCCGTGTCCGGGTGCATCGAATCATGCAATACCAACTCGCGCAATTTTTCACCCATCGGCGTGCCGCCCGGTTCTCGGGTCATGCGAACACGATGCCCACGCAGTTCAAACCAGTTTTTCAACCAATCCAGATGGCTGCTCTTGCCCGCCCCATCGACCCCTTCAAGCGTAATGAACATCAACGCCCTCTCTGATAACGGTTAACGGCTCGGTTATGCGCATCCAGTGATTCCGAGAAAACATGGCGTCCACTGCCCTTGGAGACGAAATACAACATTTTGCTGATCTTGGGGTTCAATGCCGCCTGAATCGATGCGAGGCCTGGCGCGGCAATCGGCGTTGGCGGCAAACCGGCGCGGGTATACGTGTTGTAGGGCGTATCGGCGAGCAAATCCACGCGTCGAAGATTACCGTCAAACTCGCCGCCCAGGCCGTAAATCACGGTGGGGTCAGTCTGCAAACGCATGCCCAAACGCAAGCGGTTGATAAAAACAGAAGCAATCAAAGTACGCTCCTCCGCCGCGCCGGTCTCTTTTTCAATAATTGAGGCCATGATCAAGGCTTCGTAGGGCGAGCGATAAGGCAAGCCCGGCGCCCGCTGCGCCCATTGGTTTTCCAAGTGATATCGCATCGCACTGTAAGCCCGTTTATAGAGCGCCAACTCTGAACTGCCCTTGTCGAAAAAGTAGGTGTCAGGATAAAACAGGCCTTCGGGATGCGATTCATGCGCGCCAACCGCCGCCATCAATTCGGCATCGCTCATCGCCAGGGTATCGTGCTTGAGGCCGGCGTTAGCGGCGATGCTGCGACGCATTTCCTGAAAACTCCAGCCTTCGATGAAGGCCAACTTGCCAAGCACCGTGTCACCCTGGGTAATTTTGCGCAACAACTCCAACGGCGTCACCGCACGCTCCAACACGTAGCTACCGGCTTTGATCTCGCCCGCCTGGCCTTTCAAGCGGGCGATCAAGACGAACGCCCAAGGCTGAGCCAAAGCCCCGGCGCGATGCAATTTGTCACTTGCCGTCGTTAGCGAATCACCGCGTTGGATCGAAAAATCAAACGGATAGGCGACATCCTGCATCGATGTAGATTGGTTGGCATACCAATACATCCAGCCGCCCAAACCCAAACCCGCCAATACGCCGAGCAGAAGAAAACGGTTGATCCATCTACGCATCGAGCATTGCCGCCAAACGTGAACTCACCAAGGGTTCAGACCAGACACGGGTTTCCAGCCGAGCAACACGCCGCAAGCCCCAAACGCTGTTGGTCAACATCACTTCATCGGCCTCTAGCACCGACTGCAAATTCAATTCAGTCTCCTTCACGTCGAACCCATGTGCGCTTGCCAAGCGCAACAAACGCGCGCGCGCGACACCCGCGACACCACATCGATCGAGACGCGGGGTAAGCAGTTGGTTCTGACGCCAAATGAAAAGATTGCTCATGACGCCGGAAATCACCTGTTCTGAATGATCCAGAAGCAGACCTTCGTGGATATCGGGATCGCTCCATTCGGCTCGCGCCAACACGTTTTCCAGCCGATTCAAATGCTTGATACCGGCCAACCGGGGCTGCCAACCGAGTCTTAGCGAGCAAACGCGAAGCTGTACATCGCCCACCGGCGTCTTCATCGGGCTATTCAAGGTGACGTCGTAACGCATTAAACGCCGTATTTGCGGCACATCGGGCGGGCAATAACCGCGTCGTCCGCTTCCCCTTGTTACCAGCAATTTAAGAATCCCACCGCTCGGACGAGGCACAATTTTCGCCAGATCGGCATTCCACACAGCCGAGTCCGGCGCCGGCAGAGCAAGCCGGGCGCAATCTTCCGTCAATTTGGCCAAGTGCTCGTCCCACCAAAGCGGGTTTGAATCGACGATGCGCAGGGTTCTGAAAACACCATCGCCATACATCAGGCCGCGGTCGTCAACCGGAAAAGAATCGGTGAAAACGCCATCGACGAGGACAGCGCCGGCCAAATCCATCGCTACAGACGCACCTTCATTGGAACCGGGAAGGCGCGCCCGAACCATCAAATCTTGGCGAAGATAACCGTGCCGTTGGTGCCGCCAAAGCCGAACGAATTGGACAGCGCGACATTGACCTTGGCATCACGCGCGATATTGGCGACGTAATCAAGATCGCAGCCATCGTCTGGTTCAGCCAGATTGATGGTCGGCGGAACCGCCTGCTTCGCAATCGCCAAAGCCGAAAACACCGCTTCAATACCACCGGCAGCGCCCAGCAAATGGCCGGTCATCGACTTGGTCGAACTGACCATCACCTTGCTCGCGTGACTCCCCAACGAACGCTTCACCGCTTGGGTTTCGGCCAGATCACCCAATGGCGTGGAAGTGCCATGCGCATTGATATAGTCAACCTGATCCGGATTCAGCCCGGCATTGCGAAGCGCCACATCCATGCAACGCGCCGCGCCAGAGCCATCTTCGATCGGCGCGGTCATGTGATGTGCATCGGCACTCTTGCCGTAGCCGATCAACTCGCAATAAATGCGCGCGCCACGCGCCTTGGCGTGCTCGTACTCTTCCAGCAGCAGCACCCCGGCGCCCTCGCCCATGACAAAACCATCGCGGCCCTTGTCCCAAGGACGACTCGCACCGGCAGGATCGTCATTGCGGGTGGAAAGCGCACGCGCCGAAGCGAAGCCACCAATCGCCAACGGACAAATAGTTGATTCAGCGCCGCCCGCGATCATCACATCGGCCTCGCCATATTCGATCATGCGCCCCGCCTCACCAACCGAATGGGTGCCTGTTGAACAAGCGGTCACCATGGCCACATTAGGGCCTTGCAAACCGAACATGATGGAAAGATGGCCCGAGATCATGTTGATGATCGTGGCCGGAATAAAAAATGGCGATATCTTGCGTGGGCCATCAGCAAGATAAGTCTTGTGGGTCTCTTCAATCATCTGCAGACCACCGATACCGGAACCGATATTGACGCCAATCCGTTCACGATTCGAATCGGTCACTTCCAGTCCGGAATCTTTGAATGCATCGATTGCCGCCGCCAGGCCAAAATGGATAAAGGTATCCATTCGACGCGCCTCTTTCGGAGTCAGATACTTTGACAGCTCGAAATTCTTCACATCGCCGGCAATCTGGCAGGCAAAAGCGGAAGCATCGAAACGACTGATTCTGGTAATACCAGAACGGCCAGCCATCAAACTGGCCCACGCTTCTTCAACACTGTTGCCGACAGGGGAAATGATGCCGAGCCCGGTAACCACGACTCTACGCTTGGACAAGGGAAACTCCTGATGCGGGTAGCTGCGGATTTTGCCGGATAAGCGAACTAATAAGCGATCTGGACGGTTTGAAAAAGTCAGCCGCTCAACCGGTGATAGGAAATGTTTGTCTCAACGCGAGCGGCATATCAGCCGTCTCGCGCCGCGATAGGCGAGTTACTTGTTCAGATGACCGTTAACGTAATCGACGGCTTGCTTCACGGTGGTAATCTTTTCGGCTTCCTCGTCAGGGATTTCACACTCGAAAGCCTCTTCCAGAGCCATCACCAGTTCCACCGTGTCGAGAGAATCGGCCCCCAGGTCGTCGACAAATGAAGACTCCAGTTTGACATCCACTTCGTTGGCGCCTAATTGTTCGGCAACAATCTTTTTGACACGTTGTTCAATATCACTCATCAGATAACTCCCACAAGGGTAGAAAAATTACGGGTAGAAAAAGCGGGGGCATTCTAGCAGTCAGTCCAACATGAAGAAAACGACTGATCGTTGGCCCACCATGAAAAATTGAATTTACTTGACTCAAGGCACCTCGCCTCAATCCATATACATACCGCCGTTAACATGCAATGTGGCGCCGGTAACGTAGGCGGCGGCGTCCGAAGCCAGATAAGCGACTGCGCTTGCGATATCTTCCGGCTTGCCCAGTTTGCCTAAAGGAATGCGCTCCATCAACTTGGCGCGAGCAGCTTCTGGCAGCGATTTGGTCATATCGGTATCGATGAACCCGGGCGCGACACAATTAACCGTGATACCGCGACTGCCGACTTCCTGTGCCAGAGACTTGGAGAAACCGATCATGCCCGCCTTGGCGGCAGCATAGTTGGTCTGGCCGGCGTTGCCGGAGACGCCCACCACCGAGGCAATATTGACGATACGGCCATAGCGAGCCTTCATCATCGGCCGCAACACGGCGCGCGAAAGGCGGAAAACGGACGTCAGATTGGTCTCGATGATCGACGCCCATTCCTCATCCTTCATCCGCATGAGCAAGTTGTCACGTGTGATGCCGGCGTTATTGACCAGTACGTCGATACGACCGTGGCGTCCGAGGACGCCTTCGACTGCGGCATCAACCTGAGCCGCATCATTGACGTTGAGCATCAAGCCCTCGCCCTTGAAACCTGCGGCCAACAAAGCCGCGCCGATTTCCGCTGCGCCGGAATCACTCGTGGCGGTGCCAACCACCAGACACCCCGCCTGTGCCAGCGCATGCAAGATGGCTTTGCCGATACCGCGCGTAGCCCCGGTAACCAATGCAACTCGTGTTTCCAATCTGATCTCCTTAAGCTTTGATCTTTGCCAAGGTATCGGCCAGCACGGCGGCATCGGCAATGCCGATGCCTACCATGCCATCGACAATCCGTTTATTGAGGCCAGCCAGCACTTTACCGGGTCCGCATTCGGCGACCAACTCAATGCCTTGGGATGCAAAAACCTGAATTGTTTCAACCCAGCGTACCGGGCTATAAAGTTGACGCGCCAAAGCATCGCGTATGGCATTTGGATCTGCATGACCGCTGACATCGGCGTTGTGTAAAACCACCACGCTGGGTGTTTTCACCTCAATGGCGGTCATCGCCAGACGCAGTTTTTCTGCGGCCGGTTGCATCAACGCACAATGCGAGGGCACCGAAACCGGTAAGGCTAACGCCCGCTTTGCGCCTTTTGCCTTGGCCAAAGCGCAACCACGTTCAACCGCAGCCTTGTTGCCAGCGATAACAACCTGGCCAGGCGAGTTGAAATTAACGGCTTCTAGCACCTCGTTCTGTGCCGCTTCAGCGCACACCGCGCGCACCGCATCGTCATCCAGACCAAGCACCGCAGCCATCGCGCCGACACCTTCCGGCACGGCCGACTGCATCGCTTCAGCACGCAATCGAACCAGCTTGACCGCATCGGAGAAATTAAGCGCATCAGCGCACACCAAAGCGGTGTATTCACCCAGACTGTGTCCAGCCATCATGGCTGGCACGGGGCCGCCCTGGCTTTGCCACAAACGATAGACCGCAACCCCGGCCGCCAGCATTACGGGCTGGGTATTCACGGTTTGATTAAGGGTATCCGCCGGACCATCGGCAACCATCGCCCAGAGGTCTTGCCCCAACGCATCAGAGGCTTCCACAAAAGTATCGCGGATCGGGGCGGCGTCGCCATAAGCCGCCAGCATACCTACCGACTGCGAGCCTTGACCCGGAAAAACAAAGGCGAATTTCATTAAAAATCTCCGCAATCACGCATTGTGAAGTCAGCTGTCAACAGCATCATGCACATGTATTTTTTTAGAATCGGGCCAGCACCGAGCCCCAGGTAAATCCACCGCCAAACGCCTCCATCAAGACCATTTCACCCGACTTGATTTTGCCTTCGCGCACTGCGGTATCGAGCGCCAACGGAATCGACGCAGCGGAAGTATTGCCATGCCGATCCACCGTTACCACCACGCGATCCATGCTCATACCCAACTTTTTCGCGGTTGCTTGAATAATGCGGATGTTGGCTTGATGCGGCACCAGCCAATCGATATCGGATTTTTGCAAACCATTCGCGGCCAAGGTTTCATCGACAATTGCATCCAGGGTATTCACCGCCATCTTGAAGACGGCATTGCCCGACATGCGCATGTAACAAGCGCCTTCCTTCTTCAACGAAACACCGCCGTCAACAAACAACAAATCTTGATAGCGGCCATCGGCATGCAAATGTGTCGCGACAATTCCCGGCTCTTCCGACGCCCGCAGAATCACCGCTCCAGCGCCATCGCCCCATAACATGCAGTTACTGCGATCGCTCCAATCGGTAATTCGCGAGAGCGTCTCCGCCCCAACAATCAACGCGGTTTTGACCTGACCAGAGCGAATGAATTGATCCGCAACCGATACCGCATAGACAAACCCGCTGCACACCGCCTGCACATCGAGCGCCGGACAACCATTGGTAATCCCGAGTTTGGCTTGGAGTACACAGGCGGTGCTGGGAAAGACACGATCCGAAGTGGTGGTCGCGACAACGATGAGTTCAATCTCGCCGGCATCGATTCCAGCCGCCTCAAGTGCACTTTCAGCCGCTTTTTGCGCCAGATCACTGGTTAGCTCGCCCTCGGCCGCGATATGGCGCTCCCGAATGCCGGTTCGCTCAAGAATCCACTCACTGGTGGTTTCAATTTGTTTTTCCAACTCGGCATTGGTGAGTATTCGTGCAGGCAAATAACTGCCAGTGCCAACGATACGCGAGTAAATCCGGTTCATTTGCGTCACGCCAGTTCTCCTTCTTCCAACGAGCCGAGATGAATATTCTTATGGTTGCCGACCTGATCGGCGATACGACGTAGCAAACCACCGCGTACTTCCTCGGCAGCCTTCAAAATTGCTTGTTCGAAAGAAAAAACATCGGCTGATCCATGGCTCTTGATAATGACGCCATTGAGACCCAACAAACTGGCGCCGTTATATCTTCTGGGATCGAGCTTGTGCTTGAAGGCGCGCAACACGGGCAAGGAAAGCAGCCCGGCAAGGCGTGTGATCAGATTCCGCTTGAACTCGCTGCGTAACTGATCACCAATCAACTTGGCCAGTCCTTCAGATGCTTTCAGCGCGACATTGCCGACAAATCCGTCGCACACCACAACATCGACCGTGCCCTTGTAAATATCATCGCCTTCAACATTGCCCTGGAAATTCAGGCCGCTGGCGCGCAACAACTCACCCGCCTGCTTGACCACATCATTACCCTTGATTTCTTCTTCGCCAATATTCAGCAAGCCAATGCTGGGTCGCTCTTTATGCTCGATCGCGGCAACCAACGCCGAACCCATGATGGCGAACTGCAATAAATGCTGGGCGGTACAGTCGACATTTGCGCCTAAATCAAGCACATAAGTGCTGCCGCTGCGGGAGGGTAAGGTAGATGCAATGGCGGGACGATCAATACCAGGCAACGTCTTCAGGACAAAACGTGATACCGCCATCAATGCACCGGTATTTCCAGCCGAGACTCCGGCATCAGCTTCACCGCGTTTGACAAGATCGGCGGTGACCCGCATCGATGAATCTTTTTTGGTGCGCAGCGCCACCGGCAAAGGGTCATCCATCTTCACCACTTCGCTGGCGTGGCAAATCCTCAGCCGGGTTCCCACTGAAGATTTGTTGACTTTCAGTTCTGCTTGAATCGCATCTTCAAGCCCAACCAGCACAATGTTGACATCAGGCTGCTCGCGCAGAACATTCAATGCCGATTTGACCGTAACATGAGGACCGTGGTCGCCCCCCATGGCATCAATTGCAATCGTTATCTCTCGCATGAACGATCAGCCCAAGTCAAACCAGTTTGAATAGCCTGGCATTAACCGAGGCGGGATCGAAGCGAAATCAGCTGTTATCCGCTTTGGTATTCAGAATCTTGCGGCCACGATAAAAACCATTCGGGCTGATGTGATGGCGAAGATGCATCTCGCCGGTAGTTGGCTCAACCGCAGTCGGCGGTGTCGTCAGAAAGTCGTGTGCACGATGCATGCCACGCTTGGAGGGGGATTTTTTATTCTGCTGAACTGCCATGACAATCTCCTGATACGAATCAAAATTCAAAAATTCAAAAACCAAAACACAAAACACTAGTGCATGAGAGACAAACTCTCAGGATCGCAACACCCTTCCGGGTGCAGCGGCACGGTCGGCAAACTCAGCAAAATCTCGTCTTCGACCAGGACAGTGACATCCATCAAAGGATCGGCCACCAGCACATCCAACAACGGATCCAGCTTTTCCCAGCGCAACAACTCTGCTTCATTCCTGGCCACAGGGAAAACATTATCCAGAACCAGAATCTCGGGATAAGCCGTCATACAACGCTGACAAACCAGCCAGACAGTGGCTTCAACTTGCAACCGCAATGCAGGACGACCAGCAGATTTGACGCCGGAAAGATGGTATTGCACTGCAACATCATCTGGCCTCAAACTATCAAGCAATCGCGGCAGCTCATCAAAACGAAAAACGCCACTCATGCTTTCGCCGGACTTGGCAAATTGCAGGCTATCGAAGGGTTTCCGTGCAGACATAAGCGGTAAATGTTAAGCTGAGCGGCTGTTTTTGTCAAAGGCAATGCCACTTTCTAGGGTCTCTAGCGTGATCAGGAAAATACTCATCGCAAACCGAGGTGAAATCGCTGTACGTATTGTGCGTGCATGCAAGGAGATGGGCATTCAGGCGGTCGCTATCTATACCGATGCCGATCGACATGCGCTGCATGTCAAAAAAGCCGACGTTTCCTACAACATTGGTTCCGACCCGGTGCTGGGTTATCTGAATGCACACAATATCGTCAACCTTGCCGTGGCATCCGGATGCGATGCACTTCATCCAGGTTATGGCTTCCTTTCCGAAAACCCGGTTCTAGCTGAAGTCTGCGCCCGTCGCGGCATCAAATTCATTGGACCGAGGCCATCGGTGATCACCCAGATGGGTGACAAGATCCAGGCGCGACTGGCCATGATCAAGGCCGGCATCCCGGTTATTCCCGGCTCCGACCACAACCTGGAAAATGTTGAAGAAGCGCTCAAATTAGGCCGAAAAATCGGTTATCCCATCATGCTGAAAGCCACCAATGGCGGTGGCGGTCGCGGTATCCGGCGTTGCGATTCAGATGACGAACTGGTCAACAACTATGCGCGCGTGGTATCCGAAGCCACCAAAGCCTTCGGCAAGCCGGAGGTTTTCATTGAAAAGTGCGTAGTCAATCCCAAGCACATTGAAGTCCAGATCATTGGCGATAGCCAAGGCAATTGCGTACATCTGTTTGAACGTGATTGCTCCATTCAGCGACGTAACCAAAAGCTGATTGAAATCGCGCCGTCGCCACAATTGACTGAAGCGCAGCGCGAATACATCGGCAAACTTGCCGTGCGCGCCGCCAAGGCGGTGGGCTACGAAAATGCCGGCACGGTCGAGTTCCTGCTCGATGCCGACAATCAGTTCTATTTCATGGAAATGAATACCCGGTTGCAGGTCGAGCACACGGTCACCGAAACCATTACCGGCATCGACATTGTGCAGGAGCAGATTCGCATCGCCGATGGCCTGCCCTTGCAATACAAACAGAGTGACATCCGCCACCGCGGCTTCGCAGTGGAATTCCGCATCAACGCGGAAGACCCGAAGAATGGCTTTCTGCCCAGCTTTGGCCGCATTACACGTTATTACGCGCCCGGCGGGCCGGGGGTCCGAACCGACGCCGCGATGTACTCGGGTTACACCATTCCGCCCTATTACGACTCCATGTGCGCCAAGCTGACGGTCTGGGCGCTGACCTGGGAGGGCGTCATCGAACGCGGTCGGCGATCGCTCGATGACATGGGCGTCTACGGGGTCAAGACAACCATTCCGTACTACCAGGAAATCTTGAAGAATGCCGATTTCCGCTCCGGCCGCTTCAATACCAGCTTTGTCGACGAACATCCCGAACTGCTCAACTATGCAGTTCGTCATCCGCCGGAAATGAAGGCAGCCGCGATATCGGCGGCGATAGCCGCGCACCTGGGAATTTGAACGCCGCTGTCGTCAACGACACACACTGATCACATCGTCAGTTACACAAGGAAGACACGATGACTCAAGTCAAGATTACCGAACTGGTTCTGCGTGATGGTCACCAGTCCCTGATCGCAACGCGCATGCGCACCGAAGACATGCTGCCGATTTGCTCCAAGCTCGACAATGTCGGCTTCTGGTCGCTCGAAGCCTGGGGTGGCGCAACATTCGACGCCTGTGTTCGCTTTCTCAAAGAAGACCCATGGGAGCGTCTGCGCAAACTTCGCCGAGCCCTTCCCAACTCGCGCATCCAGATGTTGTTGCGCGGCCAGAACCTGCTCGGCTACCGGCATTACCCGGACGACCTGGTGCGCGCCTTCGTGCAAAAATCCGCCGACAACGGTGTCGACGTATTCCGCGTGTTCGATGCGATGAACGACATCCGCAACCTGCGCGTCTCCATCGAAGCAGTAAAAACCGCCGGCAAACATGCCGAGGGCACGCTCAGCTACACCACCAGCCCGGTGCATGACATCGACTATTTTGTATCGATGGCGCGTCAGCTCGAAAAAATGGGCTGCGATACCATCGCCATCAAAGATATGGCCGGTCTGCTCACCCCCTACACCACGTATGAACTGGTCAAAGCACTGAAAAGCGCCGTCTCCATCCCGATCCATCTGCACAGCCACGCCACCTCCGGCCTGGCCAGCATGGCGCACATGAAAGGTGTCGAAGCCGGCGCGGTGATGATAGACACCTGCTTGTCCGCATTCTCGGAAGGTGCGAGCCACCCCACCACGGAAAGCTTGGTGGCCGCTTTTGCCGGCACGGAATATGACACTGGCATCAACCTGATCAAACTGCAGGAGATCAGCGCTTACTTCAAAGAAGTGCGCAAAAAATACTGGCAGTTCGAGATGAAAGGGCAGCAGGTCGACACCCGCATCCTGGTCTCGCAAGTCCCCGGCGGCATGATCTCCAATCTGGTCAACCAACTGAAGGAACAAGGCGCGCTCGACCGTATGGATGCGGTTCTGGCGGAAATTCCGCGTGTCCGCGAAGACCTCGGTTTCCCGCCGCTGGTCACCCCCACCTCGCAGATCGTTGGCACCCAGGCGGTATTGAATGTACTCACTGGTGGCCGCTACAAATCGGTCACCAACGAAGTCAAGAGCTACTTGCTTGGCCGCTACGGCGCAGCACCGGGCAAAGTCAACGACGAAGTCAAGCAACTCGCCGTCGGCAATCAGGAAGTCATTACCTGTCGCCCCGCCGACCTGCTGACCGATGAACTCGACAAACTGCGTGGCGAAGCGGAAGGCCTGGCCAAGTCTGATGAGGACGTGCTGACCTACGCCATGTTCCCGGATCTGGGCCGCACCTTCCTGCAAGAACGCGCCGGTGGCGCGCTGACCCCCGAACCTCTTCTGCCGCCCGAATCAATGCTGGCGACCTCCTGCCCAGCGGTTTATGCCCCAAGTGAATTCAACGTCACGCTGCACGGCGAGACCTATCACATCCGGATCAAGGGCACTGGCAAGGCGGGTGATGGCGAGCGCCCGTTCTACGTTCACGTCGATGGCGTTGCCGAAGAAGTGCTGCTGGAAGCGCTGGACGAAGTCGAAGTCACCCCCGGTGCCAGCGCACCACGCCGGACATCAAGCAAAAAAGCCGACCTGCCAGGCGGCGCAAAACAACGTCCGCGTCCGACCCACGCCGGCTGCGTCACCACCGCCATGCCGGGTGCGATCGTCGACGTCAAAGTCAAAGTCGGCGACAAGATCAAGGCCGGCGATGGCGTGCTGGTTATCGAAGCCATGAAAATGGAAAACGAAGTCCAATCGCCCGTTACCGGCACGGTCGTCGCGGTCCATGTCGCCAAGGGCGATGCGGTCACACCAGATCAGGTTCTGGTCGAGATTCAGCCCGAGTAAGGTTGGCGCATTGAAGCTCGTCCTCGCCTCCACCTCGCCCTACCGCCGTGAACTGCTCACCCGCCTCGGCGTGCCGTTCGACGTTGCCGCGCCCGATGTCGATGAAACGCCGCTGGCCGGCGAATCGCCGGATGAAACGGCACAGCGACTTTCCGTACTGAAAGCGCAAGCGGTAGCGTTGAAATTTCCCGATGCACTGGTTATCGGCTCCGATCAGGTTGCGTTGCTGGAAGGCGAACAACTTGGCAAACCGGGCAACTTCGACAACGCGGTCGCCCAACTCAAACGCATGCGCGGCAAGACGCTGGAGTTCCACACCGCACTGACGTTACTGAATGCGCGCAGCGGCCGCACGCAAACCGCCAACGTACCGGTTCGCCTGGTCATGCGTGAATACAGCGACGCCCAGATCGAGGCCTATCTTAAAAAAGATCAGCCCTACAACTGCTGCGGCAGCGCCAAGAGCGAATCGCTCGGCATCGCACTGATCGCCCGTTTTGAAACCGAAGATCCAAATGCGCTGGTCGGCCTGCCCTTGATCAAGCTGACCGAGATGCTCGCCAACGAAGGACTGGATGTGCTGACGTGGCCGGCATCCTCTACCTGATCCCGACGCCGCTCGGCGATACGATACTTACCCAGGTTCTGCCCGAAGAAACCCGACGCATCGCAGCCGGACTCACCACCTTCATCGTCGAGCAAGCCAAGACCGCGCGCGCCTTTCTCAAGCTGCTGCCCACCGCCACGGCTCTGCAGCAACTGACCCTGCTGGAACTCAATGAACACACTCCAGCCAGCGAACTGGAAACGCTGATCGCACCGTTGCTGGCGGGTCTGGATGTCGGCCTGCTCTCGGAAGCCGGCTGCCCAGCCATTGCCGATCCAGGTGCCAATCTGGTGCGATTGGCACATGTTCACGGCATCCGCGTGCGACCGTTGACCGGGCCTTCCTCGATACTTCTGGCGCTGATGGGATCCGGCCTGGTTGGTCAGCGTTTCGCCTTCCACGGCTATCTCCCGACCAAACCAGATGAACGCGCCAAGTCGCTGCGCGAACTGGAAAAACGTTCGCAGAAAGAAGACGCCGCGCAAGTTTTCATCGAAACGCCGTATCGCAACCACGCCATGCTGGAAACCATTCTGGCCGCTTGCCAAGCCGACAAAAGTCGCTGCCTGGAAAGGAAAGTTACCGGACATACAGAAGCGGCCAGCCGTATTTCTGCTTTATCGGCCTGGAAAATAAACCTCACCCTCAAGCAAAGGGAGGTCTGGATGCCGATCGGCAGCTTGCGTCGAGTCAGCGCGGAGGACGATGTTTAGGTGACAGTCATCTATTCATGCCGTCAAAACGTCTCGCGCACACGTAAATAACTGGCAAAACGCGGTAACCCATTTTTGTTGAGTTCCCGATAACGATAAGTCACCAAGGTGCCAGCAGCCGGCGGCTCGCGCCGCACCGCATCGGTAAAACCAGTACCGAGCCGGAAGCGGCTTCCATCCGGGGCTTCCAATAGCAAAGCGCCCATCATGCCGAGATACTTGCCCTGCC
>JFJP01020331.1_pt1 | contig 42390 bp, 33 predicted proteins | sample 431651 | NCBI WGS metagenome assembly JFJP01 (sample SAMN02602958, study PRJNA72255) | Microbial mat metagenome, whole genome shotgun sequencing project. | biome: fresh water; feature: sink hole; material: water; isolation source: purple microbial (photo- and chemosynthetic) mats found in...
CGCATGCCGCCGGGGTGCGCATCCACCTGACGCTCAACATCACGCTCGGCGCCCGCGAACTCGGCCGCGCCGCCCGCACCCTGGCCTGGGCCGAGCAGTCCGGGGTCGACGCGGTGCTGATCTGCGATCCCGCCCTGCTCGAACTGATGCCCGCCTTCCCCCGCCTGCAGGCGCACTGGAGCACGCAGGCCGGCATCGGTTCGTCGGCCGGGGTGCGCGCGGCGAAGACGCTCGGCATCGCCCGCGTGGTGCTCGCCCGCGAGCTGTCGCTGGCCGAGATCGCGCCGTGCGCGCAGCAGGGCCCCGAGGTCGAGGTGTTCGCCCAGGGCGCGCTGTGCTTCGCCGTCTCAGGCCACTGCTCGATGACCTCGTGGATCGGCGGGCGCAGCGGCAACCGCGGCACCTGCACCTCGATCTGCCGGGTCAACTGGAGCTGCAACGGCGGCGCCCACGCCCGGCCGCCGCGTGCTGCCCGAGCTGACGCGCCTGGGTGTCGCCAGCCTGAAGATCGAGGGCCGGCTGAAGACCGCCGACTGGGTCACCACCGCGGTGTCGCTGTACCGCCGTGGCGTGGCAGGCGCCGCCTCGGCGGACGAGCTGTGGCGCGAGGCCGAGGCGCTCGGCGCCTATGCCGGCCGCGACCTCACCGATGGCTACTTCAGCGGCGCGCGCAGCGGCCTGGTGCATCCCGACGAGGGCCGCAGCAGCGGCACCGCGCCGGCCTGCGACGACCAGGATCCACCGCGCGAGCTGCGCGTCGCCTGCGAAGCCGACGGCAAAGGCCTGCGCTGGACCGTCGACTGCGGCGCCCGCCACGAGGTCTTCACCACCAACCGGCCGGTCGCCCATCCCGGACGCGACGCGGTGTGGCTCGACCTGCGCGCGCGCATCGTCGAAGGCCTGCCCGAGGGCATCGCACTGACCGCCTGCGAGGACCGCGCCGGCGGCCTGCGCCTGCCGCGCCGCACCGCCAACGAGATCGCCGCCCGCATCCTGCTGATCAGCCGCCCGCGCGAGGACGGTGTCGACCGGCTGAAGGTGGTCATCCCCGAGGCCGCGCGTGTCGCGCTGGCGCCGCGTCAGCCGCACCCGGACAACCGTCGCACGCCGAAGGACGCGCCGACCCGCGCCCGCCTCGACCTCGCCCAGGCCGCCGCCTTCGCCGCCGCCGTCGCTGGTGATCAGGTGCAGATAGCGGTCGAGGTGCGTGACGCCGAACAGCTGGCCAGCGCCCGCGTTGCGCTCGGTGCGCGCCTGGTCGCCGCCCTGCCGCCGGTGCTGTACGAGGGCGACCTGCCTGGCGCCGCCGCCGTCTGCGCGGTCTGCGCCCGTGACGGGATCGCCATCGAGGCCAACGGCTGGGACGGCTGGCAGCTGGCGCGCGAGGCCGGCTGCACCCAGCTGCACGGCGGCCCCGGCCTGGCGGTGCTCAATCCGCTGGCCGCCCGCGCCCTGGCCGCCCGTGGCTGCCTGTCGGTCCACGCCAGCGCCGAGGGCGACGACGGCAAGCTCGGCGACCTGTGCGGCGGCTGCGACGTGCCGCTGGTCCTGCCGGTCTTCGGCCGGCCGGCGCTGATGCTGACCCGCGCCTGGTCGAAGGCCCCGCCGTGGGAGATGACGGACGCCCGCGAGAGCATCATCATCAGCCCCCGCCAGGAGGGTCCGGTGGTCGCCCTGCGTCCGTCCAACCCCTTCGATTGGCGCGGCCTCGACCTGCCGCAGCTGAGCGGGGCCCACCTGGAGATGGACCTCTGCGCCAGCCCAGACCCGGTGATGGAATGGCGCAGCCGCCGGCATGCCGAGGCGCATCGTTATAATTTAGGCCGCGAACTGGCCTGATCTTGACCTGAGGGGACCGACGCTAGGCTCCCGCCCGCCAGTTCGACTGGGCCATCGTCCAACGGTAGGACAGCAGACTCTGAATCTGTTTATCGGGGTTCGAATCCCTGTGGCCCAACCAAAGAAATACCCCGGCGCATGCGCGCCGGGGTATTTCTTTGCTTGGGCCACAGGGATGCGGGGCCCCCCGCCCTCGGCGGAGCTCGGGCGGTCGCGCGGTGCGTCTCCACGCAGGTGGAGCCGCAATCCCATTGCCCCGCCGCGCTCCGGTTCGAATCCCCATGGAACACCATAACCACGTTTCGGCGCCCGTAGCGCCGATCGCGCAAGCTCGACATGGATTGGTTGGCGAATAGCCTGCCTCACTTGGGTTTGGCGGGCGCGGGCGTCTCGGGCTTCTTCGGCTTCGGCTTCTCCTTGCCATCGTGCCACCAGGCGGCATCGGGGACGGTGGAGCGGCGGAGGGTGCCGTTGCCCTGGTAGTAGAGCACAGTCGCCTCGTGCAGGCCTTCACGCAGGCCGATCTCGCCCGAGCGGTAGGTCACCGGGTGCGGCCCGTCATGGTTGATCAGGGTGCTGTCGCCGATGAGCAGGCGGCTGCCGTCATCGCTGCCGAGATAGAAGGTGTAGATCCCATCGCAGGGCACCTCGACCAGGCCGGTGAAGCGCAGGGCGTAGTTCTCCTTGATCGCCGGCATCTCGGGATGATCCGGTCCCATCCCCAGATCGGGGGCGTTCCACACCCCCTTGAAAGCCGGCGTCAACGTGTCGAAGTCGGGCAGGGCGGCGGGTCGGCTGCATTGGAACATCTCGAAGCGCAGGCCGTGTTCGCGTTTGATCGGCTTGTCGGCGGCACGCAGCTTCATCTCCTCGATGCGGCGCTCGAGAGTGGCGGTCCGGTTGGTCGACTTGTCGGTGGCCCACACCTTCAGGGTGCAGCGGTCGCGTACGAGGATCGGCCCCTTGTAGGGTTTCCCGTCCTTGCCCGAGGGATCCTTGCCGTCGATGGTGTATTTGATCTCCGTCGCGGCGGTGCGCTCGAGCCGGCGCAAGGCGACGGGCAGCTTGGTCTCGCCGGCGAAGCTGCCGCCGCGGACCTCGATCTGCAGCGGGGCCGCCACCATCGCCTCGCCCAACGCTGCGGCGATGCGCTCGGCGGCGAAGCGATGGCCGGCTGCGGTCAGCACCCAGCGCTTCTCGGGCGTCTGCGTGCTGAATACGCCATCCGCCTTGTCGTCGGCGTTGACCTGGAGCAGTTCGGTGGCGGCCAGCGTGCGCAGGTCGCAGAGCCGTGCGCCGGTGGCGGAGGCGACGCTCCTGACCGCAGCGGCATAGGCCTCCAGACGCTCGTCGAGGGGGTTTCCTGCCTTCTTGTCGCCGCACGGCATCGGCGTGGCGAGGATGACGATGGTCCCATGGCCGAGCATGGTCTTGATCCCGCTCAGCAGGTACTGCTCGAACGCCGCCGGCTCCGGCGGCTTCTCGGCCTGCGCGTCGGTCGCTCCGGCCAGGATCACCGCCACGTCGATGGAGGAGCCGGCGTACCAGTTGTCGACCCAGGCGGGCAGGCCGGTCATCCAGTCGCAGCCCATCCATCTGCCGGACAATTCGAGATCGTCGCGCAGCCTGGGCAGGGCCTGGCCGAGTTGCTCGGCCCACACGGTCGATCCGGCGGACCAGCGGTGGTCGCCGAAGAACAGCACCTGGTCGCCGCGCTCCCAGCGCGTGCCAGGCGTGACTGCGGCGGTGAAGTCGCCTTCTCCGCTGCAGAGGGTGGCGCAGAGCATGAGGACGGCAGGGAGGCGGATATCCATGGCGCCATCCTACCAACGCGGAGGTCCGCGGCCAAGCGGCAACCCACCCTTTTCCAAGATCCGGCCAAGGCGGATCTGGCGGATGGTGAAGCGCCATATCAGGCCAGCGTCGGGCGGTGCACCGTGATGGCGATCGGGCCGCCGTGCCGTGGGTCGGCGCAGAAGGCGGCCGAGGCGGGCGCTCCGCCGGCGAGGCGGTAGCGCGCGGCATGGTCGCCATGGAAGCAGCGCAGCCGGGCGCGGCCCTCCCCGTCGGTCGTCACCGTCTCGTTCGTCCACCAGTCGCCGCGCAGGAGCTGGCGGACGCGCTCGTAGGTCGGGGATGGCTGATGGCTCGAGGTCGGCAGGCCGCCGGCGTTGTGGTCGCTGCGGAAGCCGAACTCGCCAGTGACGCCGCCCCAGAAGAAGAACGCTTCGACGGCGGGATGCGCGTAGGCGACGGTGATGATGTTGGCGACGTACTCGGCCTTCAGCTGGGCGATGCGCTTGGCCTCCAGGCCCGACTTCTCGAGGTGGCCGGTCGAGGCCCAGAATTCGGTGTAGTGCAGGGGCGTACCGGCCTCGGCGAAGGAATCGAGGATGCCGTTCTGCTGGGCAGGGCTGATCCATCCGCCGGTATGCGACTGCATGCCGAGCGCGTCGGCGGGCGCGCCCAAGTCGCGCAGGCGGCGGAACAGTTCCTTGAATCGCTCGCGCTGGCTGCGCGCCGTCACCTGGAGGCCGTCCTTGCTGCGCATGTCGGCATCCGGCGCATCGGTCTCCATGCCGTAGTCGTTGATGACATAGCAGGCGTCCGGATCCTCGTCGCGCGCCCAGCGCAGCACCGGGACGATGTAGTCGGTGATCGCGGCGAGATCCTCGAGATGCGGCCAGTGCCGGCTGGCGAGGTTCTTCAGGGCAGGTTCCCACATCGGCTCGTTGACCACATCCCAGATCTGCACCCGGCCCTTGAAGCGGGCGACCAGCGAGCGCACCCGGGCCTCGAGGAAGACCAGTTGGGTCTCATACGGATAGCGCTTCACCCAGTCGGGAATCCCCTTGGGCACCGGCCAGAAGAGCGGATGGCCCTTGGCGATGAGGCCGTTGGCCCGGGCCCAGTCGACCTGGTCGGCGAAGACCTCGGGTTGCGGCTGGCCCTGGAACTCCTCGCTCTTGGGGCCGTCGTTCTGATGGCGCTCGCTCCAGTAGCACAGGCAGTTGGCGGCGTTGAGGCAGTCGGTGAAGCGCCGTGTGTAGTGGCGCACCCGGTCGCTGCCGCCCTGGCCGTAGCGCTGCAGTGTCGACAGCTCCCATTGCTGGTCGCCCCACGGGAAGGCCGAGCGCGTCTGTGTGACCTCGAGGCGCAGACCGGGAACCGGCTGACCCTCCCGGTCGCGCACGACCAGTTCGACGTCGCACATGCGGATGCGGCGGATGCGGCTCCGGGCCTCGTCGATCGCAGTGGCGTGCCCGGCGGCGTCGTAGCCCGATCCTGACCCGTCCAGCAGCTTCCATTCCTCTCCGGTGATGGCCTCGGTCATATGCGCTCCGTCGCGGCAGCATGGTGCCGCCGGCAGGTGCGCCAAGCGCTCAGCCGGCACTGCTGTGCCGCGCTTCGAGCGGCGTGCGGCCGGTTTCGCGCCGGAAGGCCCGGCTGAAGTTCGAGGCTTACAGAGGATTCGCTTTCAGGTTGACTAGGCGATCTATGGACGCCAAAGGCGCCAAGTGCGTCAAGTCAGCCGGTGGAATCCGATGCCTCCGACCTTGGCGTACTTGGCGCCTTGGCGGCTCACCGCATCAGTCGCGTCTACCAGTTTGTGAATGCTCGGTAACGTTGCGGCCATGCTGCCCGAGTTCGCCCCGCTCCGCTTCCTGCTCGCCGGGGTCATCGTCGCCAAGGGCCGGCAGGGGCATGTCGTCGATGGCCTGCAGGAACGCCTCGACGCCCTGCCCGACAGCTACGACGCTCTGGCCGCGTTCAGCCGCGGGCTCACTGCTTTGCCGTTGCGGCCCGACTGGCGCTGGCGCGAGCCGGACTCCCTCGCCGACATCCACGCCGCCTGCCCGCGCTGGCCATCGTCTGCCGCCGCGCCGCAGGACGCCGCGGGGCGCGCTGCCGAGGGCTTCCTCGCCTCGGCCTGCGGCTGCATCCTGGGCAAGCCGCTGGAGGTCGATCCGACCAGTATGGAACTGGAGCAGGCGGCCAAGGCCAGCGGCACGCCTTTCCCCTTCACCGGCTACATCACCGACGCCTACCTCGCCGCCCTCGGCCGCCGGCACCATTCCTGGGTCGAGACCGAGCGCAGCCGCATCCGCTACGCCGCCCAGGATGACGACCTCAACTACAGCCTGATGGGCCTGCTGGTGCTCGAACGGCATGGCGGCGGGTTCACCCAGCAGCAACTGCTGCAGCTGTGGCATCTGAACCTGCCCGCCGGCCACACCTTTGGCTCGGAGCGCCTGGTCTACGCCTGCGCCCTGCTCGACTCCTTCCGTCCGTGGAGCAAGGACGCCAAGCCGCATGTGCCGGACATCGCCAGCTTCTCCGGGCAGTGGAATCCGCGCGAGGAGGGCTGTGGCGCCGCCATCCGCGCCGATGCCTACGGCTTCGCCTGCCCCGGCGATCCTGGCCGCGCCGCCGACCTCGCCTGGCGCGACGCCACCCTGACCCACCGCCGCACCGGCGTCTATGCGACGATGTGCATCGCGGCGTGGATCGCCGCCGCCTTCGTCGAGCGCGATTGGCGACGACTGGCCGAGGCCGGCCTCGCCGTCGTCCCGGCCGGCTCGCGGCTGTACGAGCACCTCGCCTGGGCGGTCGGGGAGGTCGCGGCCAGTGCCGACTGGCGCGAAGCCAACGCGCGCATCCACGCCCGGCTCGGCGAATACCGCCACTGCCTGGTCCATCAGGAGATGGCGAGCATGGTCAACACCCTGCGCTTCAGCGCCACGCCGGCCGAGGCGATCGCCCTGCAGGTGGCGCAGGGCATGGACACAGACTCCTTCGGCTGCTCGATGGGTTCGATCAGCGGCGTGCGTTTCGGCCCGGGCAGCCTCGACCGCGCCTGGCTGGCGCCCTTCGCCGATCGTGTCCGTCACGGTCTGACCGACCTCGGCGAGGACCGCCTCTCGGCCCTGGCCGAACGCTTCGGCGCGCTGCACCGTCGCCTCGCCGACGGCGTCAGCGCAGCCAGCCAGGGCCAGCGCGACGCCGCCACCGGGCTGTAGGCCACGCCTGCCGGACCGGTGGAGATCATGGCCTCGCGCACCGACTGGCAGGTGCTGGACGAGGAGCAGCCGGCGCGCGCCCTGCCGACCAACCGCTTCAAAATCAACCAGGGCAAGGAGCGCTTCATGGCCATGGTCGCCGGCGGCCAGGGCAGGCGGCGCTGGACGCTGATGCGCTTCCCGCTCGCCGATCTGGCGGGCAAGGGCGCCACCGCGGCGCAGCTCCACCTGCCGGTGGCCGGCCTGCTGGAGAATGCGGACCGGCCCCTCGGTGGCTCGCTGTCTGCGCATCTCGTCGTCGGCCCCGATCGCGCCTGGGACCAGGCCACCGCCAGCCGGGTCTCCCGCGATGGACGCAATGGCTGGATCGGAGGAGCGGTGCGCGCCGACGAACGCGCCGCCAAGCTGCGCGGGCTGCTCACCGCCGGGTTGCCGCCGGCCGCGACGCTCCGGGTGCGCAGGCTGCTCGAACCCGGAAGCCCGTGACCTGACGGCCGGGCGAGCTCAACTCCCGGCCAGCACCACCACGCCGTTGTAGGTCGCGTGCGCCAGCACCGGGGCGAGCAGCCAGCCGGTGCGTTCATAGGCGAGGGCGGCGGCCAGACCGAGGCCGAACACCGGGATGACGCCCAGGCTGGGATGGATGATGGCGAACACCGCGGCCGAGGCTGCGGCAGCCCAGGGCAGGGTGAGGTCGCGACGCAGGCCGCGGAAGAGCAGGCCGCGGAAGATGAACTCCTCGCACAGCGGGGCGAGGACCACGGCCAGCACGATGAGGTGCCAGCCGGCGAAGACCGCCGGCTGCGTCCGCGCCCCGTCGACCGCCTCCTGCAGCGTCGGAAGGTGCGGGGCCAGCCAGGCGAGGACGCCGAGGTATCCCGCCATCCCCGCCACCGCGGCGAGGCCGCAGAGCGCGCCGACCGTCAGCGTGCGCAGCAGCGGGACGCCAAGCGCCGGCAGCAGTCCGACCGCACGCAGCAGGCCGCCGACCCGCGCCCGCCACAGCACCAGCAGGGTGCCGACGGCGGTGATGGCTCCCGCGAGGCCGAAGGCCAGGACGATGGCCAGCTCCGCTGCGCAGCCGGCGCCCAGCAGCAGCGCCGCGATCAGTCCCTGCAGGACGAGGAAGACGAAGGCCGCCCAGGCGCCATCGGCGAGATCGACGGTGCGCGGGGGCCGGTCGATCGGCTCGAACAGGTACGGCAGACGGTCGCGCAGGCGCTGCCACAAGGCCCAGGCGATCAAGGCGAGGATGGCCAGCATGGCGAGGCGCTGGTGGGCGTCGCCGCGGCTGACGGTCAGCGAGAACAGGCCCATCACCAGCATGTAGAGATAGACCGAGCCGACGCCGACGCGGCGGTTGGGCACCGTGGTCTGCGGATCGGTCGCGGCCGCCCCGATGCCGATGGCGATGGCGGCCAGCAGCGGCAGGCCGGCGAGGATCATCGCCATGTCCGCGAGCGCCGACGGTCCCGGCCAGGGCAGCAGGCTGGTGATGACGCCCAGGCCGAAGACGGCATAGGCGGTGGCGAAGGCCGCCCACATCGCCACCTTGCCGCGGATCGCGTCGGCCAGCGGCTGCGGCGCCCCGGCGAGGATCCACAGCGCCTGCCCCTCGAAGGCCAGGGCCATCGTCGCGCTCATCAGCACCCAGCCGCCGAGCGCGACGACGAAGGTGGCGGCGGCGTGGAAGCCGCTGACGGCGGCCTGCCCGAGCTGCGGGTTGAGCGCCAGCTGCAGTCCGATCATGAAGAGCGGCATGATCAGGGCCTGGACCAGCAGGGCGCGGTCGCGACGCAGCAGCAGGAGGTCCTTGCCCAGCACGCGCATCGCCCGCCAGCTCCTGGCCGGGGACCCGCGCCCTCCGGCCAGCGTGCCGTCGTGGACGATCACGCCGCCCCGCGACCAGCCGGCGCACAGACCCACCGCGCCGACCGCGACCGCCCCGGCGAGGGCGAGGCCGGCCGCCACCATCAGCCAGGTGAGTTGCGGCTGCAGCGCGGCGACGGCGGCCCACCCGGTCGGCAGCCAGGTCCACGGCAGCGCCATGCCGGCATGGACGAACCAGGCCGGCAAGGCGCCGAAGCCCAGGGCGACGGCGTACAGCGCGACCATCGAGGCCATGCCCAGCACCGTGCAGCCGGCCTGCAGATTCTTGATCCGGGCATGCGCCAGATGCTGGCGCAGCCAGGTTTCGAGCAGCAGGCGCAACGACCCTGCGGTGATCGACCAGGCCAGGCCGGCGGCCAGCCCGAGGGCGATGCCGGCTGGCCAGCCCATGCCGAAGGTGATCGCGAGCACGGCGGTGGCGGCCGGCACCAGCAGCCAGACCAGCGGATTGAGCAGCATGTATTGCACCAGCCGGGCGGTGAACAGCACGCGGTGGGAGAGCGGCTGGGCCGCCAGCCACAGCTCATCCCAGTCGGGCCTGGCGAGATCGGTGTTGCTCATGCCCAGGGCCAGGGCGAGCGAGCAGAACGCGACGATGGCGAGCAGGGCGGCTGCGAGCTGGGTGACCTGCCGGCGCTGCTCGGCTTCGTCAGGGCCGTGCGGGCTGGCCAGCCAGGCGACCGACTGGCTGATGAGCCGATCGCGCTCCTCGCCTGGCAGTTCGGCCAGGTCGTGGTCCTTGGCCAAGTGCGTACGCACCCGGTCCTGCCAGCCTGGCTTGCCTTCCGCTGCCTCGGCCGTGGCGACCCGCCAGCTCCTGGTCTGCACTGGTGGGCTGCCTGCGGCCGCGGCGCTCGCGCGCTGCGTGAACTGCCACATCGAGAACACCACCTGGCCGAGGATGCCTACAACCGCCACGACCATCAGCAGCCCCATGCCGACCCGCCGGCGGGGCGTCGGCGGTCGGATGTGCGCCACCCCGCCATCCCGGGCTGCGCGCTTGGCGGCGACGCCGCTGAGCAGGCAGTTGATCCAGCGCCGCACGCCCAGGCCCAGCACCAGGCGGACCTGGCGCAGCGGCCCGGGCGTCACGGCGCCGGCTCCGCGGCGGCGGCGTCCCTGGTGACGGCGAAGAACACCTCCTCGAGGCTGCCGCCGGCGGCAGCGCGCTGGCGCAATTCGGCGATCGCGCCCTCGGCCACCAGCCGGCCATGGGCCAGGATGGCGGCGCGGTCGCTGATGCGCTCGGCCTGCTCGAGCAGGTGCGTGCTGAACACCACGGTGGCGCCCTCGGCGGCCTGTTCGCGCACCAGGGCGAGCAGCTCGCGCGCGGCGTAGGGGTCGAGGCCGTTGGCCGGCTCGTCGAGGATGAGCAGGCGCGGCCGGTGCAGCAGGGCCATGGCCAGGGCGAGCTTCTTCTTCATCCCGCGCGAGTAGTTCACCGCGTAGTCGTCCAGCGCCGAAGCCAGCCCGAGCCGCGCGACGAGCGGCTCGGCGCGGGCGCGGATCCCGGCGGCGGTCAGGCCGTGCAGGCCGCCGACGAAGCCGAGCAGCTCGCGCCCGGTGAGGTAGTCGTGGAACACCGGCTCATCGGGCAGGTAGCCGGTCAGGCGCATGACCTGGTCGCGGGCGGCGAAGCAGTCGAGGCCGGCGACGGTGGCTGATCCGGCGCTCGGCCGCAGCTGGCCGATGAGCATGCGGATGGTGGTGGTCTTGCCCGCGCCGTTGGGCCCGAGCAGGGCCAGGATCGTCCCAGCCGGCACCTCCAGCGAGAGGTCGGTGACGGCAGCGAAGTCGCCGTAGCGCTTGGCCAGGCCGGCCACGGACAGCAGGGCATCTGGCATGGACGCAGGTTAGGGCGCCCGGTCCGCGCGCTAGATGCGCTTGAGCAGCACCAGCACGAACAGGATGACCAGGACGACGGCGATGCCGCCGCTGGGATAGTAGCCCCAGGCCTGGCTGTGCGGCCAGGTGGGCAGCGCGCCCACCAGGATGAGGACGAGGACGATGAGGAGGATGGCGCCGAGGGACATGGGATTCCGTTCGTATGCAGGAAGGCGGAAGGAGCGGTGCCGGGACCCGGCACCGCCCCCAGCCGGGGCCGGCGCCGCCGGATGAGCGGCCTCGGCCAGCCAGGCTACTTGGTCAGCACGGTGCCGATGGTCATCTGGTTGCTCACGCTGTTCACGCCTTGGAGGTCGGTCACGAGCTTGGTGATCAGCGCCTTCTCGGCTTCGTTGTTGGCGATGCCGGTCAGGCCGACCTCGCCGTTCCTGACCTCGACCTTGATCTTCAGGGCATTGGTCGAGCGGTGCGTCATCAGGGCGAAGCGGACCTGGCTGGTGATCGACGCGTCGTCGATCTTCTCGCCGGTGGTGCGCGCCGTCGGCTCGGCCGCCGCCAGCACCGTCATCTCGTTCTTCACCGCCTTCACCCCATCGATGTCCTTGGCGTACTCGCTGGTCAGGTCGCGCTGGCCGGCGCTGGCCGCCTCGCCGGTCAGGGTCACGATCCCGTCCTTCACCGCCACGGTGGTCTTGCCCGAGCTGACATTGCGGTGCAGCAGCAGGGCGAGCGACACCTTGCGGCCGATCCAGGTGTCGGCGCTGCCGCTGGCGACCTGCTCCGTGGTCTGGAGCTGGTTGTCCACCCGGGTGACGCCGGGCAGGCTCGCCACCGTCTCCTGGGCCAGGGATCTGTGCGCGGCATCGGCGACCGAGCCGGTCAGGGTGACGACGCCATCCTTGGAACGGACGGTGACCGAGTCGTCCTTCAGGTAGGTCTTGTAGACGTAGGTCCTGGGGAAGGTCGAGACGATGCGCTCGTCGGTCTCGGAAGCGCCTGCCGTACCGCTGGCGAGCAGCGTGACCACGGTCAGGGCGAAGGTGCGGGGGAGGGTATGGTGCTTCATGCGGCAGGGGATAGCCGGCCGAGTCGGTTGCAGCCATGGGGTGATCACCCTATCGACCCTGGCCCGCAGGCGGGGGAAGGTGCGTCGGCGAAGGATCCGGCGACCTGCATGATCTTCACCGACCATTACCGCGCCCTCGGCGTCACGGCTGATGCCAGCCCCGCGGCCATCAAGGCCGCCTACCGCGCGCTGGCGCGCATCCACCATCCGGACATCAGCAAGGCCAGCGGCGCCGAGCAGCGCTTCAAGGCTGTCGCCGAGGCCTACGAGACCCTCCACGACCCGAAGCGCCGGGAGGCCTACGATGCCGTGCGCGCCGCCGGCTGGAAGGAGGGCGAGGAGACCAACGCGCCACGTCAGGCTGGCGCGGCCTACGCTGGCGGCGACGACGTCGGGGACCGCTTGCGTGAATTCTTCCGCGCCCAGTTCGCCAGGCGCCAGGGCGGTCCGCAGCGCGGCGCCTTCGCCGAGAGCCTGTTCGACGAGCGCGGCGAGGACGTCCACTATGCCCTGGTGGTCGGCCTGGAGGAGTCGTTCGGCGGCGGCGTGCGCGAGCTCCGGCTGCAGGCCCCCGGCGGCGATGACCGTTCCATCACGGTGCAGATCCCCAAGGGCGTAGTGAGCGGCACCAGGATCCGCCTGGCCGGCCAGGGCCGGCCGGGTGGCGGTACGCAGCCGGCTGGCGACTTGTTTCTCGACGTCGCGCTCGCCCAGCACCGGCTCTACCAGGTGGACGGTCGCGACCTGACACTGGTCCTGCCGGTTGCGCCGTGGGAGGCCGTGCTCGGCGCCGAGGTCGCCGTCCCGACCCTCGGCGGCATGGTCACCGCCACCATCCCGGCGGGCTCGCGGGGCGGTCAGCAGCTGCGGCTCAAGGGGCGCGGGCTGCCCGGAGAACCGCCCGGCGACCAGTATCTCCGCCTGGAAATCGCCCTGCCGCCCGCTGCGAGCGACAAGGCCAGGACCCTGTACCGCGAGCTGGCCGCGGAGTCGGTCTGGGATCCGCGCGCCCTCCTCGGCGGCTGAGCCAGGGGACTACACCCCATGGCGGATGGCGGGATGGGCTGGCTAGCTGGCCGCCATGAAACACCACTCCCTGTCCCAGCACCAGAACCCGCCCCGCGTGGTTCCCGGCCCCATCATCCAGGCGGCAGCATCCGACGGCCAGCCATGCTGCGAAGAGATCGCCCGCAAGGCCTACTTCCGCTATGTCGACCAGGGCTCCCGACCGGGCCACGACGTGCGCGACTGGCTGCAGGCCGAGGCGGGGATCCGCGCTGAACAGCTGAACCGGGTCTAGATGGCCGCCCTGGCCCCCAATCCCGGCATCTCCCAGGCGCCGGGGGGGCTCAGCGCCGATGCCGCCGACCTGCGGTTGCAGGCCGACGGATCCAACAGCCTGCCCATCCAGGCGCGGAGCGGGCTGCTCACCATCGCCTGGGAGGTCGTACGCGAGCCGATGTTCCTCCTGCTGCTCGCCGCCGGCGCACTGTACCTGGTCATGGGCTCGCCAGGCGACGCCGCCATGCTGCTCGGCTTCGTCGGCGTGGTCATGGGCATCACCATCGCCCAGGAGCGACGTACCGAGCACGCCCTCGACGCGTTGCGCGTGCTGGCGAGCCCGCAGGCCCTGGTCATCCGCGACGGGCGGCGCCAGCGCATCCCGGCGGCCAGACTGGTGCGCGGCGACCTCATCGTCTTGGCCGAGGGCGACCGCGTGCCGGCCGATGCCGTGCTGCGCGAAGGCGTGAACGTGACGGCCGACGAGTCGATGCTCAGCGGCGAATCCGTGGCCGTGAGCAAGACCCCCTCGGCCACCGCCCGCAGCCTCGATCGCCCGGGTGGCGACGATCTTCCATCGCTCTTCTCCGGCACCCTGGTGACCACCGGCCAGGGCATCGCCGAGGTGTTGGCGACCGGTGCCCGCAGCGAGTTCGGCCGCATCGGCGCATCGCTCGTCCAGGTCCGCCCGATGCGCACCAGGCTGCAGCAGGAGACCGGGCGGATGGTCCGCAACCTCGCGCTGATCGGCGGCGGACTGTGCTGCGTGGTGGTGGTGGCCTACGCCCTGACCCGCGGCGGCGACCAGGACAGCTGGCGGCAGGGGCTGCTCGCCGGCATCACCATGGCCATGGCGGTGCTGCCCGAGGAGTTCCCGGTCATCCTGACCATCTTCCTCGCCCTCGGCGCCTGGCGCATCTCGCGCCGCCGGGTGCTGACCCGGCGCATGCCGGCGATCGAGACTCTGGGAGCAGCCACCGTGCTGTGCACGGACAAGACCGGCACACTGACGCTCAACCGCATGTCGGTGAGCCGGGTCGCCTTCGTCGAGCGCAGCGTCGCCCTGAGCGGTGCGACCGACGACGCCGACGTGCAGGCCCTGCTCGAGATCGCCGTCCTGGCCAGCCACCCGGATCCCTTCGACCCGATGGAGCGCGCCATCCATGCCGCTGGCAAGCTGGCGGCCCCGGCGCTGCTGGAGCGGCACGCCAGCTGGTCGCTGGAGCGGGAATATCCCCTCGCCCCGGACCTGCTTGCCTTCACCCAGGCCTGGCGGACCGGTGACGGGCCGCTGCTGCTCGCCGCCAAGGGCGCGCCCGAGGCCATCGCCGGACTGTGCGGCCTGTCGCCGGAGCGCAGCGAGATCCTCGCCCGCCAGGCCGCCGCCCTGGCCGGGGAAGGCCTGCGCGTGCTCGCCGTGGCCAGCGCCCGCATGCCGGTGGACCGGCTGCCCGCCAGCCACCACGACCTCGATCTGGCGTATCTCGGACTGATCGGTCTGGAGGATCCTCTGCGTCCGGACGTGCCGGCCGCAGTCGCCGAATGCCGCAGCGCCGGCATCCGCGTGGTCATGATCACCGGCGACTATCCTGCCACGGCGCAGAGCATCGCCGAGAAGGCGGGACTCGCCGGCGACGGCTCCGTCATCACCGGCCCCGAGCTGGAGGCCATGCCGGAGGACGAACTGGCCCGTCGCATCGGCACCAGCCACATCTTCGCCCGGGTGATGCCGGAGCAGAAGCTGCGCATCGTCCGGGCGCTGAAGGCCAACCACGAGGTGGTGGCGATGACCGGCGACGGGGTGAACGACGCGCCGGCACTGAAGGCGGCGCACATCGGCATCGCCATGGGGGGGCGCGGCACCGACGTCGCCCGGGAGGCGGCTGCACTGGTGCTGCTCGATGACGATTTCGCCTCGATCGTCGCCGCGGTGCGGATGGGACGCCGCATCTTCGACAACATCAAGAAGGCCATCGCCTTCACCTTCGCGGTGCATGTGCCGATCGCCGGGCTGTCGATCCTGCCGGTGTTCATCCCCGGCTGGCCGCTCCTGCTCCTGCCGGTGCACATCGTCTTCCTCGAACTGGTGATCGATCCGTCGTGCACCCTGATCTTCGAGGCCGAGGAGGCCGAGAGCGACATCATGCAGCGGCCGCCGCGCAATCCCGAGGAGCGCCTGTTCTCCTGGCGCAGCATCGGCCTCAGCCTGCTGCAGGGCGCTAGCGCCCTGGCCGTGTGCGTCGGCGTGTTCCTCTACGCCAAGGACGCGCATGGGGTCGACGCCGCCCGCACCCTGACCTTCGTCGCCCTGGTCGCCTCGTTCATCGCCATCATCGTCACCAACCGCTCCTGGTCGCGCGACCTGCCGGCCATCCTGCGCACGCCGAATACGGCCCAATGGTGGGTGGTGCTCGGCACGGTGGGGTTGCTCGCGGTGATCCTGCTGGTGCCGATGGCGCGCAGCCTGTTCCACTTCGCCCCGGTGCAGGCCACCGAACTCCTGCTCAGCATCGGCGCCGGCGTGCTGTGCGTGGGCTGGTTCGAGATCATCAAACGAGTGCGCCGCAGGCGCCAGCGCGCCAGGGGTCAACACCCCATGACCGACGGAGGCCCGGAGCGGATGCTGCCGGGCGCCCAACCATCCCGATGAAGGAGGCAGCGATGCCACCCCTGTTCCGCGTCGTCCGCTCCGCCATCACCAGCCTGCGTTCACGCCTGCGTCCGACCCCGGAGGAGACCCGCGCCGGATCCGCAGCCGCCGGCGGGCTGATGAACCTGCCGTTCGCCCACCGTGCAGTCTTCAACCAGCAGATGAACGAGCAGCTCGACGACAGCTCCCGCGTGCTCGATGACCTGGATGCCAAGCTGCTGACGCTGCGCACCCATGTGGTGAACCTGCGCAACCAGCTGGCCGCCTCGCATGGCGCCACCGAGGCGACCTGGGACCAGGTCAAGTCGGGATTCAGCAAGGAGCATGGCGAGCTCCATGAGGGCGTCCGCCATGCCCGCCCCTGGGCCAGATCGAGGCCGGCGCCCATCCCGTGACCGCCATGGCCGGCCGGCGACACCGTCATCCGCATCAGGCCGGCGCTCCGCCGGCTGCAACCACCATCTCCAATAAGGGACAGCATGTTCTACTGGGCCATCGTCTTCTTCATCATCGCCATCGTCGCCGCCATCTTCGGTTTCGGGGGCATTGCCCAGGATTCCGCCTACATCGGCAAGATCCTGGCGGTCGTCGGCCTGATCCTGGCCCTGATCACGTTCTTCCTCCACCGCCGGGCTCCACGCGTGTGAACGGCGTCGCCCAGGGGGCGGTGGCCGCAAGCATGTCCAGGCCCGATCTGATCCATGGAGCGCGTACCATGTTCCGCTGGAGCTTCGTCTTCCTCGCCATCGCCGCGGCCGCCGCGCTCGCGGCCTTCAGCGACCGTTCCGGTGGCGCCATGCACCTGGGCCTCTACATCGCGATCCTCTGCCTCATCCTTGCCATCGGCGCGGTCCTGCTCCGGCGGCGGGCCGGGTCCGGGAGGAAGCCCTGAGCCATCCCGCAGACCGGCGCTCCTGTTCCGCATAACGGGCCTGAGGTCCCGGCGTCAGGAGGAGGCGTGGCCTGACCCCAGGGCGCTGGTCGGCCGGCCATGCACGGTAGTCGCATGCTGGGCCTGGATGCGCCATTCGGCGTCCAGCCAGTTCCGGACGTCGTCGCCGTCCCGCGAACCATGCCTGGTGAAGATGGCGTAGGCGGCGCACGCGACCTCCGCGTGCCGGGTGGAGCGGCAGGGCGGCGCTGGTTCAGGTGGATAATCCATGCCCGGCAGGATCGCCGCCGCCACGCCCCGCCGCCATGGGGTGAACGCCCCAGCCGCATGCCATGGGGTGTTCACCCCATGGCCGCCGCGGGGCGTCGCCGCCAGGCTCACCTGCCATCCGGATGAAGGCCCGACGGTTGGGATCGATCATTCCGGACGAACCTGCGGATGCGCCGCGAGGAAGACCGAGGCGTGCCGTTCTCCGTATACGACCTGTCCGACTGGCTGCGGCCGGCGACCGCGCTGCTGCGGCCGCCGGCGGTGGAGCTCCCGCCCCTGGTCCATGAGCTGTTCGGGCGCGAACAGCTCGAACAGCACGCCAGCGACCTCGGTCAGGCGCATGGCGAGGTGCGCAGCGGCGGACGCAACCGGCTGCTGCCGCGGTTGGCGGACAATGCGCGCTTCATCGCCGGCGCGCACGGGGCGCTGTCCGAACTCGCCGCGTCCGGTGGCCGGGTGCCGCCGGCCGGGGAGTGGCTGCTCGACAACCACCCCCTGGTCGAGGAGCAGGCCCGCATCGCCCGCCACCACCTGCCGCGTTCGTACAGCCGCGAACTGCCGCTGCTGACCCGGGGAGCGGGCGCCGGGCTGCCGCGGGTCTACGTCATCGCGCTGGAATTCATCACCCATGTCGATGGCTGCATCGACAGTGGCATGCTGCGGGCCTTCCTCGCCACCTACCAGGAGCGGCGTCCGCTGTCCCTCGGCGAGCTGTGGGGCCTGCCCATCATGCTGCGGCTCGCGCTGCTGGAGAGCATGCGCCGGGTCGCCGCGCGCCTGCTCCGCTTCGTCAGCGACCACATCGCGGCGGGCGCCTGGGCCGATCGCCTGGTCGGCGAGGCCGAGCGCGCCCCGCACGAGGTCATCCTCGCGGTCGCCGATCTCGCCCGCTCGGGGCACGAGCTGAGCAGCCCGTTCGTCGCCGAGCTGCTGCGCCGGCTGCAGGGCCAGAACCCGGCGGTGGCCCCCGCCCTGTCGTGGATCGAGAGCAGTCTGGTGTCGCGCGGCCTCACCACCGAGGCGGTGGTCCTGCGCGAAAGCTCGCAGCAGGCTTCGGACCAGATCTCGATCGCCCACGCCATCGGCAGTCTGCGCCAGCTCGACGCGATCGACTGGGACGATTTCGTCGAGGACCAGAGCGCGGTCGAACGAGTCCTGCGCGGCGATCCAGTCGGGGCCTATGCCGGCATGGCCTTCACCAGCCGCGACCGCTACCGGCATGCGGTCGAGGATGTGGCGCGGCGCTCGCCGCGCAGCGAGGTGGAGGTCGCCGGCCTGGCCATCGGGCTGGCGTGCGCCGCCCATGCCGCGGGGGACCTTCGGGGCGGGCATGTCGGGGCCTGGCTGGTCGCCCCTGCCGGCCTGGCGTTGCTGGAGCGGGCGGCGGGCGCACGCCGCCCCTGGCGGCGGCTGCTCCGCGACCTGCTGCGCGCAGCGCCTCTGACCGCCTATCTCGGCCTGGTGCTGCTGTCCACCTTCGGAGCGGTCGTCCTGCTCGACACGACGGCCGGCAGCCTCGCGTGGTGGCCACGCCTGGCCGTGGCCGTGCTCGGCGCCCTGGCCGCCAGCGGGCCTGCGCTGGCCCTGGTCAACCGCCTGATCGCCGATGTTGTGCCGCCCTGGCCGGTGCCGCGGCTCGACTTCAGCGACGGCATACCGTCGCAGCACCGCACGGTGGTGGCGGTGCCTTGCCTGCTGGGCGACGCCGCGGGCATCGACCGGCTGATCGAGCAGCTCGAAGTGCGCTGGCTCTCCAACCGGGATGCATCGCTGACCTTCGTCCTGCTCTCCGACTTGCGTGACGCCGCAAGCCGGACGCAGCCCGGCGATGCGGCGCTCCTCGAACGCGCGCGCACCGGCCTGCAGGCCGCCAACGCCGACCACGGCGCGCACTTCGTCCTGCTGCATCGTGAGCGGGCCTGGAACCCGCAGGCCGGGACCTGGATGGGCCCGGAGCGCAAGCGGGGCAAGCTGGCTGAGCTCAACCGCCTGATCCTGAGCGGGGATCGCGGCGCCTTCTCACAGACCGAGGGCGACGTCGAGGGCCTGCGCGGCGCAAGCTATGTGCTGGTCCTCGATGCCGACACCCAGCTCCCGGGAGGCGCCGCCGCCGAGCTGGTCGGGGCCATGGCCCACCCGCTCAACCGGCCGGTCATCGATCCGCGCCGCGGCCTGGTGGTCGCCGGGCACGGCCTGATCCAGCCGCGCGTCATGGCGTCGCTGACCAGCGCGGGTTGCTCGTGGTACGCCTGGCTTGGAGCCGGAGATGCCGGCATCGATCCCTACGCGCGATCGGTCTCGGATCTCTACCAGGACCTCTTCGACGAGGGTTCGTTCGTCGGCAAGGGCATCTACGACGTGGCCGCCTTCGAGACCGTCCTCGCCGCCCGCATGCCGGGCAACCGCATCCTTTCGCACGATCTGCTCGAGGGCTGCTACCTGCGCTCGGCTGGCGACAGCGAGACGCTGCTCTTCGAGGACGTCCCCGCCGGCTATCTCGCCGATGTGGCGCGGCGCCAGCGCTGGACGCGCGGCGACTGGCAGGTGGCGCGCTGGATCCTGCCGCGCCCGCCGGGTGCGGCAGGCCCGGTCGCCAACCCGCTGTCGGCCCTGTCGCGCTGGAAGCTGGCCGACAACCTGCGCCGCGGCCTCGCGCCTCTCGCCTGGACGCTGCTGTTCGGTGCCGCCGCCATCGGCTGGATGGGCTGGCCGGCGCTGGCCATGCTGTTCGGCCTGCAGTTGCTGCCGCCGCTGCTGCCCGTGCTCGGCGCGCTGCTGGCCCTGCCGGGTCGGGCCGGGCTGGCAGCCTGGCTGCGGCAGATCGCGCGGGTGGCGGGGCGCAGCCTCGCCGGATGGCTCTTCGCCTTCGCCACCCTGCCATACGAGGCGGTATGGAGCGTGGAGGCCGCCGCACGATCGGGTTGGCGGCTGCTGTTCAGCCATCGCCTGCAGCTGGAATGGATGACCGCGGCCGATGCCGAGCGCGCCGCGCGTACCGATCCCTCCGGCCTGTTCGCGGCGACCTGGCCCGGATGGTTCCTGGGCCTGGCCATCGCTGCCCTCGCCGCCGTCCTGGGCAGCGGATGGGGCTGGACCGCCGTCTGCCTGCCCTGGCTGCTGGCGCCGTTCGCCGCCTGGATGGCCGGGCGGCCGCGCGGCCGCGACGGCCCCGTCCTCACCACCGGGCAGGGGCTCTGGCTCCGCCTCATGGGCCGGCGGACCTGGTCGTGGTTCGAGGACCATGTCGTCGCCGGGGACGGCCACCTGCCGCCGGACAACACCCAGGAGCGCAGTGGCGATCCCGTCGCCCACCGCACCTCGCCGACCAACATGGGCCTGTCGCTGCTCGCCGACCTGGCCGCCGCCGACTTCGGCTGGGCCACCACCCCCGGCATGCTCGGACGGCTCGAGGCCGCCATCGCGACGATGGAGCGGCTCGAACGCCATCGCGGCCACTTCTACAACTGGTACGACACCCGCGATCTCAGCGTGATGGCGCCGCGCTACGTCTCCACCGTCGACAGCGGCAATCTCGTCGGCCATGTGCTGGTGCTGCGCCGCGGCCTGCTCGAACTGGGCGATCGTCCCCTGCCGCTGGCGGCGATGGCCGAAGGCCTGCGCGACACCGCCGTGCTGGCCGAGGAGGCCCTGGATGGAGCCGCAGCCGACGGCCGACGACGCGTGAAGACCGCCTGCGCCGGCCTGATCGCGGCCGGTACGCGGCTGTCCGGGATCCTCGGACCCCTGGCCGCCCTGCGCGACGCGGCCAGCGCCCTGGCTGCCGATCCGGCAGCCGGCGCCGGCGAGGCCCGTCGCTGGACGGCAGCCCTGGCCAGCGGCAGCGCGGCCTGGCATGCCTTCCTGATCCAGCTCGCGCCGTGGCTGCTGCTGGGGAAGCCGCCCGGGGCCGCTGGCGAGGCCCTGCTCACCCGCGTCGACCAGGCTGCGAGCCTGCGCCTGATCGCCGGCCTGCGCCAGGATCTCATCCCGGAACTGGCGGGGGACCCGGACGCGTGGATCGCCGGGCTGCACGCCGCGGTCGAGGGCGGATCGCGCAGCGCCGCGCTGCTGCTCGAGCGTGCCGCCGTCCTGGCGGCGCGCTGCGAGGATATCGCCGACGCCGACTTCTCCTTCCTCTTCGACGCCGAGCGCGAGCTCCTGATCATCGGCTGCAATGTCGGCGAGCAGCGCCGCGACAGCGGTACCTATGACCTGCTGGCGAGCGAAGCCCGGCTGGTCAGCTATGTCGGCATCGCCGTGGGCCAGTTGCCGCAGCGGCACTGGTTCCGGCTCGGCCGACTGATCGCCGACTGCGAAGGCGGCCGGGCTCTGGTCTCGTGGTCGGGATCGATGTTCGAATACCTGATGCCCAGCCTGGTGATGCCCGACCATCCGGGGACGCTGCTCGAGGCGACCAACCGCGCTGTGGTGCGCAGCCAGATCGCCTACGGCCGCGCGCGCGGCGTGCCGTGGGGCGTCTCGGAATCGGGCTACCTGCTGATCGATCAGCATCAGAATTACCAGTACCGCGCCTTCGGCGTGCCCGGCCTCGGGCTCAAGCGCGGCCTGGGCGATGATCTGGTCATCGCTCCCTACGCCTCGGTCCTGGCCCTGATGGTCGCGCCGGTCGAGGCCTGCGCCAACCTGGCGCGCCTGGTGGCCGAAGGCCGCGATGGGCCTTACGGCCTCTACGAAGCGATCGACTGCACGCCCAGCCGCCTGCCGCATGGCCAGGATTCGGCAACCGTGCGGCAGTACATGGCCCACCACCAGGGCATGTCGCTGCTCGCCCTGGCCAAGGTCCTGCTCGGGGCGCCGATGCAGCGGCGCTTCCGCGCCGACCTCCGGCTGCGCGCCGCCGATCTGCTGCTGCACGAGCGCGTGCCGCATCTCGCCGGTTCCATCCGGCTGCACGAGGGCGACGTCGAGTCCGCGCAGCGTCCACCTGGGGAGGCGGCCGCGCCGCTGCGCGTGCTGGATTCGCCCCGCGCCGCAGGCGAGGTCAACCTGCTGTCCAATGGCCGCTATCAGGTGATGGTCGGCGCCGGCGGCGGCGGCTGGTCGCGCTGGCGCGACCTGGCGGTGACCCGCTGGCGCGAGGATCCGACCCTCGAGGACCACGGCCTCTTCTGCTACCTCCGCGATGTCGCGAGCGGCCGCTGCTGGTCCACCACCTGGCAGCCTACCCAGCTCGAACCGGACGGCCACCAGGCGGTCTTCACCCAGGCCAAGGCCGAGTTCCACCGCGTCGATGGCGACATCGAGACGCATACCGAGATCGCGGTGTCGCCCGAGGACGATGTCGAGGTCCGCCGCGTGGTGCTGCGCAACCGCTCGCGCTTCGAGCGCATCATCGAGCTCACCACCTATGCCGAGGTGGTGCTCGCGCCGCAGGCCGCCGACGCCGGCCATCCGGCCTTCTCCAGCCTGTTCGTCCATACCGAGGCGGCCGGCGACGGCGTCCTGCTCGCTACGCGCCGGCCGCGCCGGAGCGATGAGCGCCCTCCCTGGCTGGTGCATCTGGTCAACACGGCCTGCCCCGAGGAGGCTTCGCCGTCGTTCGAGACCGACCGGGCCGCCTTCATCGGCCGCGGCCGCAGCGTCGCCGATCCGGCGGCCCTGGCCACGGCCGGCCGGCTGGCCGGCGGGGTCGGCGCCGTGCTCGACCCGATCGTCGCCATCCGCCGCGTCCTGCGCATCCCCGGCGAAGGCGAGGCCACCGTCGATGTCGTGCTCGGGGTCGCCGAGACGCGCGAGGCGGCCGGGGCCCTGGCGACGCGCTACCGCGAAACACGCTTCGCCGAGCGCGTGTTCCAGCTCGCCTGGACCCAGGCCCAGGTCGCCCTGCGCCTGCTCAACGTCAGCGAACGCGATGCGCAGGTCTACGCCCGGCTGGCCGGCGGCATCGTCCATGCGGCGCAGCACCGCCGGGCCGCGGCCGCCGTGCTCGCCCGCAACCGCCGTGGACAGGCCGCCCTGTGGGTCTACGGCATCTCCGGGGATCTGCCGATCCTCCTGGTCCGCATCGCCGACGCCGAGCGCATCGACCTGGTTCGCGACGCGGTGCAGGCTCATGCCTGGTTCCGCGCCAAGGGCCTCGCGGTCGAGCTGGTGGTGCTGATCGAGGATCCCTCCTCGTACCGCCAGGCGCTGTTCGACGCGGTCATGGGGCTGATCGCCTCCGGCCACGAGGCGACCCAGATCGACCGACCGGGCGGGATCTTCGTCCGCCGCGGCGACCAGATGCCCGAGGACGACCGGATCCTCTTCCAGGCCATGGCCCGGGTGGTGATGAGCGACCAGGCCGGCACCTTCGCCGAGCAGGCCGAGCGCCGCCCGCGCGGTCCTGCGCCCGTGCCTGGCCTCGCCAGGCGTCCGGTCCGCGCCGCCGATGCCGCGCCGCCGGTGCAGCGAGACGACCTGATCTTCCGCAACGCGCATGGGGGCTTCACCGGCGACGGCCGCGAGTACGTCGTGGTGCTGAATGCCGGCGCCACCACCCCGGCGCCCTGGGTCAACGTGCTGGCGAACGAGCACTTCGGCACCCTGGTCAGCGAACGCGGCTCGGCCTACACTTGGCTGGAGAACAGCCACGAGTACCGGTTGACCCCATGGCGCAATGATCCGGTCGGCGACGGCGGCGGCGAGGCGTTCTGGATCCGCGATGAGGACAGCGGCCGCTACTGGTCGCCAACCCACGGGCCGGCGGGCGGGACGGGGGGCTGGATCGTCCGCCATGGCCTCGGCTACAGCGTCTTCGAGCACCGCGAGGAAGGCATCGCCAGCGAGTGCTGGCACTACGTCGCCGCCGACGCCCCGGTGAAGCTCGTTTCGATCCGCCTGCGCAACCTCGGTTCCCGCACCCGGCGGCTGGCGGTCGCCGGCTACTGGGAGTGGGTGCTGGGCGAGCTGCGCGGACGCAACCTGATGCACATCGTCACCGAGATCGATGGCCGCAGCGGCGCCCTGCTGGCGCGCAATCCGTACCATCCCGACTTCCCCGGCCGCATCGCCTTCGCCGACTGCAGCGAGCCGCAGCGCTCGTGCACCGGCGATCGGGCCGAGATGCTCGGACGCGGCGGCTCGCTGGAGCGGCCGCGCGGACTGGCGCTGACCCGCCTGTCGGACCGCGTCGGCGCCGGGCTCGATCCCTGCGCCGCCCTGCTCGTGCCGATCGAGCTGCCGCCCGGCGAGGAGCGCGAGATCGTCTTCGTGCTCGGCGTCGGCAGCGACGCCGACGATGTGCAGCAGCTGATCCAGCGGTTCCGCGGGGTCGGCAGCGCGAGGCGCGCCCTGGAGCAGGTCTGGGAGCATTGGAAGCGCCACGTCGGGGCGATCCAGGTCGAGACGCCCGACCCCTCGGTGGACGTGCTCGCCAACGGCTGGCTGCCCTACCAGGTCCTCGCCTGCCGCATGTGGGCGCGCACCGGGTTCTACCAATCCGGCGGCGCCTACGGCTTCCGCGACCAGTTGCAGGACGCCATGGCGCTGCTGCCTGCCGCGCCCGGTCTGGTCAGGGCGCATCTGCTGCGCGCCGCTGCCCGCCAGTTCCGTGAAGGCGATGTCCAGCACTGGTGGCACCCCCCGGCAAACCGCGGGGTGCGCACGCGGATCAGCGATGACTACCTCTGGCTGCCCTATGCCGCGGCCCATTACGCGCTGGTTACCGCCGACACCGGCGTGTTCGACGAACCCGTGCCGTTCATCGAAGGCCGCCAGCTGCGGCCCGACGAGGAGTCATGCTTCGATCTGCCGATGGTCACCGGCGACCGCGCCCCGCTGTATGAGCATTGCCGCCTGGCCCTCGACCGGGCCTGCGGCCTGCTCGGGGCGCACGGCCTGCCGCTGATCGGCGGCGGCGACTGGAACGACGGCATGAACCTGGTCGGCGAGCACGGCCGGGGCGAGAGCGTCTGGCTGGGCTGGTTCCTCGCCGACTGCCTGCGGCGGTTCGCCCCGGTGGCGCAGGCGCGCGGCGATGCCGCCGCCGCCGGGCGCTGGCTGGTGGCCGCGACCGCGCTGGCGGCGGCGATCGAAACGGAAGCCTGGGACGGCGACTGGTACCGGCGCGCCTGGTTCGACGATGGTCGTGTCCTCGGTTCGGCGTCCTCGCCGGCCTGCCGCATCGACTCGCTGCCGCAGAGCTGGGCGGTGCTATCCGGCGCCGGGGATGCGGCGCGGGCGCGGCACGCCCTGGACCAGGTCGATGCCCGGCTGGTCGACCGCCAGGCGCGCCTGATCCGCCTGTTCGATCCGCCCTTCGACGGGCCGGAGCTCGAACCGGGCTACATCAAGGGCTACCCCCCGGGGGTGCGCGAGAATGGCGGGCAATACACCCACGCCGCCGTCTGGGTCGCCATGGCCTTCGCCCGTGCCGGCCAGTCGGCCAAGGCCTGGGAGCTCTTCGCCCTGCTCAATCCGGTGAACCATGGCCGTTTCGCGGCCGCCGCCGCGCTCTACCGCGTCGAGCCATACGTCGTGTCGGCCGACATCTATGGCGCCGCGCCGCACCTCGGACAGGGCGGCTGGAGCTGGTACACCGGGTCGGCGGGGTGGCTGCACCGGCTGCTCATCGAGGATCTGCTCGGCGTGCGGCGCGAAGGCGACCGCCTGCTGCTGACCCCGCGGCCGCCTCCCGGATGGGCTGGCTACACCGTGCATTACCGCCATTACCGCACCGTCTACCACCTCGTGGTGAGCTGCGTCGGCGGCAGCGTCATGCGCCGTATGCGGATCGATGGGCACGACGCTCCTCCCGGTTCGGTCCCGCTGGTCGACGACGGCCAGGAGCATCGCGTCGAGCTCGAACTGGGCGCCGTCAGCGACGGCGGCTGAACATCTGCCAGAGCGTGGTGCCCAGCGAGAGCGCGCTGCCGAACAGGGCCAGGCTGCCTCCAGCCGGAGGCGGCGATCGGCCGGATCCGAACACGGCAGCGAGCGAGGAGAGCAGCGTCCCGACCCGCGTGGCGCCAGTCGCGATGTCGGCCACACCGCTGCCCCGGCTGGCCAGCGAACTGGCCAGCCGGGCGCGGTTGAGTTCGCTTTCCGCGATGAGCAGGCGCTTCCGCGCTTCGAGGGCATTCATGCCAGGATCTCCGCGATGCAGATGCGGTCCTTGCGCAACTGGTCGAGCGAGGCCGCGAACGAGCGCCACTGGCGCAGACGCCTGGCCAGCAGCCAGCCCAGCGACGCGGCGGTGAATGTGTAGACGGTCGCCAGGATGAGCAGGCTGCCCAGCGGCGACCAGGCCCATCCCGCCACCACGATGGCGGCGGTGATGGTCATGCCGGCGAGCAGGACGCTGCCGGCGATGCCCAGGGCGAGGAAGCTGGCGTGCAGGAGGCGGTTCCGCTCCTCCTGCACTTCCACCGACACCAGGGCCAAGCGGTTCTCCGCGATGGTCAGGAATTGCAGGGCGAGGCCACGCGAGGTCGCGAGGATCTCCTGGCCGCCGCCGATGGCCTCCGGCATGCCGCGCTCAACCGCAGGAACGTGTGCAGCGGCGGGCGAGCAGGAATCCGACGAGCGCACCGACGCCGACAGCGATGCCGATGGCGGTGTAGGGGTGCTGGTGCACGGCGCTGTCGGTGGCCTTGGCGCCCTCGACCACCTTGTCCTTCACCTGTCCATAGAACTTCTTGCCGCTTTCCAGGGCGGTGGCGAGCCGCTTGCGCGCCTCGACGACCTTCTCGCCGCCCACATCCGCGGTCGCGCTCAACAGGGCGAGCGCATCCTCGGCCAGGGTGCCCAGGGAGTTGCCGCCTTCGTGTGTATCGTGGCTCATGGTAGACATCGCTTTCGGTAATCAGTGGCGTCGTGAGACGGCAGGGCCGGTCGGCTGTGCTGGCGCCAGCGTACCGCACCGTCTGCCGACGCCGCTGGGGTGATCACCCCAGCGGCGCGCGAAATGGGGTGTACTCCCCATATCATTCGCCGGGCCACGGCCGACAGTGACCATCTGCCGTCATGGTCCTCCACAACGCCACAGCCCGCCCCGGGCGCCGACATGCCGCCCGGACCGTTTGCGGGTCGACAGGCGGCAGTCGGCAGCGGCTGATGGATTCGGCGCATGGACTGCAGGACGGGCTCCGCCGCCTGGCCCACCACGCCCTGGCGATGCAGGATCAGCAGCGCAGCAGCCTGGGCCGCACGCTGCAGGACGAGGTCTGCCAGCTGCTCGTGGCCATCAACCTCCACCTGCTGCAGCTCAAGCAGGCGCTCCGGGTGAGGGCCGTGCGCCTCGACGCCGATCTCGCCGCCACGCGGCGGCTGGTCGCCCGTTCGGCCGGCTCGGCCCACCTCCAGATCAACCGTCGGACCAGGCACCCATGACCACCGTATCGATCACCTCAAAGCGCTATCGCTCGGCGCTGCGTGCCCACCTCAAGGCCGGACCCCAGGCCAGTCTGGCCGCGGTGCGCGGACTCGGCATCCGCTCGCTTGCCGCCGGCATGCCGATCCTCGGCCTGGCTAGGCTGCATGAGCAGATCCTGGTCGCCGACATGCTGCCGGGGATCCCTGCCGCCCGGCGGGCGGCGCTGATCCGCCAGGCCGCCATCTTCTTTTCCACAGCCATCACTCCGGTCCGGAAGGGGCGACACGCGGCCAGCACCCAGACGGTGCGCATCGGCACCGTGATCGAGACGCTCAGCCAGCGCACTGTCGAACTGGCCGCCTCGAACCTCGAGCTCAGCCAGGAGGTGGCCCAGCGCAAGACGGCGGAGGCGGCCCTGCGCGTCGGCGAACTGCGCTACCATCAACTGCTCGAGCTGTCCGACCGCCAGCAGGTCCAGGCTCGCCGCCTGGCGCGCGAACTGCTGTCGGCCCAGGAGGACGAGCGCAAGAAGATCAGCCGCGACCTGCACGATGTCATCGCCCAGACCCTCACCGGCATCAACATCCGCCTGACCACGCTCAAGCGCGATGCCGAGGTCGACACCAAGGACCTGGAACGCAATATCGGCCGGACCCAGAAGCTGGTCGAACGCGCGGTGAACATCGTCCACCGTTTCGCCCGCGAGCTGCGGCCGGCGCTGCTTGATGACCTCGGCCTGATCCCGGCGCTGCAGGCCCTGCTCAAGGGTCTTGCCGCCCGCACCGGCCTGCGCACCGCCCTCGAGGCGGATCCCGGGGTCGAGCGCCTCGACATGGCCAAGCGCACGGTGCTGTTCCGCGTCGCCCAAGAGGCGATGACCAACGTCGTCCGGCACGCCAAGGCTGGGCACGCCGGCATCCGCATCAGCAAGCAACGCGGCGGCTATCGCATGACCATCCGCGACGATGGACGCGCCTTCGAGGTGGAACGGGTGCTGCACGCGCGCGGTGGCCGGCGGCTCGGCCTGCTCGGCATGCGCGAACGCCTGGCCATGGTCGGAGGCACCTTCGACATCATCTCGGTCGCTGGTCAGGGCACCACGGTCATCGCCACGGTCCCCACCACCGGACCCGGAAGGGGCAGGCGGTGAGCCCGATCACCATCCTGCTGGCGGAGGATCACCAGATCGTGCGCGAAGGCCTGCGGAAGCTTCTTGATTTCGACCCGGGCCTGCAGGTCGTCGGCGAGGCCCAGGACGGCCGCCAGGCAGTGGCCCTGGCCGGACGGCTGCGGCCAGCGGTGGTGCTGATGGACATCGCCATGCCCCTGCTCAACGGCCTCGACGCGACCCGGCAGATCGCCAAGGCGCAGCCGCAGGTGCGCGTGCTCATGCTCTCGGCCCACAGCGAGGACGCCTACGTCACCAGCGCCACCGAGGCTGGCGCGGTCGGCTTCCTGCTCAAGCAGTCGTCGGTGCATGAGGTGTACGAGGCGATCCGCGCCGTGGCGGCCGGCAAGACCTGGTTCAGCCAGGCGATCACCCGCCGGTTCGAGCGCATCGATCCCAAGCCGCAGGCCGGCCACCCGGCGCACCTCGCGGTGCATCTCACCCCCCGCGAGGCGGAGGTGCTGCAACTGGTCGCCGAGGGCAAGGCCAACAAGACCATGGCGGTGGTCCTCGGCATCGGCATCAAGACGGTGGAGAAGCATCGCGAGCACCTCATGGCCAAGCTCGACATCCACGACACCGCAGGCCTCACGCGCTACGCCATCGCCTCCGGCGTGATCGAGAACGCGGTGCAGATGACGGTCATCTGAGCAGGCCGGGGGTGAACACCCCATGGGCACGCGCGCGCCGGTCGGCCATCCTGTGGGAGACATGCCCACCATGGCCATACCCGGGACAGCCACATGCAGCCCAACCGCCTCCACCTGCTCGGGAATCTCGGCCAGTCGGTCTGGCTGGACGATATCCGGCGCGATCTGATCACCGGTGGCGGACTCCAACGTCTGATCGCGGATGATGGACTACGGGGTCTGACGTCCAATCCGGCGATCTTCGCCAAGTCCATAGCGGACAGCACGGCCTACGACGCCGACATTCTCGCCCTGGCGCGGCAGGGGAAGGGCAGCACGGAGATCTACGAGGCCATCAGCCAGCGGGATGTCCAGGGCGCGGCCGATGCATTCCGCTCCGTCTATGAGGCGTCGTCGGGCGTCGATGGCTATGCCAGCCTTGAGGTCGATCCCCGCCTGGCGCATGATACGCAGGGAACGCTCGGCGAAGCGCGCCGGCTCTGGAAGGCCCTCGACCGTCCCAATGTGCTGATCAAGGTGCCGGCCACCAGCGCAGGTCTGCCGGCCATCCGGCAGCTCATTCAGGACGGTATCAACATCAATGTCACCCTGCTCTTCGCGTTGCCCCGGTACCAGCAGGTGGCCGAGGCCTACCTGAGCGGGATCGAGGCGCGGGCGGCGGAAGGGCACTCGATCGCGCAGGTGGCTTCGGTGGCCAGTTTCTTCGTCGGCCGCATCGACGCGCTGATCGATCCGATGCTGGACGCCTTCATCGCGAACGATGGACCCCAGGCGGTGTTGGCCAGGCAGGCGCATGGCCAGACAGCCATCGCAAGCGCGAAGCTGGCCTACCAGGTCTTCCAGACGGTATTCACGGGCGAGCGGTTCAGGACCTTGGCCGCTCGCGGCGCACGCAGCCAGCGTCTGCTCTGGGCCAGTACCGGCAGCAGGAACGCAGCCGACAGTGATGTGAAATATATCGATGCCCTCATCGGTCCTGATACGGTCATCACCATCCCGCCGGCGACCCTGAGCGCCTTCCGCGATCATGGGACGCCGACCGCCCGTCTCGGCGAGGGCCTGGCCGCAGCACGCTCGATCTTGGACCATCTGCCGGAACTGGGCCTCGACCTCGGAGCCCTGACCCAACGCCTCGAGGATGAGGGCGTCGCCAAGTTCATAGCTCCCTTCGATGCGCTGCTGGAGGTCGTGGCCCGACGGTCCAGGCTGGGTGCTGCGCAGCACGGTTGAGCGTCATCGGCTGGAAGGCGGACGCTGCGCATCCGTCAGCGACCCGATGCCGGCGATGACATCGAACAGTTCCTCGTCGATCCCGCCTTGCCGTAGGCGATATTAATGAGGATTCACAAACAGGCAGACGTGACTGATGCGGTGAGCCGCCAAGGCGCCAAGTACGCCAAGGGTCGGAGGCATCGGATTCCTCCGGCTGACTTGGCGAACTTGGCGCCTTGATGTCCTTTGGATTTCACCCCGGTCGCCGTCGGGTCCGCCACCGCCGCGTCCACGCTCATGCCCGCCCGCTCCAGGTCCAATCACGGATCATCGGCATGTCCTCTCCATGGAGGTTGATGTACTGCCGGTGCTCGACCAGCTTGTCTGCGAGCTGTCGTTTCAGCTCGGCACCCCGCTCCCCGGTCTGGGGCAGGCGGTCGATGACGTCCATCGCCAGATGGAAGCGATCCAGGTCGTTGAGCACGGTCATGTCGAACGGCGTGGTGATCGTGCCTTCCTCCTTGTAGCCGCGGACATGGATGTTGCGGTGATTGGTCCGCCGGTAGGTCAGCCGATGGATCAGCCAGGGATAGCCGTGGAAGGCGAAGATCACCGGCCGGTCGGTGGTGAACACCGTGTCGAACTCCGCGTCCCCGAGGCCGTGCGGATGCTCCGTCGGCGGCTGCAGCTTCATCAGGTCGATCACATTCACGACCCGGATGCGCAGCTCCGGCAGGTGCTGGCGCAGGATCGTGACCGCGGCGAGCGTCTCCAGGGTCGGCACATCGCCGCAGCAGGCCATCACCACATCCGGTGCGGCGTCAGCGTCGTTGCTGGCCCAGGACCAGACGCCCAGGCCGGCAGCGCAATGCGCGACGGCGGCGTCCATGTCCAGCCATTGCGGGGCCGGATGCTTGCCGGCGATGACCAGGTTGACGTAGTGCCGGCTGCGCAGGCAGTGATCCATCACCGAGAGCAGGCAGTTGGCGTCCGGCGGCAGGTACACCCGCACGATCTCGGCCTTCTTGCTGATCACATGGTCGATGAAGCCTGGATCCTGATGGGTGAATCCGTTGCTGGTCTGCCTCCAGACATGCGAGGTGAGGAGGTAGTTCAGCGAGGCGATCTCCGGCCTCCACGGCAGGTGCTTGGTGATCTTCAGCCACTTCGCGTGCTGGAGGAACATCGAGTCGATGATGCGGATGAACGCTTCGTAGCAGTGGAACAGACCGTGCCTTCCAGTCAGTAGGTAGCCCTCCAGCCAGCCTTCGCACTGGTGCTCGCTGAGCATGGAATCCAGGACCAGGCCGTCCGGCGCCAGGAACTCATCACCTGGGGCGATGGCCGCATCCCACTGCCGCCCGGTCGTTTCAAAGACCGCTTCCAGGCCATTCGAGATCGCCTCGTCCGGTCCGAACACGCGGAAGTTCCGCTGCTCCGTGTTCATCCGCAGCACATCGCGCAGGAAGATGCCGAACACATGCATGTCGCCCATGCCCCGCCCGCCAGGCGTGGTCACCGGTTCGGCGTAGCTCCGGAAGTCGGGCATCTGCAGGGCGCGCAGCAGCTTGCCGCCGTTGGCGTGGGGATTGGCCCCCATGCGCCGCGCGCCGACCGGGGCGAGTGCGGCCAACTCCGGTTTCAGGCGGCCCCGATCGTCGAACAGCTCCTCCGGCCGGTAGCTCCTGAGCCACGACTCCAGCATCACGAGATGCTCGGGGTGGGCTGCGGGATCGGACAGGGGGACCTGATGCGCCCGGAAGGAGCCTTCGATCTGCCGGCCTTCGACCATCTTCGGGCCAGTCCAGCCCTTGGGCGACCGGAGGACGATCATCGGCCAGCGCGGACGGGTGGTGTCATGGTTGGCGCGGGCGTTGCCGCGGATCCGTTGGATCTCCTTGACCACCCGGTCCAGGGTGGCGGCCATGATCTGGTGCATCACCATCGGGTCGTCGCCCTCGACGAAATACGGCGTCCAGCCGTAGCCCCGCAGCAGTTGCTCCAGCTCCTCGTGGGTGATGCGCGCCAGCACCGCCGGGTTGGCGATCTTGAACCCATTGAGGTGCAGGATCGGCAGCACCACGCCATCCGTGATCGGATTGAGGAACTTGTTCGCATGCCAGGAGGTGGCGAGTGGGCCGGTCTCCGCCTCGCCATCGCCGATGACGCACGCAGCGATGAGGTCGGGATTGTCGAAGACGGCGCCGAAGGAATGGCTCAGGGAGTAGCCGAGTTCGCCGCCTTCGTGGATCGATCCCGGACATTCCGGGGAGGCATGGCTGGGGATCCCGCCGGGGAACGAGAATTGCAGGAACAGCTTCTGCAAGCCCTGCTCGTCCTGGCTGATGTCCGGGTAGATCTCGCTGTAGGTGCCTTCCAGATAGGTGTTGCCGACGACGGCCGGCCCACCGTGACCTGGACCGGAAACATAGATCATGCTGAGGTCGTACTTGGTGATCACCCGGTTCAGGTGCACATAGATGAAGTTCTGCCCTGGCGTCGTCCCCCAATGCCCCAGCAGCATGCGTTTGATGTCGCTGAGCACCAAGGGGCGCTTCAGCAGGGGATTGTCCGCCAGGTAGATCTGACCCACCGACAGGTAGTTGGCGGCGCGCCAGTAGGCGTCCATCCGCTGCAGCAGTTCGGATTCCTGGGCGTTGCTGGGCATGGTATCAAGCTCCTGATGGGTTGGCATGGCTGGAACCCGGCGTGCAGTGCAGGCCGAACGCGGCGAGCTGATCGGTGGTGCCTCGGAGATCCGTATGCAGGATGCTGTGCACGCCGACCCTTTCGGCGACCTGGATGTGCATCGCCGTATTATCGATGTAGACGACGTTTTCGGGCGGCACCTGGCTGACATCGAGGGCGAGCCGGAGCATGGCGGCGTCGGGTTTGCGCAGATGGACGTGGCATGAGGAGATGAAGATGTCGACGAGCTGCGCCAGGTTGAACTTCCATATGCGGTAGTCATTCAACTCGCGGCCCTCATTGCTGACGACGACGACCTTGACCCCGTGGTTCCATTTGATGGTCCGGACGAGATCCAGCATCGGCTGGTCCGGCTGGGACTGCGCATAGACGAAGTCGGTGAACTGCGTCCTGGTGAAAGGCCGGTCGCAGTGGAAGACGACCAGGCCCAGGTACTCATCCATCGTGATCAGACCCAGTTCATGGGTCGCCCAGGCCTGCTCGTGCCGGTGCTCGAGATCGTGGAGATCCAGGTGGAACTCGAGGGCGGCGCGCGACCTGAAGGCATGGCCCCAGCCATCGGTGAGCAGGACCCCGCCGATATCGACGAAGAGGCAGGTGATGTCGTTGCGCTGCATGGCGGCGTCTCCGGGCGGATCGGCTGACGCTCCGCGCCAGGAGTGTGCGGCGGTCGTCCGGCCCGCCGCAGGGGTATTCACCCCAGCGGCGGGCTGTGCCGCGCGCGCATACCTTGCTGCACCGGAGGCAGAGCCAGCCATGACGTCGACATCCAGGATCCTGATGGTTTCCGGCATTCTTGTCGCCCTCGCCGTCGCCGGCGGGGCAGTCTGGCTGAGCATGCCCCGGTCCGGTCCAGGCGAGGGTTTCATCAGCGGCAACGGACGGATCGAGGCGACCGAGGTCGATGTCGCAGCCAAGCTCGCGGGACGGGTGCAGGAGATCATGATCCGCGAAGGCGACTCCGTGCAGCTTGGGCAACCCTTGGCGCAGATGCAGAGCACGGCGCTCGAGGCGCAGCGGGACGAGGCCCAGGCCCAGTCGCAGCATGCCGTGCACGCCGTGGCCAGCGCCACGGCCCAGGTCGCCATGCGGGTCAGCGACGTGGCGGTCGCCCGGGCTGCCGTCGGCCAGCGCGCCAGCGACCTGGATGCGGCCCAACGACGCCTCGCCAGGACGGAAACCCTGACCAAGGATGGTTTGACCCCGGTCCAGGAGCTGGACGACGACCGGGCCAGGGTCAGCGGCGCCGAGGCGGCCGTCATCGGGGCGAAGGCCCAGGTCGAGGCCGCGCAGGCCGCGGTCACGGCCGCGCAGGCGGAGGTGGTCGGGGCCGAGTCGAACGTGACGGCCAGCGAGGCGACCATCGCCCGCGTCCAATCCGATATCGCCGACTGCCGCTTGCTCTCGCCACGGGCCGGACGCGTGCAGTACCTGATCGCGCAGGCCGGTGAAGTCCTCGCCGGAGGCGGCAAGGTCCTCAGCCTGGTCGACCTCGGCGATGTCTACATGACCTTCTTCGTGCCAGAAATGGCGGCGGGCAAGGTGGCCCTGGGCAGCGAAGTCCGCATCGTGCTCGACGCTGCGTCGCAGTATGTGATCCCGGCGACGGTATCCTTCGTCGCCAGCACGGCGCAGTTCACCCCCAAGACGGTCGAGACCGCCAGCGAACGGCAGAAGCTGATGTTCCGCGTCAAGGCGCAGATCAGCCGCGAACTGCTGCAGCAGCACCTCGCCCTGGTCAAGACCGGCCTGCCGGGCGTGGCCTGGCTCAAGCTGGATGCGCAGGCCGCCTGGCCAGCCGACCTGGAGATCCAGGTGCCGGAGTGACGGCAGGGGCATCGGTCGCCAGCCTGGTCGGGGTCGGCCTGCGCTATGGCCGGATCACGGCGCTGGACGGCATCACCGTGGACATCCCGGCCGGTCGCATGGTCGGGCTGCTCGGTCCGGATGGGGTGGGCAAGTCCAGCCTGCTCGCCCTGCTGGCCGGCGCACGGGCGGTGCAGACGGGCAGCGTGCGGGCGCTGGACGGCGACATGGCCAGCGCGCGCCACCGGGCGCGGGTCTGCCCGCACATCGCCTACATGCCGCAAGGCCTGGGCCGGAACCTCTATCCGACCCTGTCGGTCGAGGAGAACCTGCAGTTCTTCGGCCGGCTGTTCGGTCATGCCGCCGGCGAGCGTCGCCGGCGCATCGATGCGCTGACGCGCCGTACCGGGCTGGCCGCGTTCCTGGCCCGACCGGTCGGCACGCTGTCGGGCGGCATGAAGCAGAAGCTGGGCCTGTGCTGCGCGCTGATCCACGATCCGGAACTGCTCATCCTCGACGAGCCGACCACCGGGGTCGATCCGCTGGCCCGTGCCCAGTTCTGGGAACTGATCGCGCACATCCGCGGCGGACGCGCCGGCATGAGCGTGATCGTGGCCACCGCCTACATGGACGAGGCGCAGCGCTTCGACTGGCTGGTGGCGATGGATGCGGGACGGATCCTCGCCACCGGCACCCCGGCCGAACTGCTGGCGCGCACGCGGTGCGCCTCGCTCGACGCCGCCTTCATCGCCCTCCTGCCCGAGGCCCAGCGACGGGAACATCACGCGGTGGTGATCCCGCCCATAGGTGCGGATGGTGAGGCGGAGATGGCGATCGAGGCGACGGATCTGACCATGCGCTTCGGCAGCTTCGTCGCCGTCGACCGGGTGAGCCTGCGCATCCGTCGCGGCGAGATCTTCGGCTTCATCGGCTCCAACGGCTGCGGCAAGTCCACCACCATGAAGGTGCTGACCGGCCTGCTGCCGGCCAGCGCCGGCAGCGCCCTGCTGCTCGGCCATGCCGTGGATGCGAAGGACCTGGCCACGCGCCGGCGGGTCGGCTACATGTCGCAGTCGTTCTCCCTCTACGCCGAGTTGTCGGTGCGCCAGAACCTGGTGCTGCACGCGCGCTTGTTCCAGGTGCCGCCGGCGGAGATCGAGGCGCGGGTCGCCGACATGGTCGCCAGGTTCGGCCTGGCCCCGGTGGTCGACGCGATGCCCGACACCCTGCCGCTGGGCATCCGCCAGCGCCTGTCGCTGGCGGTGGCGATGGTGCACAAGCCGGAGCTGCTGATCCTTCGATCCGATCGCCCGCGACAGCCTGTGGCAGTTGATGGCCGACCTGGCGCGCAAGGACCGGGTGACGATCTTCATCTCGACCCATTTCATGAACGAGGCGGCGCGCTGCGACCGGGTCTCGCTGATGCATGCCGGTCGGGTGCTCGCCACCGGCGTCCCGGCCGACCTGGTGCGCACGCGTGGCACCGCGACCCTGGAGGAGGCCTTCATCGCGTATCTGCAGGAGGCGGACCAGGCCGAGGTCCTGCCGCCGGAGGCGGCGGCACCACCCTCCGTTCCTGCTGCCGGAGCGGCGGCGATCGGAGGATTCAGCCTGGGCCGCGCTTGGAGCTACAGTCTGCGCGAGACGCAGGAGCTCATGCATGATCCGGTACGGGCGACCATGGCCCTGCTGGGCACCGGCATCCTGATGTTCGTGATCGGATTCGGCATCAGTCTGGATGTCGACGATCTGACCTTTGCCGTGCTCGATCGCGACCGGACGGTCCTCAGCCGGGACTACGGCTTCAACCTGGCTGGTTCACGCTACTTCGTCGAACGCCCGCCGATCGGCTCCTATGCGGAACTCGACCAGCGCATGCGCGCCGGCGAGCTCGCCCTGGCGATCGAGATCCCTTCGGGATTCGCCCGCGACATCGACCGCGGCCGCCCGGTGCAGATCGGCGCCTGGGTGGACGGGGCGATGCCGCGCCGCGGCGAGACGGTGCTGGGCTATGTGCACGGCATGCACCAGGGCTGGTTGCAGGATCTGGCGCAGCGCCGGTCGGGTCGGCAGGCCGGGCCCGGCCCGGCCGAGATCGAGACGCGCTTCCGCTACAACCCCGACGTCACAAGCCTGCCCGCCATGGTCCCGGCGGTCATCCCGATGCTGCTGCTGATGATCCCGGCCATGCTGACCGCGCTGTCGGTGGTGCGCGAGAAGGAGCTCGGCTCGATCCTCAACCTCTACACCACCCCGGTCACCCGCAGCGAGTTCCTGCTCGGCAAGCAGCTGCCCTACATCGCCCTGGCGATGCTGAACTTCGCGCTGATGGCGGTATTGGCGGTCACCGTCTTCCAGGTGCCGATCACCGGCAGCATCCTGACCCTGACCGCCGCGGCCCTGCTCTTCGTCATGTTCTCGACCGGGTTCGGCCTGCTCGCGTCCACCTTCACGCACAGCCAGATCGCGGCGATGTTCCTGACCATGATCGGCACGATGATCCCGGCCGTCCAGTTCGCCGGCATGCTCAATCCGGTGTCGTCGCTCGAAGGCCTCGGGGCCGTCATCGGCCAGGTCTATCCCGCCTCCCACTTCCTCACCATCAGCCGAGGCGTGTTCAGCAAGGCGCTCGACTTCACGGATCTGCAGGCCTCGTTATGGCCGCTGGCGCTGGCGGTGCCGGTCATCCTCACCCTCTCGATCCTGCTCCTGCGCAAGCAGGAGTCCTGAGCGTGCCCCTGCTCGCCAACATCTACCGCCTGGGCGTCAAGGAGCTGTGGAGCCTGGTCCGCGACCCGGTGATGCTGGTGCTGATCGGGTGGACCTTCACCGTGGCGATCTACACCTCCGCCACCGCGATGCCCGAGACGTTGCACAAGGCGCCGATCGCCATCGTCGACGAGGACGGTTCGCCGCTGTCGGCGCGCATCGCCGCCCTCTTCTATCCGCCGCGGTTCAACCGGCCGGTGATGATCGCGGTCCCGCAGATCGATCCGGGGATGGATGCCGGCGACTACACCTTCGTGCTGGACATCCCACCGGATTTCCAGCGCGATGTGCTGACCGGATCGTCGCCGGCGATCCAGCTCAATGTCGATGCCACGCGCATGAGTCAGGCCTTCACCGGGAGCAGCTACATCCAGCAGATGGTGCTGGGCGAGGTCGACGGGTTCGTCCGGCGTCATCGCGAGGCCGTCACCCCGCCCATCGATCTGGCGTTGCGCGTGCGCTTCAACCCCAGCCTCGAGCAATCCTGGTTCGGCTCGCTGATGGAGCTGATCAACAACGTCACCATGCTCTCGATCATCCTGACCGGGGCGGCGCTGATCCGCGAGCGCGAGCATGGCACCATCGAGCACCTGCTGGCGATGCCGGTGACCCCGATGCAGATCATGCTGGCCAAGGTCTGGTCGATGGGCCTGGTCGTGCTGCTGGCCGCCGCCGGGTCCTTGGTCTTCGTTGTGCAGGGCATCCTCCGCGTGCCGATCGACGGGTCGGTGGCCCTGTTCCTGTTCGGTGCGGCCCTCCACCTGTTCGCCACCTGCGCCCTGGGCATCTTCATGGCCACGGTGGCGAGCTCGATGCCCCAGTTCGGCCTGCTCGCCATGCTCATCCTCCTGCCGCTGCAATTGCTGTCCGGCAACTCGACGCCCCGGGAAAGCATGCCGGCGGTCCTGCAATCCATCATGCTGGCCGCGCCGACCACGCATTTCGTCGCCGCCAGCCAGGCCATCCTGTTCCGTGGCGCCGGCCTCAGCGTGGTATGGCCGCAATTCCTGGCTCTGGCCGCCATCGGCCTGGCGCTGTTCATTGTCGCGCTGGGGCGTTTCCGCAAGACGCTCAGGCAGGGAGCCTGAGCGTGGGGGGTATACCCCATCCGCTGTGCGGCGCTGCGTACCTACGGTTGACGAGAGTATGCCGGCTGCCCAGCCATCGGTCCAGACAGAGGAACACGCCATGCCCACGCACGCCATGTCCGATGACCCGATCCAGGAGATCGGGCTGACGCTCGCGCCTGCGCCGGCCCAGCGCGGCTTCCTGATGCGTGGTGCGTCATGCAGGTAATCCCTGGTCGCCAGACCGTGAACCTGGCCATCGATACGCTGGCCCTGCTGGCTGGCGGCGCACTGACAGGCTCCGGTCTCATCCTGGCCTACCGGCTGCCCTCCGGTCGCGGACAGCGGGACATGTCACTGCTGGGCTGGAACCGGCACGAATGGGGCGATGTCCACCTGATCCTGGCGTGGGTGGTGATCGGGCTGGTGGTCATGCACCTGCTGCTGCATCTCAACTGGCTGGCCCAGACCTGCAGCATGGTTGCAGGTCATGGCGGTCCTCTGGGTCGTCGTTGGGTGCTGCCGGTGTTGCTGGCGCTGGCGACCGGCGCGTTCCTGGCGCTGCCGTGGCTGCTTCCGCTGCGGTGATTCAGCGCGGCAGTCCGACCGCGCCCGCCATGACCTCCTCGGCGAAGTAGGACGAGCGCACGTACGGTCCGGCGGCGACGTACTTGAAGCCGAGCTCGCGCCCCCAGGCCTCGTACTGCGCGAAGGTCTCCGGCGGGACGAAGCGGATGATGTCGTGGTGCTCCAGCGTCGGGCGCAGGTACTGGCCGATGGTCATGATGTCGCAGGCCTGCTCGCGCAGGTCGAGCATGATCTGGCGCACCTCGTCGTCGGTCTCGCCCAGCCCGACCATGATGCCGCTCTTGGTCAGGATGCCCGGCTCCTGCGCCTTGACCCGCTTGAGCAGCTCGAGCGAGCGGCGGTAGCGCGCCTGCGGCCGCACCGTCGGGTAGAGCCGGCCGATGGTCTCGAGATTGTGGTTGTAGACGTCGGGCCTGGCCGCCGCCGCGACCGCCAGCGCGTCCCAGTTGCCGCAGAAGTCCGGGGTGAGGATCTCGACCAGGGTGCCGGGGCAGCGCTCGCGCACCGCCCGCACGGTGGCGGCGAAATGCGCCGCCCCGCCGTCCGGCAGGTCGTCGCGGTTGACGCTGGTGATGACGGCGAAGCGCAGGCCGAGCTCGGCGATGGCGGCGGCAGTGCGCGCCGGTTCGCTGGGGTCGAGCGGCGGCGGGGTCTTCACCCAGGCGACGTCGCAGAAGGTGCAGGTGCGGGTGCAGGCCTCGCCCATGAGCATGAAGGTCGCCGCCTTTTTGCTCCAACATTCCTGGCGGTTGGGGCAGGCCGCCTCCTCGCACACGGTGACCAGGCCGTGCTTGCGCACCACCGCGTCGGTACCGGAGCTCTCGCCATTGGCCGGCAGGCTGCGCTTGAACCAGGGCGGCAGGCGCTGGCGGGTCGGGGATACGGGGACGACGGGCATCGCGGCACCCTAACCGGAGGGCCGGGGCGGGAAGCTGGAAGCGGGGGAAGGCTGGCCAGCGGCCAGCGCCCAGCGCCCAGCGGCCAGCGGCCAGCGGCCATCGCCCATCGCCCAGCGGCCAGCGGCCATCGCCCATCGCCCATCGCCCAGCGACATGGCCACTAGCCAGCACCGCCTGCTGCTACCCGCCCCCCTTCTTGAAACTCCCCGTCGCCGTCACCTCCGGCACCGGGCCCAGGCCGTGGTTCATCTTCACCGTCTCGCCCAGGGCCTTGCGCCACAGGGCGACCAGGAAGCCGACGTCGTAGCCGGCATCGTGGCGGCCGCTGGCGGTGGCGCGCAACTCCTCCTTCACCCGGTCGAGGCGGGCCTGGGCCTGCCACAGCAGCTCGTCCGGCCGGAGCATGGCGCCGACCAGCAGATCATCCGCATTGTCCAGATTGAAGGGCGTCTGGCGGCCGATCCCGCGGTAGAGCGCCGCCAGCCAGCCGCGGTCGAAGTCGGGGGCGTCGGAAAACGCCAGCATGCCCTTGAGGTCGGCCTCGAGCCGCGTGGCCACCTCGGCCGGCGCGCATCCCTCAGCCTGCAGCCGCTCGCGGGTGAGGCCATGGATACGCTCGGCCGCGGGATCCCAGTGCGTCCATCCGGGAAGCGGTCGCACCAGCAGTTTGCGGATCTCGCCGGTGTGATCGGACCAGGCCACCGACGCCGGCCACGACTCCGGACCGAAGCCGGAGGCCTCGATGTCGATGAAGCAGGGATACCACTCGATCATGACCGGATATGGCCATCTGCCGGGCGCCACGCAAGGTCGCAGGGCGCAACATTGCCGGGTGCGGAGGTTGCCAGTCAGCCGTCCAGGACCACCGCGGCTCCGGGGCACCCTTCCAGGGCGATTACGGCGTAGCGCGAGCGCTCGACCGTCTCGATGCGCAGCGCCAAGGCCGTGCCGCCGCAGGTCGCGCGCCGCGGGCGCAGACCGGCTGGGAGCAGGACGCGGAGGGTGGCCTGGCTGAATGAACCGGTGACGTCGACGGTCAGCTGCCGCTTCCGCTTGTCATGGGTCCAGCGATAGGCGCAGTAGCCGTCGCTGGCGGGATAGTGCAGGCAGACGGTGGCGTCGCCGACCTCGGTGGCTGCCCAGCGAGGCGAGATCCGCGCCGCGGCGAAGGCGCGGTCGGTGTCCTCGATGCCGGCCAGGCCCTCGACCAGGGCGTGATGGATGGCGCCCTGCGACCACACCCCGGGCAGGCCGAACGAGCGGATCCCGCGGGCGAAGCGCGCCGCGCCCTCGCCGGCGGTCAGCGCCGCGACCATCAACCGCACGCCGGGGGCGGCCTCCAGGCGGACGGCGGCGACCACGTCGGCGGGTCGCGGGTTGGTGAAGCCGGACAGGTACAGGCCGACATCGCTGGCCACCGGGTTCGGACCGCGCCAGGCGATGCGGCCGTGGTTGGGCGCCGAGCGGTCATGGGCGAGGGCCAGCGGATTCCACCAGTTGGCCACTTCGCGGCCGGCGATCAGCGGGAAGGCGTGCTCGGAGCCGTTGGCGTAGACCAGGACGTAGCGGCCGACCGTTCCGGCCGCCGATCCGGCGAGGGCATGCAGGACATAGAGGCTGCCGAGGGTGCGGCCGAGCGGCACGGTCACCGCCTGGGAATGGACGCCGCCAAGCGCGATGGCGCTCCGGCCGCGGTTGCGCGTCGGAGCGAGGATGTGCAGCGTGACGTCCTGCCAGCGCTGGCGTCCGCAGGGCAGGTTGCGCAGGTCGTTGTCGCCCTCGCCGGTCCAGGCGGTGACGCCGGCGGCGGCGCCGTGGCGCAGTCCGACGTTGACATGGTGGCGCAGGTCGATCGGGGTCTGCCGCTGGGGTGCCGCCTTCGGCGGCTTGAGCGTCGGCAGCTGGCGGTAGGTGTCATGGATGACGCCGCCGTCGGCTTCGGACAGCTGCCACAGGCGGCGCAGGATGTCGCTGCCGTAGTCCTCGCGGCCATGCTCGAAGGCGGCGCGGGCCAGTTCGCCGGCGACCAGGGGCGAGATGCCGCCATTCATGTAGTCGCCGAGCGATTCGTGCGCCGGGTTGCCGTCACCCCACTGCTTGCCGGTGAACAGCGGATCCATCGCCCACCATTCGGCGAAGCTCTCGCCGCGCCTGGCCTGCCGGCGGCGGCGGTACTCGTCGATGACGCGGACCGCCATGGCGTGGTCGGGCAGGCCGCGGTTGACGGTGTAGGGCAGCGACAGCGAGATGCGCTGGTCGTCATCCCCGACGTGCGCCTTCAGCCCGGGCATCGGCCGCTCCGGCACCATGTGGGCGTAGATCGGGTCCTTCCATAGCAGGCGGTTGGCGCGTGCGCGCAGCTCCTCGGCGGCGCGCTGGTGGCGGGCGGCGTCGGCGGCGTGACCGAGCGCGCCGTGCATCTCGGCGAGCCGGCGGTGCGCGGCGTAGAGCCC
>JFJP01037144.1_pt2 | contig 42370 bp, 26 predicted proteins | sample 431651 | NCBI WGS metagenome assembly JFJP01 (sample SAMN02602958, study PRJNA72255) | Microbial mat metagenome, whole genome shotgun sequencing project. | biome: fresh water; feature: sink hole; material: water; isolation source: purple microbial (photo- and chemosynthetic) mats found in...
CGAAATTTCGGAGATAATCTATTTGACAGGTTGCTAATATCCTGTGTCGCTATAAATTATAAAAATATTAATGTTTGCCGATAGTCATTTTTTATAAAATAAGTGACAATATAAATTGTGTTTAATAAAAATATGTCATAGGAGCCAAAAGCTATGTAATTATATCCGAAAAAGGACCAGATAAAATGAGTAAAAACTTAATTTTAGAACAATCAAATCGTTAATATTTAGAATTCTTCCTTGTATTCCATTGTAATTGCTTCCCAATTGATTTGTCTGATTACGATATTTCGGACTCGAATTTTACTACAATATGCCTCAAACCCAATTTTAGTATATTTTTGGCTATCGATAGGATCAGGATCCATCGCTTCAAGCAGCAATTGTCCATTAGCAAGAATAAAGCACTGTCCATCAACACTTCCGGCTTGTATTTTATAAATTTCTCCCGGTTGAAAATTAAACAATGGTGTGCCAACCATGAATTTATAGTCATTTGATTTCTCAATCCCAACTTTACCTGTCCACCATCCTTGTAAACCTGCAACGTAGGCAATACCTCGCTGATCGGTTTCTGTAAGCCATTCCACATTACATTTATATCATGCGAAGATGGTAATATTGTCTGGGCTTCAAATTCCACCAAACATTTCCTTTGAATTCTTGGTTAAGAATAGCCATCCCCGGTCAGTTCCCGGAGTTTTCACCTTCCAGCCATCCATTCTTCACAGCTCATTTACTATGATGTATGGTCCATTCCTTTATAAAATCTTCCTGAGTAAGGGCTTTTGTATAAAGTACCTTCGATGGATCCAAAATAATCCTTTTTTTCATCAATTCAATTGTCTTCATAGTATTCTCTTTTTTTAGAAGTTCAGTCTCTTCAGTTTTATTAATTTGACGCTGGTTTCAGAATGGAGGCTTGCTGGATCATCAGACTAGCAAACTCTGAAGGTTTCATATTTAGTAAACTTCTAATTTCCAAGGTAATTGATTTGAAATTTGGACTACTATTGATAACCTTTCTGGTCAGCTTCATAATACGGTCTGACAATGCATCTCCTACTCTAAATGGCAAATGCGCATCGGCATAACCATCTTCTGGATTACCTTCAGGAACATTCACATGTATTTGGTATATTTTATCCTTAACAATGTCAATCAATTCACTGAAATAGTCTTCAATTGTTCCTGAATACATTTTGGAGTTAATTTTGGCATCAGCAGTTATAAAAACATGGCTGATATCAAATAAAAAGCCTATTGAATGCTTACCCTGATTGCTTAATTCACGAAATAAATCATCAAAAAACGAGATGTCCGTAACCCATTGTAATGCAGCATTAGAGCCATATTCCTCAAAAACCCGTTTAATTTCGGGTTGATGAGCTTTGACTTCTTCCGATTGTATCTGCCAATTCACCGGTTTTTCTCTGGAGAAATCCATTGGTTCCAGCAAAACTTGTTTAAACAAATTCCCGCTCTCCGCTTGGTTTAATAATCGTTCAATTCCGATGATATTTTTTGCTATGGTTGAAAGTAAATCCTGTCTGTTTTTATACATGGTTGATGTCACTGCAGCATCAGGATAAGCGTGCATTTTAATAACTTTTTGTGCAGAAAACCCACAATGAAATCCAACATTAGGAGAATCCGTGTTCTTGAGTAATTCAATTACCTGTTTTCCCCGGCTTGTATCAAAAATAGTAAGCCATTCCGTATCTCCAAGGTTATTCATTCCAAAGACTTGAGGATCATGAGCAGTACATTTCAACCCTGAATTTTTAATTAGGGTAAAATGTTCAATTAGACTGTAAATTTCAATACCCGAAATAATTCCGGATTTACGGATCTTCTCAATTGCTTCAGGATCGCTTAATAGTCCCTCAAATAGAGAAATATAAATTTCAGCCATTGAATCATTTCTATTTTACCTCAATTTTAATAGTTTTCGTATTCAGATTTTCAGACCTGGCAGTTAATAAAACATTTCCTGCCTGTTTACCTGATTTAATAATAACCAAACATTTACCCTGCCATGCTTTCCGAATAGGCTGTTGATAACTTTCTAGGCTTACGGGGTTAGCATTGCCCACCGCTATGATTTCCCCGGGACCTTCAATCTCAAATTTAACCTCATTCTCAGCTTTGGGATTTCTGTTTCCATTTGCATCTGTAATTTCGACAGTTACATAACTTAAATCCTGACCATTGGCTTCTATGCTATTCCTGTCAGCTACCATACGAATCTCGGCAGATCCTTGTGCTGTTTTTAATTCTGCTACTTTTATCTGCTTTTTTCCGTTATAACCAACAGCTTTTAAATTGCCTGCCTGAAAAGCAACATTCCATACAGCCGTAAACTGATTGGTTCGGTTTGTCGGCTTTTTGCCTAGCGATTTATTGTTTAGAAAGAGTTCAACCTGCTCGCATGAAGAGTATACATTTACTTCTAATGGTTTCCCTTCGTATCCGTTCCAGTTCCAATCGGCCAGCACATCGTGCCAATGCCATTGGCTCCATGCTTGTTTATTTTGGTTCAGTTCGAAAGTTGGTTCAGGAGCTTTTACAAACAACGAGAGTTGGTTGGTTTCCCATAAAACATCGCGGTAAAACGATTGTGGTCGTTTCCATCCACAAATATCAATATCGCCGCAATACGCCAATGTCCAGGGAAACAAATGCTCATCGGGCCAAAAGCCACGCCAGCCTATACTTGCTTCACCAATATAATCAAAGGAGGTCCATACAAAATCACCTATCACCCAGGGGTTGTCAATCACGCCCATCCAATAATCGAAAGCTAAAAAGGGAGAAGATTCGGTGGCTGCCATTACCCGTTTGGGATCACGATCATGATCAATTTTATATCTCTCGAATGCGTAGTTATAACCAGCAACATCAAGATGAGAGATAAAAGAATCTTTGTCCTCCTTCATCTGGTTTACGGCTGCTGTTACAGGGCGGGTTGAATCGAGTTTTCGCACATAATCAGCCAATATTTTGGCTGTCTTGACAACTGATGGCTTGTCCATGTCCGGAATCTCATTTCCGATGCTCCATAGAATAATGCTGGGGTGGTTGCGGTCGCGGTAAACCATACTTTCTATATCCTTTTGCCACCAATCTTTAAAAAACAGGTGAAAGTCGAACGGATTTTTACCGGTTTCCCACATATCGAATGCCTCGTTAATCACTAACATTCCCAAACGATCACAGGCATCTAGAAAAGCCGGCGAAGGGGGATTGTGTGCACAGCGGATCGCATTATATCCACTTGCTTTGAGCAATTCAACACGCCGTTCCTCTGCACGGTCATATGCCATTGCGCCAAGGGGACCGTTATCGTGATGTACGCATCCGCCTTTTAATTTCAGCGACTTACCATTCAGTTGAAAACCATTTACAGCATCAAATGAAATCGTTCGAATTCCAAATTTATTTTCGACCCTGTCTATTAATTGGTTATTCAGGTAAACTTCACTGATAGCTTGATACAAGGCAGGACTTTCAACCGACCATAATTCTGGATTCTTTACCAAAATAGCAGTATTGATTTCAGCTTCTTTACCTTTTTTTATTTGTTGAATAGCTTCCTTTCTTCCAACTTCTTCGCCAGTTGAATTCTTTATAACTGTTGTCAGCTTAACAGAAACCTCCTGGTCCAAATCGTTCAGGAGTTTGGTCTGAATATTTATTCTGGCCTGTTCATTGTGTACTTCCGGGGTGGTAATGAAAGTTCCCCATTTTCCAATCCGTAAAGGATCGACAATATCCATCCAAACATGCCGGTATATGCCTGAACCTGTATACCAGCGGCTGTTTTCACCTTCATTCATTACCTTTACGGCAATCAGGTTTTTCTCGCCAAACTTTATTTTATCGGAAATATCAAATTCAAAAGTGGAATAACCATAAGACTGTTTGCCCACTGATGTCCCATTCACCCAGATTTCAGCATTTGAATAGACCCCATCGAACCGAATTAAAATCCGCAGACCTTTGTTATTTTCAGAAATTATAAAATGCTTGCGATACCAGCCGGTTCAACCCACAGTGAACCCTGTACTCTGCTGGCCAACGGCACTTCTTTCAAATGGAGAATCTTTCCCAGGCAAATCTTCAATGCTCCAATCGTGTGGCAAATCCAATATTCGCCAGGCAGAGTCGTCAAATTCGGGCTTTTCCGAACCCACCATTCCACCTTTAAGAAACCGCCAATCGTCATCAAAGAGAACATTCCGCTGAAAGGAAGTTTGAGAAAACAAACTTTTGGATAAAAACAAAAGGATAAAAACAGAAAGTATGTGTTTCATAATTCACTCATTTTAAAAGGATAAAAATATATTATTACTCAAAAACTTCCATCAATACTGTTGCTTCAAAGCCATTTACTGCCGTAAGCCATTTTATATCTACTTTTTTATTTTAGAATTTTAATCCTAAGAACCGTAACCGATGATGAAGGAAAGACATAGGTAAACTCTGTATCAGCTCTGAAGTCACCTTCTTTAGGTGTAATTTTGGTTGGATTAGCTATTGAATTTTCGTCTTCAGGAGAACCGGTTATGGTAGTATAATGACCAGAATTGAGAACTCTTACCGCACCTTTAAGTTTGATTTTTACGGTTTCGGCAACATCTTTTTTGTTCACCACTTTTAGAAGGATATCGTTTTTTAGCGAATTAGTATCGATTGACGCTGACCAAAAACAAGAGGTAGTATTATCTAAAAAAGGTAATACTCGAGTTCCCAAATTGTCGGAGAACAACATTTTTGTTGTTAAATATGTTGGGGTAACAAAGTTAGTTACAGCATCGCTCCATATCATGTTAGGACCAAAATCGCCATGCCCAACCACACCTGCATAATTACCATACCCAGTCCACCACATTCGTTCCGAGTTCTTTTCACACCCTAATAAAAATATGGCATCGTTAATGGCATCGCCCAAGCGACTTGCTACATTTCCCCCGTTTCCATCTTTCGAAGAGGCATACTCCGCAACGCATATTTTTTTACAGTCCTGGTCAATGCTATCATATCGATTATATAGAGTCGATAAGTCATTCCAATAAAAGTGTTCATCCACAAAATCGACTTCATTCCCATAAGTGTGCGACATTTGGGGTAAGCTATTATTTCCGTTATACATGATCTTCATGTTAGGATAAACAGCCTTAACAGCATTATAAATTATAGGGTATCGCTCATTGTATTCTTTCAACATGAATGAATTTTCATTGCCAATTTCGATGTATTTAAGATTATAAGGTGCTGGATGTCCATTTGCGGCCCGTTTAGCACCCCAGTGGGTAGAGGTGGTACCATTACAATATTCGAGTAAATCTAAAATATCATCTATAATAGGTTGCATTTTGTTTAAAGGACAAACAGAAGAAGGCCACCCGTTGGGGACAGGTCGTTCGTTAATGCCAGCCGATGTAGTGTAGATTGGCTCGGCACCCATGTCTTCACACAATAAGAAGTAATCATCTAAACCAAAAAAATGATCGTTTTTGTAACCAAAACCAATACGGGTAGCACCAGCACGTTCCTCGATTGCCCCTATTGAGTTTTTCCAATTCCAACAGGTATCCATGTGAGCTGACTCGGCGGTGCAACCACCTGGAAATTGAATGTATTTAAATTTTAAAGCACTCATTCTTTCGGCTAAATCGGGCCGTAAGCCATTGGGTCTATTCTTCCATGTGGGTGGCATAAGAGTGACTACATCGAAATAAACATCGCCAGTAGATGATGCGTAAATTACAAAACGGTTTTCTCCGCTTACTTTGGTCACACCATTGGCAGTGAGTTCGCAGGTAAATTTTTGCCAGTTCAAACCAGGTGTGAAATTTTCAGACTGGGCATAAACAGCACCTTCATTACCTTCAAGCTGAACTTTTAATGTCCCATTGAAATTTAAACTTTTCTTTGCCCAAAATGAAACTTTGTATTTGGTATTATTTTCGAATTTTATACCCCAATAACCACCGTTGGCAAGTCCAACACTTCCGGATGCAACAGATTTTATACTCAGATTGATGCAATTTTTTTGAGAGGTATTTAGCAACCCAATATCGTTGGCGGTCCAACCTGCTATAATTCCATCTGAAGAGCCCGATTTAACCAAAAACCAGTTATCTGTTGGTTTATTCCACTCTTCAAATGATGGATTGCTAATGAGTTGGGCATATAAACCACCTTGAAACTGGTGATTAAATTCCTCTATCTGCTGTCCCCTGCCAATTGGGGCAACAGCCGCGCCGGGTTTTGAAATATCAATTGTTATGGATTGTGCGATAGATGTAGTCATAGACATACACAATACCACACTCATAGAGAAGATTTTAAGCACTTGTGTTGATGTTTTCATATTTTGAACTATGATTTTAATGGTTTGTAATTAATAACTAATTGAATTGTTGATTACAGAATCCATTGACAACATTTTTGTTTTAAGCACTAATCCAGCTTTTTGCACATTCAAGCAACCATTTTTATGACGTCTGGCTTTTGATGAATCTGGTTCACCTGAATTAGTTGGTAATACTTTATTTTCTTCAAAACCCAAAGCTTTGGCAAGCCTACGTGTTAATTCATAGCGATTTATTTTCCCCAAACCTCCAATATGAATGATTCCTGAAAAGTCAGACGATCCGAGCTCAATTACAGCAGAACTAAGTGTTTTAACATCAATGGGGGTTCTGATAATATCAGTAGGAGCATAAATATTGACTCTATTCTGTAACTTGTTTTTCAAATCCGCTACAAATGAATTACCCCCATCCAAAGGCAGGCCAAGGACAAGAGAGATTCTTACTATCACGCTTTGCGGATAAATCACATTAATTCGTTTTTCGGCTAATGCTTTTGTTTGACCATAAAAGTTTACTGGAGAAGGAATATCTGTTTCAAAATATTCGCTTTTGTTACCATCAAAAACCGCATCGCTCGAAAAAAAGATATATTTTATCTGATGAACATAGCATACTTCAGCAATCGCAACAGCACTCTCAAAATTAATGCGCATTGCTACTTCCTTCTCTTTTTCAGCAAAATCTATATCAGCTATTGCTGCAGTGTTTACTACTATATCTGGCATTATTTGGCCAATTATTGTAGCAATGGTTTCCAATTTAGTTATATCACAGCTAACAAAATTGAAATGGTTCAATTTTTCTTTTTTAGTTTTATCAGAAATAAAAACTTTATGCCCTAATTTTTGGGCTAAAAAAGCAATATTGCTCCCAACAAAGCCGCTGCCTCCGAAAATTAGAATTGTCTTCTCCATACTCTATTTATTATTTAAATCTGAAGTAATCCATCATATAATTTATTTGGTAATAAAAGCCTTTTTTTGTTTCTCCCCGGAAAATAAAATAGAGGTTGTGGACTCCTGTAGCTTCATCACTGATGTCGCAATGAACTTTTTGCCAAACAAACCAGCCATCAGTTTTGGGTGCAGTAAATTTCCCTACAACAGGTCCATCTATGCGGTCGAGCCGGATTTCAATCAACCCATTTTCAACTTTTAAAGGTGAAGAAAGGGAGGTTTCAAAGCTTTGTACCCCATTTCCGAAATCTACTTTTTCAAACAAGATCCAACTATTATTATTCAAAACATTAACTACATGATTGCCCTCCCCTGTTGGTTCAAAAATAGTTTCGATACCCCAGTCTGATGATTTTTGAAAGTCCTCAGCTTCATGTTTTCCAAGTGCATCTATTCGAAGTTCAATGGCACCAATTCCTTCTTTGGTGCGAGGAATGACAGGAATTTTTCCTTCAGGAGTGTATTGAAATTCTTCAACACAGATTTGCCTGTGAAAAGGGTCTGGTCCGTTTTGATGATAGAAAAATAAATGTCTCCCATTAAACTCTGTTATGCAGTTCTGAACAGTAGCTGCCTTATCTTCCTGAACAAAATAATGAAACTGCCAGGGGCCAAAAGGTGTATCTGCGGTTGAATACCCAATTTTATCAGGTGCTTCACCATCGTTGCCGCCATAGGTAGCATGGAACTTCCCATTAGCAAAATTTACCCATAACCCTTCGTGAAAATATTTTGGCTTTTCGAGTGGAACCGCAGGGCCATCCAACTCGATCATATTTTTTCTCAGTCGGGCAATATACAATTCCTCATTCTGTCCGAAATAAATATATGCCGAACCCTCATGAAAGATAACACAAGGACTGACCAACCAGCCACTGGCTTCGGATCTTATACCGGGTGATTGCCGGGTGATAAGTGGTTTCCCCAAAGCATCTTTAAAAGGTCCTGTAGGTTTATCACTTACAGCTACGCCAATCTTATCAACCATTGGGAAATAATACCAATACCTCCCTTGTGCTTCAACACAATCTCCATCCCAGGCCGGACCATTGTTCCATAAGATGTCTTTGCAGTCAATAATTGAACCGTGATCTGTCCATATTTTCAGATCTGAAGTTGAATAAACATGGTATTTGAACATATTATGCCATCCACGGTTTTCACCCCTTGGGTCATAATCGGTATACAAATACAACTTTCCATCACTGAATTGATGAGCCGCAGGGTCGGCTGTATAAATATTGGTAATTAATGGGTTTTGTGCATTCACTTTAAATGCAATGATTATTAATATGCCGACAATACTTAATTTCTGAAATGTCATATTAATTCGTTTTTATTGTGCTAATTGTAAAAATGCTCCGTTCAGGAATTGTGGTACTTATAATGTTGTCAGTGATTGTAGATTCGGAAACCTTTTCACAATTTTTATTTCGTGTGGTTATGTAAGTAGAAACTTTTCTCCCATTTTCTAATTGAATCCCCTTCACTGAAATATTAAGCTTTACATCCGATTCTACAAGGTTCATTCCTGTGATAGTAATATCTTTTCCATCAGGCGATTTAAAAGCATAGATTTTTATGTTTTTTAATTCACTTTTCCACTGTTGATACACATCGTATCCTTTGATTGGTGGGGCACTAATATCGATACGGATAAAGCCAGGTTTTACAAACCTGAATATTTGTTTAAGGGCATAAAACCGGGCTTTGGGCGTGTATTCCCATTTAGCGGTATCAACATGAAGTAACCCGAATGTTGACCATGCTGTATCGTGCTTATGGTAATTGTCGCAGGCATCCCAGAATTGCCCTGCGTTTGCGCCACATCGCAACTCAAGCAATAAACGGCGGTTAGTACGCCAGGCAAATTCAAAATCGATTTCGCCGGTTTGGTCTAAATCCCCAAATTCGTTAAACCACACATGAGTGTTACGATAAGGAGTTTCTGAAATCAATTCCCTGGCAACACCTAGCTGACTATTTCCCCAGTACCAGCCGCCTTCACCTTCATCGCCATTGCCGTATGTGTGGCCGCTAAAAGCATAAATGTGATTTACGAAAGAAGTATCACCAAGGAATGGTTCCAGTTTACTATTGCTAACAGTGGCATCAGAAAAAACGATAAGTTTTATATCCGATAAATTGTGTTCCTTGAGCTTTGTGATGATAGAAGTTATGGCTTTTATCCGGTTTTGAGGAGGTAAAGCAGGCCCTTCCCGTGAACCATCGAAGTCGGTTTCGTTAAAAGGATCAAGAAATTCAAACTTTAGTTTTTCTTTGTTCCTTGCCCAGTCCAGCATTGTTGCGATCATTTCGGAATAGGCATCAAAATCCGCCAGATTTTTTGTACCAGGTTCATTCCATTCTGAAGGCACAATTCCGCTGATGTTAAAATACGGAATTACTCCTTTTGAATTTAAGTATCTGAATGATTCCCAAGCATCTCTCCATGCACGTGAAGAATATACTGAGTCAAGATATACCTGTGGCCAATGACCATCGGATTGCCTGTAACTGGGGTTGAGCCAGTTGGCAAGACCATATGGGTCGAATCGGAACTGGTTAGCACCTAAATTATCAACCAACAGATCAATGGCTTGCTTTTGTTTCCCTTCGTTCCACTGATCGGGATTAAAATTTACCCCAAAACCATCGATGGTTTGATATTCAATGTTTACATCAACTATGGCATTTTTTACAATGACCTTCTTCTTTTCACATGATTGAAACATCAGGCAAAGCGCACTAAGTAAGATTAAAAATGATAGGTAGTTTTTCATATTAATATTATTTCTTAACTAATATGGTATTAAATGAATTCGCTTTTAACGATGAAATAATCGTTTCATCGCCAATTTTCATCGTCAGTACACGTGATTCATTGGAGTTATTAAAGGCAACAATAACAACAGATTTGTTAGGATTTATAAATGCCAGTACATCGTCAAAAGGCCCTTCGGTTTGAAGAAGTTTTGCTCCGGTTTGTACAAAGTGACTCACATGTTTCAATAAATAATACTCATGGTTGTACCGGAAAGTTCCATTTGTTGTATCAACCGATATCAGTGAATTTTGCTGCCAGCCCCAGCGGCTGTATCCTCCTTCGGCCAACGAAATATTCCAATACAGATAAGCACTTGTTCCATTTTTTATATAGTGTTTCATTAAATTCCAGGCATGCAAACAATGCTTCCAGTCGTTTTTACCATCGCCACATTCCTGCTCGGTCTGGTATAGTTTCAAGTCAGGATATCGTTTATGAATTCCCGGAATTGCATCTTTACCCGCCCATTGAAAACCAACTCCTTTGATGTATTTCCCGGCAAAAGGGTCGTTGATGATGGTATCGACCAAAGCTTCTGCCGGACGTTCCATGGTTCCAAACATGAGCTCAACGTTTTGTTTTTCCATTGCCGGGCCTAGATATTTTCCAATAAAAGTAGCCAGTCCTGATGCTGTCCAGGTGCAACTTGGAAATATCTGACAGGAATTAAATTCGTTTTGCGGCATTACCATGGCGACATTGATACCTTGCTTTTTGTATTCTTCAATAAACTTCGAAAAATACAAAGCATAGGCTTTGAAGTATTTATCTTTCTGAATAAACATGTTGGTACCTTCTTTCCCTTGTTTGTCAGGAGGCAGGTTATTATGAAAGTTCTTGGCCAAACTTCCATCGGGTACAGCACAGGCATAATGCTTGTTCCATTTCATCCACGAAGGCGGACTCCAGGGCGATGCCCAAATTTTAAGTCCCGGGTTTTGATTTAAGGCACTTTTGATAAAAGGAACCAACGTTTCGTTATCGTTTCCGATACTAAATTTTTTCATCTTAAAATCGCTTTCCGTTTCGTTGTATGAATACCAGTCGCGCGAAAAATCGTTTGCCCCTACCGGCATGCGACAAATGTTGAAATTTGCCCCAAAATCAGGTTTAAACAATTCTTTCAGGATAGAGTTTTGGTTGTCTTCGGATAAGGTTTTGAGCGAAGTCCTGCCCAATTCATTAAAACACGCGCCAAAACCTTCGATGGTTTGCAAGGTTGCGGAAGTGTCAACAGCAACATCAAAATGGTGTTTGTCACTGGAAATAACCGGATTGTTTTCGATGATCCATGAATCGTTTTCAGTGGTTGAAACCCATTTTATTCCTGATAAATAAGACGATTTGCCATCAGCTCCCAAATTTGGGTTTTCACTATTGGATATCTCGTTACTCCAATAATCCTTTCCCCCATTATGGCCGATCAACTTCCCGGCATTTGCAGCAGGCGATTCAGACATAAGCTTGAAATAAGCTATTGAATTTATGGTTTTGGGATTTTGATTTTCCAATGAATCAGACAGCGGCATCTGAATCAATGGATCAGCTTTAACCGGATTGACATCCAGACGAATTTTTGGTTGTTCCAAACCAGATTGTGCATGAAAACTATTCCAGTATAAATTTCTGTCAAACAAAGCACCGGTAAATTCACCGCTGGTAAATTGGTCGGTACTGTCGGTTACCAGAAAAATATTGTTTTCGAATACGAAATTTTCATAATGTCCGGGAAGGAAATTTACCCCATACCCATATTTATTTATCACGGTATTGTTATAGGCATGAAGATTTTTCATGGGAATAGCCGAAGGATCGCACCACATAAAAATACCACTTTGTCCATTCTTTATCCCATCGTGATAACTGATGTTATAGCGTACAATATTGTTTTCCCATTTATCGGCACCTGCATATTGAAACATTCCATAACCTGCTCCTTCATTAAACATCGAAAGGTTATACTGCAAAATTGAATTGGTTACACCACCGTCAAAATCGAATCCACCTCCATCTTTGCCAATATGCGATGTTTTATTATGGTGCGCATAACAATGCTGAATAACAACGCTGTCGCTCATATATGCCCAAATACCTACCGGGCCGTTTCCTTCGCGAGGCATGTCCCATCCATTATTCATTGCTTCGCAATATTCAATCAAGGCATTTGTAACACCACCAATCAAAATTCCATTCCCGCTATGATTATCCTTTATGGCAGGACATCCAGGGTTATTTTCGGCTACTGAATAACCAATATAAACATTACGAATCGATTTATCGGAAGAATTATCTTTTCCAGAATCATCTGAAGTTATATGTATTCCGCAAAAGCCGTTGTCATGAGCAATAACGTTGGTTATCCGCATATCATTTCCGCCCTTTGTGTTAATTCCTGAGTAGAGATAGCCTGAAACGTCCAAACTATCTAATGTGAAATTTTTGCAATTACGAAAATCAATTCCTGAAGCATTATTCCCTTTCAGTCTTCCTGAACCTTTGCAAATCAAGTTTTTGACAACTAAAAAATCGCAATTTTCGGCTAACAAAGCCACTGAATCGCCTGAAATTATGATTGCCGGCCCGTCTCCAAAAGAAGTAATAACGATTGGTGAACCGAGTTGGCCTGATACCGATTTCATTTTTAAACTTCCTTGAAAAGTCTGTCCTCCTTTCAAAAGGATTATGTCGCCCGCCTGATAAAATCCTTTACTTGCTTTTTCGAGCGTTTGCCAGGCATTTTGTGGAGACAATCCATCGTTATTGTCGCTTCCGGCAGAAGCATTGATATAATAACTGGCGCTAAACGTATTGCAGGTAATGAATAGTAGGTTTGTCAATAATATAATAAATCTTGCTTTCTTCATGTGTTGAGTGATTAATTTATGATTATTTAAAATGATTACCTTACTGTTTAACTAATACCAACTGATCCAATAAAGGTGTGAGCATTTCGTTTGACGTTACTTTCAGTGCATTTAAGCCTTTTTTTAAATTAATTTTGGTAAAAACAGTTGAATAGCTTGCAGCTCCCACATAACCAAACTCGAAATTGGCATTTTCGGGCACAGGGCAGGCAATGGTTACGGTTTCATTGTTGGATAGAACATTGATGTTGCACGTTTTTCCCGTTGGATTGGCATAGCGCAGCCCCACTTTGTATTGGCCATCTTCGGGAATGCGAACTGCCAAACGGGCATATTGGGTTGGAGGTTCGCCTGAAAATTGCATGTATCCCCAGCCCTTAAAGCCATGGTAATAATTCCCTTTTACTGCCCTGAACAGGGTAACTTCTTCCAATTCGATAAACAACGAATCTTTCACTATAGGATAGGTGTCTTTTAATTCGCCAACCGCATTTCCTTTCACTTTAATCATGATCACACTGTGCGAAGGAATTACTGTTTCGAATTTATTTTCAAACGAACCCAAATCCTTGTGTTGCCATAAATCTCTTACCGTAACCTTTTGGGGATCAAGCCCCAGACTTTCCCAGCTTACGCTCATCGCATTGAGGTAATCGGATCGGTTTAGCAAGACTACAGCGTATTCGCCTTGCACTGCCAGTTTTTTAGCATATACCTGTAAGCCAAAATCTTTTTCGTATTTGCTTTGTCCGATGCCGGAATCGTAAATTTTCCGTCCCTGATAACACAATGGGTCCTGATTGATGGCCGTAACTTCCTTGTTCGAGATAATTTCCATCACCTGTTTATCCATGTTACGAAGGTCGTTTCCCAGCATAAGTGGAGAACCCAGTATGGCCCATAAACTAAAGTGCGCCTTGTTCTCTTCGTAGGTCAACGAACCGTTGCCCACCTGTAACATGTCGGGGTCGTTATATGTACCCGGTGCCTGAACTTCTTCGAGTCCCTGCTGCATATCAATGGCAAGTGCCACCGGAACAGGACGCCAGTGGATCTGCTGATCCATCGACAAATCCCAAGATGGAAACATGTCGTTGGTGGTGCGCCACATGTTGGCATAATTACTGTAAAAAGCCACATCATCATATTGCAAATGAATGCTCAATACAATGGGATGCTTCACTTTATCCAATGCCGCACGCCATTTTTTGCAAATCACTTCCCGTCCTTCATCGGCGCCACAGCCATCGAGCTTGATAAAATCAACGCCCCATGCGGCATAAGTGCGCACATCCTGTTCTTCATGTCCCAAACTTCCTACACAACTGCCACAGGTTTTTGCTGCTGGCGAAGTATAAATCCCAAACTTGAGGCCTTTAGAATGCACATAGTCGGCCAGGTGCTTGATGCCATTGGGGAATTTTTTCGGATCGGCCACAATGGTTCCATCGTTTGTGCGCTCCAATGCCCAGCCATCGTCGATAACCACATACTGATAACTGGCATCTTTTAATCCGGTTGAAACCATGGCATCGGCAACCGACATCACTTTCGCTTCCGATATATCTTTGGCAAAAGTGTTCCAACTGTTCCAGCCCATCGGGGGCGTTTTGGCGTAATCTTTGAAATTTTGTGCGAAAACGCTACTACTTAAAAAAAACAAAACCAGCAAATATGTATTTCTCATTACTACTTTTTTAAAATATTAACCTTCAATCCGTTTTGCAATAGGCACCGGTTTAAATACCTCCTGATTTTCGCCAATATAATTTTTCCATTCGCTCCTGTTCTTTCCAAAATCTTTTCCGGTAATTCTTTCCAGGGTTAAATGGGAAAAGCCTGCCAGAACAGCGCGTGCATCATCTAAATATTCGGTCAATATGTTTAAGCCAAACTTACTGCCACTGTATGCCAAGGCTCGTGCCAATATCAATTCCAATAATGCCAACCGCTCCATTACCGGATTTCCATCGATTAAGGTTTTCTCGGAACGATTGTTTAAGAATTGATTGGCATGGAGCTTTTTCAAGGCAGGAAAAGCATCTGCACTTCCCAATAACTTAGCGCCATAACAAACAGCATCGATATAGTAAAACAAGCCTAATTTTGAGGTATAGAAATCTTCAATACTTTGAGGGTTAAATTTTTCTGCTACCTTTTCCCAAACCGGAATATTGAGTTTGCTATGGGTCATTCCCAAGGAGTAAATCAGGTTTCCACAAAATGGAATAGCAGCCTGGTCGGGTGGCATTTTTTTGCTGTCGCACCATTTCACAGGTTCATCCAACATGGGCAGCTGATTGCTCCCATCCAACTGTGCCATTATTTCGTTGTACAAAGTTAACGCTGCGTTTTCATCGCCAAACATAGCCAGCGCCTGGGCAATTCGAATGGCCATTTTTCCCGATGTGTTTTTCAGTGCCTTTTGCAATGCAGGGACGGCCAGTTCGGCAGGAGCTGTGCAAACCTCGACTAAAGGAATACGTTCTTTCCAAATTTCGCCCATTTCCATGTTGGAATAGGAATGCAGACTCTTTTCAGGATTAAACTGTGCGATTAATCCTTCGAGTTCTGCTTCAGTATAAATTTTTTCCCTGATTTCCCTACCAATGACTGTTTCGGGCAATACATCGTTTTTAACCAATACTTTTTGAAACTCGCTCATATTTATTTGTCGAGGCGATTTACTTGTTTCGAGCGCAAAAACAGCGGCAAGGGCAGCGACTCCACCCAGCATTTCCAAGTCGGGTTGCATTCGAATGGTAGCCAATGATTCATGGTTCGTGGATAATGCTTTCCCAACCACCAGAATGTTTTCAAGGGTTTTGGGCAATAAGGTGCGATAAGGTATTTCGATTTCATAATTTGGTGGAATCAAACCCATGCGCAACCAGTCGGACGAGTGATATCCTTTTACATCGCAGTTACTGTATGCAATATGGATCACATCGTCCCATTCACTAAGTTTCATGTGGTCGGTAAGGGTAAGAATCACATCGCCCAAAATATGTCGCGATTCGCGGGGTGCCAGATACGGATAATGATCGTGCATGTGCGCTCCACTGCGCAAGCCAACCATAACTGCCCGGGTATAATCGTGAATATTGGTTACATCAACAGCATTTAGAAATGAAGTTTCGGTAATACCGGGTGGTGATGTTTTGCATAAGGCATACCACAGGGGGATTGCGTCGCCCGATGTTCCAAATATGAATGGCGCCCCGGCAAATCCGGCCACATCGCCATCGCCGGTTGCGTCAATCACAATTTTTGACTTTACACCGTAAACACCCTGTGGTGTGGCAATTACAGCGCCTATTACTTTGTTCCCATCCATTATAGTGCCTATGGCAATGGAATTCCAAACAATTTGAGCACCAGCCTTTTCAATTTCGGCCAGCAACATGTATTTTTTTGCCTGAACATTCCAGGTTACAAAAGGCTTAATCCAATCGAGGTAGTTCTTCGAATAATTGGGTATGTATTGGTGTACCTCGTCCATTTTTTTATTATTCTTTGCCACAAATCCACGGTAGTTTCCATGCCCCCAGTGATCGAACACTCCACCAAAAGTTCCTGTTCCTCCAAAACCGGGATTCATATCAATGACCATAGTTTTTTTACCACCTTCAGCCGCAGCAATGGCTGCAGTTGCTCCACTGGTACCACCGCCTACCACTAAAATATCCACCTCCTGCAAAATGGGCAGGGTTTGTTCCTTTACCTCAAAATACTCATAATTGCGCCCTTTTTGAGGACTATCCTGCTCTTTTACATCCAAACTCTTTTTACGATTATTAGATGCAAGCAATGCTGCTGTTTGGGGCAATGCTGCAATTACCAATGTATCCCAATTATTAACCAGGTAATTGCATAAGGGCAATGCGATTTCACAAGCTCCTGCTGGCGTTAGCAAGTGATTGATGAGTGGTGCCTGCATTCGGGCGCTTTCGTTGATGCACCATAAATTAGTGAATGGTGTAGCAAAGGCCGAACTGACTATCTCCCCATGGCTGTTCAATTTAAATGTTGATTTTGGAATTACGTTTAGTTGATTATCCTTCAATTCCAGCATTTGTGCTGAATAAATACCATCGAGGGAATACGAAGAAGTAGCCAGAAAGGCTTCGTTGAATTCAGGAATTTTTTCAAACAAATATTTGGAAACAGCTATGCTTCGGTTCCATGCTTCCTTTTCCCTTTCTACCGTACTTTCAACATCAAAACCAGGGTCCGGAAAATTCATGGTACAATCGACATAATAATGATTGGCCCCCAAATACCCTTGCTGAATTTGCAGGGTGTTGTCTTTGATTTTCAAGGACTCGGGTACCGTTAACGAGGTATATTTTAGTGGTTTAATCTGAATAAACTCCAACGTGCGTGTAAAGCTTGATAATTCAGGCAACGCTTTTTCAAAACCAATATTGGAAAGACGAGCTACAGAGGCTGTTTGGGTGCAATCGACCACCAATTTAGCAAGAATTGCCTGCCTACCTGATTTGTTGCCAATAACCAAACCCTGAAGTTTGTTATCCTTTTCTATAAGTTGAATGGGATAACTGGCATATAAGATATCGACACCCTGTTCGATTAATGATTCTTCGAGCGTTAGTTTTACCTTATTAAAGCGAAATAAAGTTTGATGCTCAAAAGGTTGCTTATGTTCAGGATCGATGCAGGCTTTTACTACAACTGGCAATTCAGTGCGCGATTTGTCAGGATGATTTACCCATGGCCTGTATGTTGATGTAATTTCGCGACCCAGATAAATACGCCTTTCAATTAGCACCACCGAGGCACCTGATTTTGCAAATTCGAGTGCTGTGGTAACTCCGGCAAATCCTCCGCCAACCACCAAAACATCACATTTTTTCAAAACCGGAAGGTAGTGTTCGTCAAAACTTAATGCTTCATGTTTATTTTCCGCACCACAGGCAGACAATAAAGAACCGGGCACAACCAAACTCGCAACAGAAGTTAGTCCCGTAAATTTTATGAATTCCCTTCTCGAGAACCCAGTTTTATTATGTCGATTTTCAGCCATCTTCCAATTTTATATTTGGATATTGTTTACTTCTTCATCAGTTTCTGAAGCCTTTTGTCACATTCCAACATGGAACGTCCGGAGTGATAGGCGACTTTCCATTCGTTGCCAATGTTCCCATCAATTACTTCACCGTCGCGGTTAAGGAGTCGTCTCCATTCACCCACTTCATGGTTGATCATGTTTTTATCTACAAAATTCCAGATGGTTTGAAAGGCCTCATAATACCGTGCATCGTTAAAAAGCTCGTAGCCTTCCAAAAAGCCCACCAGCGCTTCAGTATGCTGCCACCATTCTTTTTCGAGTACCAAGGCGCCACCTTTGCGCAAGCCATCGCGGTAAATTCCACCTTTTTCGAAATCAACGCCATACTTAACTGCATTATCAAGCAATAATTTGAACACAGGCATGTAGGACTCTTTCGATTTGTTGGCTGCATCCAGCGCACGAACCATGAGCCATACCAGTTCGGTGTTGTGGCCGTATGAAGTGGTTTCGGTTGGGTCGGCTGGTGTTTCACCATCGCGCTCGGCATTCCACGAACGCTTAATGTTGATTGAAGGTATCGTATTCCAGGCCATGTCGAATTGAGTCATCCCCGATCCAGCTTCATGATCGACCATTTTTTCGCTGATTAATTGAATAATCTCGATCAGTTTCCGTTTGTGGAATTCTTTTCCTGAAGCCATGTACAACGAAGTAAAAGCTTCCATCAGGTGCATGTGGGTATCAAGTCCTTTGCGGTCGCCGCCGCTGAATCCATCGGCAGACGGAGTCCAGTTGCTTTCGAGGTTTTCGTAGTAGCCTCCATAATAAGTGTCGGCACAATATTTCTGCAACAGGTCGAAGGTTTTTTCGGCATATTCCAGTCCGCGTTTGTCGCCCGTCAAACGATAATAATCTGACAATGCATAAATGGCAAAACTCTGTCCATAAACCACTTTACCGTCGTCGAGCGGCGAGCCATCGCGTTTTACTTTCCAGCGCCAGCCTTCATTTTGATCATCCCAAAGGTATTTGATCAGAAAATCGACGCCTTGTCTGGCATTTCCTGCATTGGCTTCTGAAGGGTTTTGTTCATTTAATTGTGAAAACCACCAGATCATCCGGCACTGGGTATTCAGATATTTTTCGGGCATTTCAAGCGCCTTTCCGTCGGCATCGAAGTTGGTCATAAAACCACCATAGGTTTCATCAATTGCCCTTTTATTCCAGAAGGGAATTATCTCGTTATTCAAGTGTCGATGCACCGATTGGTAATCGTTTTGAAGATTGTTTTTCATTGTTTGTGATCTTAGGTTTAATGGAATTATTTTGATTCTGATAAGTTTTTATCAGAGAATGTTAAGAAAAAGCACTTCAGCCGGTTTCAAGCGGATATTAAATTCTTTGCTCTGACCGAAATCCTCATTGGTTCTTTTATTTTTTAACTGAATGGGCCATTTCGATTTGATGACCGTTTCCTGATAAGTGTTTGAATGATTGATCAACACAATCATTTCCTGGGTTTCGTTCTTTTTATGGAAGAACTCCACGAATTTTGAATCGATATCGATATCCTGTTCCGGTTTTAATACCGAATACATTTTCCACGATTCGTCAGTTGCCCAGGGATTATAGGTGTCGCAAAGTGCTTCTTCCACATTTAAACGTGTACAGTAAAAAGTTCCTTTACCCACTTTAACCCGGTAAAAAACCTCCTTGCCTTTCTCGTTCAGGCTGTGATTTTTGCAATCGGGACAGGTTTTCATGATGGTTTCAAAATTCCCCGACCAGTTTTCATCGCTCATTTTCAGATGCCCGGTCATGTTGAATTTCTCCAGAAGGTTTAACTCACCGACATGTTTTGTGACCAGGATTTCTGCCGGTGATTCCAGGTTATAAACCACTTCCTGATTTAAAAAGATGGAAGGGGCAAAATTATTGAAGAACGATTGGTAAACCGTTCCGCCTGCCGTAAGATAATTGTTGATGTGCTTTCTGTTTTCGGATTTCACCGCAAAACCGGGAACCACCACAAAGGCTGCGTCAGTCGGTATTGCCTTATTTTCATTGATAAAACGAACCTCAACATGGTTCTGCTTGGCCAGAACGTAGGCATTGATAATTTTCCGGAAATAGTCGTTTAATGAAATTGTTTCGGGAGTAACAATATAGCAAACGGGCAGTTGGTCGGTCCAATCCAGTCCAAGTTGCGCCGAGAAGTCGACACACTCCCTGAATTTATTTGCTGCCGGAAATTTGTTGTTATTTGCGTCTAAAAGTCCCATTTGGTATTCAAGGGCATCAAATTTACCCTCTTTCACAAATGCCCTTCCATCGGTGTGGGGTTTTACCCTGAAGGCTGTGTCGATGTTATGCGAGCACCACCAGACAAAACCAGCGGCTCCATTGGCCCAGCAACTAAAATATTCCAGTTCGAGGAATTTGGCACGTTGTTCCTGGCTCACCCAATCACCGGAAATACCGGTTTCCTGCATCAGAACTGGTTTACCTGCCATTTTTGCCCAGTTTACTATCATGCTGGGACTGTAGGTGCTGCGCAATCCAAACCAGGGATCATCGGTTATGGTTCCGTGAAAGTAAGCATAGGAGTGCGCCGACATGTAATCACTTGCCTCGGAAATGTTTTCAATGGGAAAACGGTCGTCGTAACCAGTTCCGATTCCATTGGTGACCATTCGGTTTGGGTCGCCCGCCTTAAAGGCTTTGTACATGGTAGCCATCCAGTTTTTAATTTCTTCGGGATTGCCGGGAAAGCCACCGGCCCCTTTCATGGCATTGATTTCGTTTCCAAAATCGTAACTGTGCACATTGGGGTTACTGCTTAAGGCTTTGGAAATAGTGGTGACCATTTTAGCCGTTGCTTTAATCTGGTCGGGATTGGTAAACAGGTCTTTCTTTACCCACGATGGTGTAAAAATGCCTCCATCGAGCCAGCCGGTGATTAAAGCCGGTTGAACAGCAATATTTCTTTTACCGGCAATGGAAATTAATTCGTTGAGCCGGTCAATTTTTTGCTGGTCGAATTTATCTTTTTCCGGTTGGGTTAAATACCAAAGCGGCATAAACCGAATAAAATTGACGCCAATGCTTTGCAGGGAGTCCATATCTTTTTCAATGGCCTTAGGATTCCAGTTGTCGAGAATTTGAAACCATCCCGTCGATGGCGAATAATTGGCACCGCTGATAAAAGTGGGTTTGCCGTTAACCAATAGGTATTTTTCACCAGTAGTTACTTTGTTTTGCGCACTAACCAGATGAATGGAAAGCGCAACAAACAAAAGGGTTAAAATGAAACTAAATGATTCCGATTTGCTTTTTAAATGCTTCATATTTAGTTGAATTTTGATTATTTATTTGTTTCTTAATGAAAATCAATAAGCGATTTTACCTGCAATTGCTCAGCTACCTCGTCAGCCTGCATTTTTGTGTTCATATAGAGTACTAATTTTTTACCCGGTATCAGGTCGAAAAAATTATCAGAAAACACATCATTGCCATTTGGAAGTGACACATAAACGCTTTTAGCCAGGGTATTTGTCATTAGTTCTACCTTAACACCATTCGTGGTTTGAGTGGTTTTTACTCTAATTTCAGGCTTTTCAAGCATTAATGATTTTGGCCGACTGAAATACAAGTGGTTTCTGCAAAGTTCTTTCTGGTTTTGCAAAAAAGTTACAGCCAGTACTACTTGGTTCTTTTCTGAACCTTTCAAGAGTTGGAAAGCCGGAATCGAAAAGTACACTTTGTTCGAAAGTGGCTCAATGCTGACATTAAATTCTTTTTTGTAAAGCATCTTGCCCCCAAAATCGAGCAACTCGACAAGGAGTTTTCCCGAAACCGATTGCAAACTGTCGGAATTGATGTAAACATTTACCTTTGTTTCGGGCATTAATGCCAAATCGGTACATTCGGGAAGAACCACAACATTCTGGAAAGCATTCTTCGTGGTATAATATGCGGCCTTTTTCTTCCCCTGGTAATCGATTACCGACCAGCCCACATTGGGCCAGGCATCGCCAAGTTGCCAATACATGGTGCCCATGCAGCGGGGTTTGTTCATCCGGTGGGCTTCGGTGGCAATTTTTATAGCATCGGCCTGAAACAACTGGCTTAGGTACACCACCCCTTCGAAGTTTTTAGGCTCTTTGTAATCTTCAAGTATATAGCGCATTAGCATTTTATTACCTTCCATATCAGGAGCAATTCCGGGCATTACGCTGCGCTGCCGGTACATCATCACCGGCGAAAACAGGTCTAAATCTTCCGGAGCAAAATACTTTTTCATTGTGCTGTATGCCTGAAACGATTGAACCCCATATTCGCTCATAAATCGTGGAATAACTTTTTTATAGGTCTGTATAGATTGAGAACCATACCATACGGAATATAGGTGCAGGTCTCCTGACGTAAGAGCTACCGGCGAACCCGATTCAGAATCGGGCGAGGAAGACCAGTAAAACGTTTTCGGGTCATACTCATTAATTACTTCAGGAATAACTTTTTTAAATATTTTCAGGTAATTATTAAAAATCTCGGCTGAATCGGCTTTCGAAATATTCAGGTTTTTATCGTGCGGCCAACCCCATTCCATCCAGCCCCACAAAAGCTCATTATTCCCGCACCACAAGGCCAATGCCGGGTTATTTCGAAGTTGTTTAACAACTTCAGTAGTTTCCTGTTTAATGTTATCCAAAAAATCGGGATAGCCAGGATACATGGAACAGGCATACATAAAATCCTGCCATACCAGAATCCCGTTTTCGGCACATAAATCGTAAAACAGGGGATTCTCATAAATGGCGCCTCCCCACACTCTTAGCAAATTGTGGTTGGCGGCTACTGCATCTTTAATCAATTGTTGGTATTGTTGGTCATTTATTCTGGTGGACAAAGCATCAGGCGGCACATGGTTGCTTCCTTTTATAAATAAAGGTTTTCCGTTCACCCGAAAATAAAAACTGTGCCCTATCGAATCGGGTTCGCGCACCACTTCAATGGTACGAACCCCAATTTTATCCGATTTTTCATCCACCTTACCCAAATTGTTTGATAATACCAAGCGCATTTGATACAAATTGGGCTTACCCATTCCATTGGGCCACCACAAATTGGGTTTTTTAATGTTGAGTTGAAGCGTTTGGTGGTTTGTTCCTTTTTTCAATTCCACCATGCGTTGCGAAGCGGGTTGTTTGGCATTGTCAACAAATACCGAAAGGGTGTAACTGCCTTCGTTTTGCACCAATAAATCCGCTTTAACCGAATAAGTCGCCTGGGAAGAGTCGATGTTTTGTGGCTCATAATACACCACGTCTATTTTAGCATCCGACCAGGCGTTTAACTCAACTGGCCGCCAAATGCCACAGGTAACCAATCGGGGATGGGTGTCCCATCCAAACTGGTGGGGCGATTTTCGGGTTTGGCTGCCACTTTTACGCGATTCCGGGGTTTTTTCGTTGTGGTTAGGCAAATGATAAGGGCGCAAAGCCACTCTTTTCATACCTTCTTTAACAGCGGAATGAAATAGGATACGTAGTTGGTTGTTGCGTTCCTTCAAGAGATTTTTGCAATCAATGCTCCAACTCCGAAACATATTATCGGCCCGAAGCACCAATGAATCGTTCAGGAAAACGTCGGCGTAAGTATCCAACCCTTTAAATTGTAACGAGATATTTGGCATTGCAAACAAAGATGGAGTAACATCGAAAGTGGTTTGGTACTCCCAATCTTCATTTTCAATCCATTGCACTTTTTTTTCAGTATCACGGTAATAAGGATCAGGGATTAATTTATTATCCATCAAGTCGGTGTGCACACAACCCGGTATCACAGCCTGATACCATTCCTGTTTCCCAACCTGACGAAATTTCCAGTTTTGTACAATTGGTTGGTTTAGTTTGTTGGCCAGCGCGTTTAACCCCGTGATGACAACAAAAAGTAATAGTAGGTATATGTTCTTCATTTACAATAATTATAATTACAAATCCATCCGTTCTGGATATCGCGACAATCAGATTACTTTACTTTATCGACACCATTTTTAGTTGGTATCACCTTTCTTATTGTTCCATCATCATTGTAATGCAAATAATCGACACAGATTGACCGGCGGAAAGGTGTTATTCCGTTCCAGTCGAGCACCTGTTTTACATCGGGATTTATTTTGTAATACAAATCGGAATTGTGATAAAAGAGGTACCATTTCCCTTTGTATTCGACAATTGAATGATGGTTTGTGCCGCTGTTCACTTCATCAAGAATTACACCTTTATATTGGTAAGGCCCAAAAACGTTCTCTGACATGGCATAAAGAATTTTCCCATCGACCGAAGAATATGAAAGGTAATATTTGCCATTGTATTTGTGAACCCATGTTGCCTCAAAAAACTTATAAGTGCCTTCTATGATATGCACTTTCCCATCATAAGAAACCATATCCGGATTTAGTTTGATGGCATTGACCGTGTTTTGCCCGGCAAACAGATAGGCAGTCCCATCATCGTCAACCAGTATGGCAGGGTCGATAAAATCGCGGTTACAGATCACTCCCTCACTGTCTTTTGAAAGCAATGGTTTCCCTCTCGGATCTTTAAACGGCCCGTAAGGCCTGTCGCTTACTGCGACTCCGATATGAAACTGGTCTGTAGGGAAATAAAAATAGTATTTAGCATTTTTTTCGACGCAATCGGGTGCCCATGCGTATCTTTTTGCCCAGGTAAGGTCGTTTAGTGTTAATGCCACACCATGATCCTTCCATGATTTCATATCTGTGGTTGAAAACACATGCCAATCGACCATGTTAAACCATGTTGCAGTATCCTGATCGTGCGATGGGTAAACATATAACGTATCGTGAAAAACCCGTGCCGAGGGATCCGCAGTATAAATATGGGTCACAAAAGGGTTTTGGCCAAACGATAAACCGGAAAGACAAATTGAAGCGAGTAACAGTAATGCATCTTTTTTCATTTTTCAAAAGTTATAATTATACCTTAATACATACTTTTTGCTGGTAGCTGTTTTCCCCTGTTTGAATTTTGAGAATATACATTCCTGGTGCGATTTGCAGTTCCTCTGCATTAAAGGAGAAAATATTTTCACCGGCAACAACGCTTGCCATTTCTGAATGAATCAGGGTACCCGATGAATTATAGATAAAGAATTGAAGCTTTTCAGATTGTTGACCATTGACTGAAACCTTGAAATGGTTATTTGTTGGATTAGGGAATACTCTGAATTTTTCTTCGTTTTTAATGTTGCTGTTTATTATTTGATTACTTGATGTTGTTGTTGAATTCACTCCATATATAATTCCCCGTCCACCGGTTGCTATATAAAAAGTGTATTCTTCCTTCGCATCTCCGGTAATGTCAAGACATCCGCCCGGAACATTTCCATCCATTATTTGAGTCCAGGTTTTGCCAGCGTCTGTGCTAAAATATACACCATCTACACCTTTAATAACCCCCTTCATGAAAATTGTCGGATCAGGATTATTGCCGATAGCCTTTCCAAATCCAAATGTAAAACACTTGTCAACCGTTGATATGCTGTTCCATGTTGTTCCTCCATCTTCGGTTTTTAACAAAGTTGAACCATTCCGCGCACACAAAAACAGGTTTCCCTCTTTGCCAGGCATGGCTTCCATCTTCATTTTATAATTGGCAGGCAACTGAATGTTTAAAACCTGATTAAAAGATTTACCACCATCAAGACTCCGATAAAATTTTGCATTTTCGCCACTTTTGAAACTGTAATAATAAAACTTACTTCCATTTACCCGGTCGGCAACCAGAAAGCGACTTGCTGACCACTCTTCAGTACAATCATTATTTCCTTCGGAAATGCCAGTACATTTTAACCAAGTATTTCCATTATCCATGGTATAATGAGGCAAAACATTCCATCCACAACCCGAATAATTGATAGGTGCCCAAACCCAATTTCTTTTGTTTGAGGCCGATATGGCAATGTTCCCATGTGCCGCGTTTGCGGGCATGGATGCGAAAGAATTCCAGCTTTGCCCTCCATTGGTGCTAACGTATCCAAATCCTTTGGACTGCCAGTATTGCTCGTTATCGCCAACCCGAACTAAATAATTAACATCTGCAACACAATAATCAATACTGCTTGTCATGCCAAAAGACTCCTTCTCAAAACAGGTTGCTGGCAACTGGTTACGGTCTGAAATGGAAAATCCCCTCACATCAGCCACAGCGGCGTAAAGTTTTTGCGAATTAGGTTCAGGCACGGAAAAGACCTGCATCACAACCAATTCTTCCAGTCCTTTCATGGGTACATCCCAAATTGGATTTGAAGCGTTAATATCGTCAGTTTTGAAAACGCCATAACCGTGAGTAAACCACACTTTATCTGCATTTTGAGGATCGAATGTAATTCCACCCGACCAATTCCAGTCGGTAGCGCCTACTGTGTGCCACCATTCAGGGTCTTTTATGTTTGCACTTAAACAGGTTTTTGTTGTCCAACTATCACCGCCATTTGTCGAAAGATGAATCCCTTTAGTCTGGCCAAACTTCCATTGAAAAGTTACAATCCGCTTGGGATCAGTATCACAAACATCAATTCCGGCAAAACTTGTACCCACATTATTCGCGGGCGTAATATCAATGCCTGAGCCGGTCGCCGTAAATTTATACACTTTACCATCGCCGGTATCCCAGGCAGCTGCATAGGTTACAAACAAAGTTCCATCCGATGAGATTGCCCCACAAACTGGTTTATAGTTTATTGAAGGCCCACCGGGCAATAATGTAAAACTTAAACCTGAATCTATAGATTTATAAACTCCACTCCCAGCTACCCCAACAAATATTGTTGAAGAATTGGACGTTGCATTTCCTGAATTTTTATCAAACACAACAAATGCCTGACCGCCATCGGCTGTGGTTCCCGCCGGTATTACCGATGATGAAATTGGGCTCCACTTATTGCCGCCATCCTCGCTTTTTAATAATCCGTTTTTTCTTGAAGCAAAAAACATTTGCTTTCCTCCATTGTTTGGATCAATACTTAGCCGGGGATCATCATGTCGCCAAGGATCATTTCCTGCAACATATGCCGGGAAATTCAACTGTTGAAAGGTATCTCCCTTGTCTGCCGATTTGTACAACTTTTCGTTTGACTTATTCCCTGTTACAATAAAAACTTCGTTTTCATTCGAAGGATTTAAAGCAAGTGCTTCCACATTGTAAGTATCAATTTTCCCATCAGTAATTGGCAACCACTGATTAATTGCCTGATCCAAGCGATAAACACCGCCAACATCGGTCCGAACATAGATGTCATTGCTCTTCGGATGGGTTGCAATTCCGGTAACAAAGCCCATTCCCTGGAGGTTTATGCTTTTAAACTGCCATTCTTGAGCGGAGTTTGAATTGAAAATTACAAATAGTAATAGTATAAGGAATGATAATTTTTTCATTTAGGTAGAAAGTTAATATGACAGGGAAACACTTACGTAGAATATTCTAAAAAATCAGCCTGCTGCAAAGGTGCAGACAGGCTGATAGAAAACCTAACCAATATTGTTAATAACCAGGGTTTTCCACTAATTTGGGATTATTATTTATACGTGGTGTTGTAATTGGCAGATAATAATATTTTGGGGGAAATGACCTTGTATATCCATCAGCGCTTCCAACTTCAAAGTAGAAAGTTTTATCGTTCCAATCGTATATCGGATAAACACGGCCGAAATCTTTGCTGAATTCGTTTTCAGCAATTCTCCAGCGACGGGCATCGTAATAACGTTGATTTTCAAATGCAAGCTCAACTTTTCTTTCCTGTCTTATTTTATCCATGTCGATTGAAGATAAATTTGCAATTCCGGCTCGTTGACGAATCTGGTTTACATATTGCATTGCTTCATCGGTTTTACCCAATTCGAAAGCTGCTTCTGCCATGTTTAACAGAACTTCTCCATATCTGAATTCAATCCATGGGTGGGTAGCTTCTCCCCCGCCAGGTAGTTTCATGGACTCATCCAGAAGTTTTCTGACGAGAAATCCTGTTCTGTTTGCCCCGTCATCATCTCTTCCTTTTTGCAGCATCCCATTATACGACATAGGGTTATTTTCCCTAACAACATTGCCTTCAGTTGTTTTAATACCATACCAGGTTTGGATGGAATCGCCCTGCCATGGCGCCCCGGGATAAAAGATAGATGCATGGAAACGTGGATCCTTGTTCTTTAAAAGTTTGCTGGGATAACCTTTAACATTGGCCCAATCAATTGCACCCGACGAACCGTCAACCATTTCATATGCATTCACAAGTTCAGTGGTAACGTTAATACCACTTCCCCAGAAACCTGAAAACCTTCCTGGGGCAAAAAAGCCATCGTAGTCATGGCCATTCTTACCATTAATATAATATTTTGCAAGGATAATTTCAGGATTTTCACGCTCAATAAACAACATCGAATAATTTTTTACCTTATCGGGATATTTATTGAATAAAGATACTTTTCCTGAACTTATAATTTCCAGCGATGCATCATACGAAGCCTGGTAATATTTATTAGCATCGCCGGCAGGAATACCAACCACACCATTTAATTGCACTGTACCAAATTGTGCTATACTAGCAGCGTACAGCATTGATCGCGATTTAAGTGCCATGGCAGCGAATCTGGTAATTCTTCCAAGATCTTTCGAGGCATATGCTTCCGGTAAAACTCCTTTTATTGCATCACATTCCGATGCAATAAAGTCGTAAACTTCCTTTTCGGTATTTCTTGGAACAAAATTAGCTTCTCCTGCATCAATTTTTTGAGGAACAGTAATTAAAGGAACCCCGCCATATTTTTTCACCATGGTAAAATACATAAAGGCTCTTAAAAATCTAACTTCAGCGCTACGCTGGGTTTTCACATCTTCGGTAACATTGCCTGTTGGCAAAAGTTCTAAAAATTCGTTGCACGAACGGATATAGGTATAGTCCCAACTTGCAAGCACAGGAACGGCGCCGCCGCCATCCAGCAATCCTTTGTTCCAATCGGTAACTTCACCAACCCAGTTCCATCCGCTGGTTGCTTCATCGCTCAGGTATGTTTCTTCAGCAGGGGAAATAGGGGGCCAGGTGTCCCATGTAAAGTTTTTAAACATCCCGTTTAAAGGAGCCCTTGAGTAAAGATTAATAACATAGGCATCAATCAGGTTAGGATCGTTCCATACCTGGCCGTCGGAAATGATATCCAGGGGTTTTTTGTCCAGTAATTCCTTCTCACACGATATGGTTATGAGAGCAATAACAGCGGGGATTATGTATAATAATATCTTTTTCATATTTACTGTTGTTAATTGTTAAAAGGTAATGCTTATTCCACCACTCACCGATTTTTGCTGAGGATAGTACCAGGCAGTTCCAACAGCTTCGGGGTCAAATGGGGAAACATCATCAAAGGTTATTAAATTGTAGCCCGACACAAACACCCTTACATTCTCAAGTTTTGCCTTAGACAACCATTGTTTTGGAAGCGTATAGCCCAGCTGGATATTCTTTAAACGGATGTATGTTGCATCCTGCAGCCAGAAAGTAGAGGTGTGAATGTTATTGGCCACACTTCCGTAAGTCAGACGCGGATATTTTGCATCCAGGTTTTCGGGTGTCCAATGATCTGCAAAGGAAGCAAGGATGTTTTCGCCGTTATAGAAGGAAACCTGAGCTTCTTTGTCGAAATAGGTATTGAAATTTGTGGCACCCTGCCAAAGCATGTTTAAATCGAAACCTTTGAAATTAGCTGACAAGTTAAGCCCAAACATTATTTCAGGAGTAAATCCTCTACCTATCACATGCTTGTCCTTATCATCCAGTACACCATCTTTGTTATAATCGAGATATTTGATATCTCCAGGTTTTAGGGTACTGTTTTTAACTTTGTTAAGATCCTGGTTTACTGGCCAATTGTTAATTTCATCCTGTGAGTTGAAATATCCAAGTGCTTTATATCCAAAGAAACGGTTCATCCACTGACCGGAGTACTGTAACCTTGCGCGGCTTTCCTCATCAATAAACACGGGCTCTTCATAGTGAATCCATTTTCCTCTGGTCCAGGAGGTATTTCCTTCAATGGTATAATTGAAACCGCCAATGGAATTTTTGTGACCCAACCTGACTTCAAATCCACGGTTGTCGAAACTGTTGATGTTTTCGTCAGGTAACTTTGCACCGAAGGTAGAGGGCAGGGAAGCAATCTTTGTAGCCATTACGCCACTAACTTTCCTTTTGAAGTAATCGAATTCAAAATAGATTTTACCTTTAAAGAAAGATGCATCTAAGCCTACATTGTTTGTGGTTGTGTTTTCCCAGGTAATATTCCTGTTTGCCAAACCCTTTGACGATATACCCTTATAAATTGCAGGATTGCTTCCAAAAGCATAATCGCTGCTATATTGGTATCCGGTTAAAAATCCATATTGCGAAGTATTATCGTTACCTGCTTCTCCATAAGAATAGCGAAGCTTTAAATTATCGATAAAACTTAACGATTTCATAAACTCTTCTTCTGATATTCTCCAGCCTGCAAGGAACCCGGGGAATAAACCCCAGCGCTTTTCGGGCAGGAAGCGTGCAGAAGCATCGTAACGGAAAGTACCTTCCAATAAGTATTTCTGGTTAAAAGCATAATTTAACCTTCCGATATAAGAAATTCGGCCGTCTTCATAAGCATTTCCATCATTGCTCATCACTTCCTGAGAACCGGCGTAAAGCTGGTCAATGGCAGTACTTAAAAAGCCTTCGCGGTAAGCATACAGGTAATCTCTGTCCATACTGATGTACTCTGCCAGGAGGAGAGATTTAATTTCGTGTTTTCCAAAAGATTTATCGTAATTCAGCGAAACCTGGCTAGTAATATTGTTACCCCTTCTGAGAGTTTGAGAAAGCGTATTTTTTGAAGCCGGGCTAACCAATGTATATTGTTTATTTTCATGGTTATAGTTATAGGAATTATAACCTGTTGACCATCCTTTGGTGGTTGCATCGTTTGTCAGATAGCTAAAACGGGCACCAGCTGTTAATCCGTTAAGGAAAGGAAAGTTGTACCTGGCACTTAAAGTTCCGTTAATTACTTTGTTGTAATTACGGTTTCGGCCACTGAAGAATGGATCTGATTTTGCAACCGGGTTAGATCCTGCACTGGCTTTGGTCCTGTCGGGTAAAAATGCCGGGTCAGTGGGCTTTGCGGAAAAAAAACCTTCCATCACCGACTGAAGGCGACCACCGTTTGCTTGCTGGTCTTCAATACGGCCTGCAAGGTCTAAAGAAATGTTAAAATTTTTTGTTACCTGGGCGTCAACATTCGACCTAATATTGTAGCGGCGGAACTTAAACGCATCGCTTTTGGCCATACCGTCCTGATCCATATATCCCAACGAAAGGAAATATTTCATTTTTTCAGTTCCTCCTGAAGAGTTGATATTATACTGGGCTATAGGGCTCCACTTCCTGAAAGTTTCTTTATACCAGTCGGTATTTGGATAATTCGGATCAGTTCCCAATTTATATTTTTCAATGGCCTCGTTCGAAAATGGCTGATTGGCAACATCACCCGGGTTTGCGCCAAGATATGCCTCATTTCTCAACTGTGCATATAACACTGCATCAGCAAGTTCAGGAAATCTGGTAGGTGACTGAAAGCCATAGTTGGACGAGAAAGTAATTTTTGCTTTCTCTGCTTTTCCTCTTTTTGTTGTTACCAGAATTACACCGTTACCGGCGCGGGCCCCGTAAATAGATGCTGAAGCATCTTTTAATATTGAGAAAGATTCGATTTCATTTGGATCTATCTGGTCAAACGACTGTTCAACACCATCAACAATAACCAGGGCATTACCAAAACCACGGATACTGATTTCGGATTTATCGCTACCGGGCTGTCCTCCTCTTTGAACTGCAACCAGACCTGGGAGCTTGCCAGCCAGCATGTTTGCTGTGTTTGCTACCGGAATATTTGTCATCTGTTTACTTTCGATGCTGGAAACCGATCCGGTCATGGTAACTTTTTTTTGTGTCCCATAACCAACAACTACTACTTCTTCCAGGTTTTTAATATCCGGTACCAGCTTTATTTCCAAAGTGCTTCTTCCGGCAATTTCAATTTTTTCATTTACGTAGCCAATTGAAGTTATTAATAATACAGCACTTGAAGAAGGTACCTCCAAGGAAAATTTTCCTTCAGAATCTGTTACAGTTCCAATTGTTGTACCTTCTATGACTAAATTTACACCTGGTAATGGTTCGTTATTAATTGCATCCGTTACAATTCCGGTAACTTTTTGTTGCTGAAACCCTTCTTTTACCGGTGTAATAACTATTATTTTGTCCACAAGCTTAAACGATGTGTTCGAATCGTCGAGCAAACTGTTCAGAACTTCTGAAACGCTTATTTCGGTTGCCTTAAGGTCGTACCTCTTATCCATATCCAGCATATCCATTTTGTAGAAAATGCGAAATTCACTTTGTCTCTCTATTTCATTGAAAATTTCAATGATAGAGGTATTTTTAACATTAATGTTGATTTTCGTATTCTGTGAATAAACTGAAGCTGAAATCTGAAGGCTGGTTAAAACTAGTAGTAGAGTAGTAATTTTCATAACCAACACGTATTTGTATAAAGATTTTTGATCTAAATAAAATGATAGTTTCTTTTTTATCATAACTTTGAGTGTTTAAAGTAAATAATTAGCTGAGGATGTCTTGGTAGGACCAATTCAGCAGTTAGTAATTTTAATTGCCGGGAAATGTTGGTAGCATTTTCCGGTTTTTTTTGTAATTAGTTTTTCTTCATAGGCAATTTTGGTTTAGTCGTTTTACTTCGTTTTTATATAAATTTCATGATCTTTTTCATAATAGGTCAAATCGGTTGTAAGACTTAATACTTCAAGGACCTGGTAAATTGTTTCGTTATAAATAAATTTCCCCGAATAACGGTTCACTTTTAAATTCTCGCTTTCGATGTTAACTTTTTTACCATACCAGCGGGTTAATTTCTGTGCCATCTCATCCATGGTCTCATCCAGAAAAACCAGCTTCTGATCCTTCCACATGGTAACCGTTTCGATTTTCGAAACCTGCAATTTAACGGGTTCATTGGTTTTGTAAGGTTTTGCTGCAACAGTAGGTTCAGTTGCATGAAACTGGTTTACTGATATCTGACCATTTGAGCTGTTATAAATTGCCTGCTCGTTGGGCTGAAGGGTGGCAACTTCGGCACTTTTTTTATCATTTCTCTCGAGAATTTTAACAGATCCTGAAATCAGGGTGGTTTCAATTCTGTTGTCGCCCGAATATGCTTTCAGGTTGAATACTGTACCCAAAACTTTTACAGTTAGTTTTCCGGAGTGCACCAGAAAGGGCTTTTCTTTGTTGTGGGCTACATCAAAATAAGCTTCACCTTCCAGAAAGACCTCACGCGCAGTGCCATTGAAATTTAATGGATATCTCAGTTTCGACCCTGAGTTCAACGATATTTTTGTCCCATCCGCTAAAATTACCTGACCTTTTTGACCCAATGGAATAATAGTTTCCGTGAACGAATTGCTGAGATCCTGAACATTATTTACCCTGTTGAACAGTAATGCACCTGTAAGAATAGCGATTATAAGAATAGCTGCTATATTACCGTATTTCATCCATGCTATTCTTCGCAGATTTGAAGAGGAGTAGGTATATTCGACTCTACTCTTAAATCTCAAAAGAGCTGCTTCAGTTTCTTTATCCTCCGTATTCAGAGTGCCTGTTTTTAACCATATGTCTTTTAATCCAATAAACAATTTCATATTTTGTTTATCGGCTTTTAACCAATCGAGCAGTATTTCTGCTTCTTCGCGCGAGGCTGACCCATCGAGGTAGCGTGCAATAATGTCGTAAAAATTTTCCTGATTCATTTTTAAACCTTGTATTAACCCAGACAACTCAAGTATTATTTACCCCACCTTCAGTTTCTGATTTTTTTTCAGAAGATTGAAAACAGGCATGTAAACCTTTGATTTTCCGGTAAATTTATATTTTGAAAAATATGAAAGTAAGTATCAGTATAAGGTAATCCTTCAGCTTTTCACGCAGAATCATCAGGGCTTTGGTAATCTGCTTTTCGACAGCTTTAACGGAAACACCCAGTTTATCGGCAATTTCCTGGTTCTTTAAGCCTTTTTCTCGGCTCAGAAAAAATACATTTTTACATTGCTCCGGAAAATCGTTAATCGCTTCATTTATTCTTTGCTCCAGTTCAAGAGCCAGAATACTTTCGCTAACATCGCTTACTTGTTGCTGATAATAAGACTCAATTTCGGAATAGGCAGTTTTTTGCTGGTTTTGATAAAAGTCTTCAACTTTCTTGTGCTTCGAATAGTTGGTTGCCCTGTTAAAAACCGATGTAAAAAGGTACGAACGGATAGAGTTTATCTTATGAAGCTGATTTCGTTTTTCCCAAAGCTGAAAGAAAACGTCCTGCACAATATCTTCTGCTGCAAACAGGTCGCCAACATACCTGAAAGCATAAGCCCTGAGACTTTTGTAAAAGTCCCGGAAGATATTATCGAATTCGATATCGCTAAAAGCAGACTCGTTGTTCAATGAAAGTAAAGTATTGATTATTTAACAAATCTAATGTAAACTAAAGAAAACAAAAAGGAATTTTAAAATGCCAAGCAACTTTCGTCGTAAAATCAAAATTATTGTTCCCAATATTGGGATATATCTGGTGATCAATGCTATGAATAAAATGCTCGAACCCGAAAAAAATATCACACTCGCATACAATCAACGACTCGACCGAAAAAAAGGCGTAACAAAAAAGAAAGGTATAATTACAACGATTGCCATGGAAAGCGGCGAGATTTATTCAGGCAAAGCATTTATTGACGCCACTTATGAAGGAGATTTGATGGCTGCTGCAGGAGTAAGTTACACTATTGGAAGGGAACCGAACAAAAAATATGGCGAAACCATTAATGGTATTCAATCAGGAGACAGTATTTACACCCTTTCAGGGATAAGATCCGTAGGTGCTGCCAACCATAATTTCCACCGGGGAGTTGATCCGTACATTATTAAAGGCAACCCGGCAAGTGGGTTGCTTCCCTTTATCAATCCAGAACCTTTAAAAATGAATGGCAGTGGCGATAAAAGCATTCAGGCGTATGGTTTCCGCATGTGCCTGACCAATCACCTTGATAACCGCATCCCGTTTGAAAAGCCGGCCTCATATAATGAGCAGGAATATGAACTGCTGTTGCGAAACTATGAAGCCGGGGAAACAAGAACTCCCTGGATAAATTCAGATATGCCAAACCGGAAAACAGACACCAACAACAAGCTTGGTTTTTCCACCGATTTTATTGGGCAGAATTACAACTATCCGGAAGCGGGATATGTGGAGCGGGAGCAAATTGTTGAACGGCATCGCAATTATCAAAAGGGTTTAATGTGGACTTTGGCTTATCATCCCCGAATGCCCGAAAATATCAGGAATGAAGTTTCTAAATGGGGAACATGCAAAGATGAATTTATAGAGGGAAACGGCTGGCAGGAACAGCTTTATATAAGGGAAGCCCGAAGAATGATCAGCGGTTATGTGATGACCCAGCATGATTGTGAAAGGTTGAAAGTGGCAGAAGATGCTGTGGGTTTGGCGGCCTACGGGATGGATTCGCATCATCTCCAGCGGTATGTAACCAGTGAAGGTTTTGTTAAAAACGAAGGGAATGTGCAGGCGTCAGTAAAAGGTCCCTATCCAATCAGTTACCGTTCCATCATTCCGAAGCAGAAAGAGTGCAAAAACCTTTTGGTGCCTGTTTGCCTAAGTTCAAGCCACATTGGTTTTGGCTCTATCAGAATGGAACCGGTTTTTATGGTTCTGGGACAGTCGGCAGCAATTGCTGCATCATTGGCAATAGACAAAGATGTATCTGTTCAGAAAGTTGATTATGCAGAATTGCAAAAACTTTTATTGGGAAACAAACAGCGACTGAAATAGGGTTAGAAAATTAAATCATTAACAATGAGAAAATTAACAGACACTGATTTCAGATATATTTCTGTTCTCAAACATTTAAGGGTTAACACAGAAAAAGTTTTTTACGGAATTTTTTTTGTATTCATACTATTCGGTTGTAGCTCACAAAAAGCACAGGAAACGTATATTCCCAAATATAAAAATCAATGGAATGAAGTGCAGACAAGCATTACTGAAACCTGGCATCATTCAAAGGTGGATTCTTCTACCTGGCAAATGCCTGGCAGCTTAAAACTTCCGTTACCTTATTTCAGCATTCACGAGGGCCGGAATGTGCTTTACTGTTGGGATACCTATTTTACGAATGCTGGTTTGTTGCTGATAGATAGTTTGGCTGTTTTTGCAAAAAATGCGGTGGATAATCAGTTTGCCGAAATTGAGCAAATAGGTTTTGTCCCCAATGCAAGCGAGCCCTGGGCATTAAACCGTTCGCAAACACCATTTCTGAGTATGATGGTGCGCGAAGTTTATGAAAAAAAGGAGCTGGCCGGTAAAGAATGGCTGATGAACGCTTACAAATCTTTATTGAAGGATTATCATTTCTGGACCGATACATCAGCCAATGCCATTGAAAATCACAACACCGGAATTCCGGGGTTACAAAGATTCTATCACCATGCCACAAACGAAGAACTGTTAAAATTCTATGACCAGATTGCCCCCCGGTTTGGTTTTTCTGATAGTATGCCTGAAAAGGAAAAGCTGGAACTGGCTGAAGCCTGGCTTTCGGAGGCCGAAGCAATGGACTTTACCCCCAGATTTGAAAACCGTTGTCATGAATTCGTTGCAGTTGATTTAAATGCAAACCTCTATCAATATGAGAGAAATTTCGCATGGATGGTGAAAGAATTGAACCTGGCAGACCAACCCGATTGGGACGTAAAAGCACAAAACCGGAAGGATTTATTGATAAAATATTGCTGGAATGAAGAACGTGGACTTTTTATGGATTACGATTTTATCAATAAGCGATTTTCCAAAGTAGCCAGTGTTGCTGCATTCTATCCGGTATGGGTTGGATTGGCAACGGAGCAGCAGGCAAAACGAACCGTTCAAAATCTGAGTTTATTTGAGTATGATTTCGGTCCAACAGTTTGTGAAAAAACAAATCAGGAATTTATTTATCAGTGGGATTACCCCGCAGGATGGCCACCAGTATATTATTTGGTAATCAATGGCTTGCATAATTATGGATATGAAGATGAAGCCAAAAGAATAGCTGCTAAATATCTGGATGTTGTTACCAAAAACTATTTGAATCCTGTTCCTGAATCATTTATTTCAAGAAAGAAAGGATTGGAGAAAATGGTAGAACGCAATACTGGTTTTATTTATGAGAAATACAATGTTGTTGATGTGACTATTAATGATGCGGAATATGCCAGCCGCCCGTTTCATGGCTGGTCGTATGCTGTGTTTGTCTGGAGTTTGAACTATTTCGAAACTAACGATTAAAATATTTAAGTATGAAACAGTTATTCATTTTAATTGCTTTGACAGTAATTACTGCTACCACAACTTTTACACAAAGCAGCAAAAATTCACCCTGGATTTCCTATCCTTCGGCAAATGTTACCGAGTATGGGGTGTATCATTTCCGCAAAACCTTCGAACTCGACAAAGTTCCGACAGCGTTTGTTATTCATGTTTCGGCTGATAACCGGTACAACCTTTTTGTGAATGGTGAGCGTGTGTGCTATGGCCCTGCCAAAGGCGACCTCAAAACCTACAAGTACGATGTGATCGACATTGCCCGCTTTTTGAAACCCGGAAAGAATGTACTTGCAGCCTTGGTTTATAACGGCGGGAAAGACCGGCCGCTTGCGTTTCTTACCGTGCAAACGGCTTTTATGCTGCGTGCGGATGCGAATGAATTTGGCTTTGTGAATTCGGATAATTCCTGGAAAGTTTATAAGAATCCTGCCTATAAGGTGATTTCTTATCAGGAAATGCTTTTTGATGAACGTTGGTTCTATGGCTTTTATGCCTGTGGCGGTGGCGACGATGTTGATGCTGCAACCTTCCCCTGGGGATGGGAAAAAGCAGACTTCGACGACAGCAAATGGGCCGCTGCCGAACCTCTTCAGTTTAACGGCAACGAACCCTGGAAACTGGTTCCCCGGAACATTGCGTTTGTCAACGGACCTAAAGAATATCCTGCATTCATCCGTCAGGTAACAGGCGTAAACCTTGCAACAGGAAAATGGGATGGCAAAACTCCGCTCAGCATCCCGGCCAATACCAAAGCCACCGTGCTGGTCGATTTCGATATTTTCACCAAGGGCTATCCCGAACTTACCATAGAAGGCGGGGCCAACAGTTCGGTAAAAGTAAAATATGCCGAGGCGCTTTACGAAAAAGTGCACCTGAAAGCTCACCGCGATTCGGTGAACGGTAAAACCATGTATGGTGTGTGGGATGTGTTCCGTCCCGACGGCAAAAACATCCGCACTTTTCGGCCCCTGTGGCAGCGAGCCTTCCGCTATGTTCAGTTTGTAATTGAAACAAAAGATGAGCCGATGAAGATTCTTTCGTATGAAAACGAATATTCTGGTTATCCTTATCCCGAAATGGGAACGTTTGTGTCGGACAACCCGCGGTTGAACGAAATCTTTGTTATGAGCCAGCGAACTTTGCGCATGTGTTCGGGAGAGACCTATTACGACACCCCTTTTTATGAGCAGTTGAGCTATGGTGGCGACAACCGTCCCATTTCCAATACTTCAACCTATAACTCCACCGACGACCGCCTGCTTCGCGAAGTGATGCGGCTCTATCCACAATCGGAGAACCGCGAAACGGGGTTGTTCAAGTCGGCTTACCCTTCCCGGTTCGACTTCGACATGGGAAGCTGGTCGCTCGCCTGGATTCAGAGTCTGTACGATTATTACCTGATCCGGGGTGATTCGGCCTATGTAAAGCAGTTTTTCCCCAATTTCGAGCGGGTACTTGGTTTTTACCTCCGTCACCTCGACGAAAAAACCGGGTTGGTAGGAACGGTTCGTAACCAGAACTTCATCGACTGGAGCATCACCAAAGGCAGTCTTCCCCGGCCCAACGAAAACCGCGAAATGAAGCAGTCGGCCTTGCTGACGCTCTACTTTGCGCATACCATCGATTGTGCCGTAAATCTTTACCGTTATATGGGGCAAAACCAGAAAGCCGATAGTTGGGCTAAAATTGCCGCAGGCATTAAGGTTGCCGTGTATGCCAACTCCTGGGATTCAGAAAAACAGCTGTTCCGCGATTATCCCGACCAGCAGATATATTCGCAGCACACCAATTTGATGGCCATACTTTGCGATGTAGTTGCTCCGGCTGATCAACAGGCGCTTCTGAAGCGTATACTCACTTACAATAAATTCGATGAATATGCCAGCTCGTATTTTGCTTTTTTTCTGTTTAAAGCCATGCAAAAAACCGGACAGGAAGATCTGGTCCTCGAAAACCTCAATTTTTGGTACACCTTTATCGACAGAGGCCACACTACCTGCGGTGAAACAGGCTTTGACTCGCACGACCGCTCCGATTGTCACGCCTGGAGCGCCCACCCTGCCTACTACCTGCTAAGTTCCGTGTGCGGAATAAAACCAGCCGAGGTTGGGTTCCAAAATGTGGTCATCGAACCTCACCTGGGGAAATTATCTTCCGTGAAAGCCTCCATGCCTCATCCAAAAGGAAAGATAGCAGTAGATTATAAAGTGGCAAAGGATAAGCTTTCCGCGTCGATCACCCTTCCGGGCGAAATGCAGGGCGAATTCCGGTATAAAAACCAGGTTTTTAAACTAAAAAATGGTGTGAACCAGATTAATCTCAAATAGCACTGTGTATTTTCTCTGTGGTCCTCTGTGTATCCTCTGTGGTTCTCTGTGTAACTGAAACATAAAATATGTACCTAAAAAACTCCATCCCCGCAACCCTCTGCCTTCTCGGCTTAACTTCCGGCATGAAAGCTCAGCAAAAGCCCAACATCATTCACATCATCGCCGACGATGTGAGCTGGGACGACCTTCAATGCTTCGGGGCTCCGAAAATTAAAACCCCGAATCTCGATAGGCTTGCCCGCGAAGGCATGAAGTTTACCAGCTTCTATGCGCCGCATGCCACCAGTACCCCGAGCCGAGCCGCTATCCTCACCGGCCGCTATGCTCCCAGGGTAAACAACGGAACCGGTCTGGAGGTATTATTCCCCCATTCAAAAACCGGTCTGGATCCCAATCTTGAAATTTGTCTGCCCCGCATTTTGAAACCCCAGGGCTACACCTCTGCGGTGATCGGCAAATGGCATCTGGGACATCTGCCCAAATACCTGCCACAGGCGCATGGGTTCGATTCATTTTTCGGCATTCCTTATCCCAACGATATGGGTGCCGAGCGCCGTTTCGGCCTCATCAATGTTTTTCAAATAATGCCTCCGGTGCCGCTCATCCGCGACACCACTACCATAAGGCACTGCAACAAATACGATCTTGCTGAACTCCCGCACTGGTTTCTGCGCGAAGCCATCGATTTTCTGGCCTATCGCAAACAGGACGGAAAACCTTTCTACCTGCACTGGGGAAACATCGAAACCCATACCCCCTGGTTTGTTCCATTGGGTTTTGAAGGCCGCAGCGCCGATGGTGTTTATGGCGATGCTATGGAATATTTCGATTATTCAGTTGGCCTACTCCTGCAGGCACTTAAAGAACTCGGAATGGAGAAAAACACCCTAGTGGTGGTGACCAGCGACAATGGCAATATTACCAAATCGAATCTCGACCTGGAAATGGCTTATGGCAAATATGCCACCCTTGACACTACCCGCAAACATGCATTGCGACACGGAAAGGGGCAGACCCGCTACGAAGGTGGACCCCGCGTTTCGTGCATCATGCGCTGGCCCGGAGTAATTCCCGCTCAAACGGTTTGCAACGAAATAGCCACAGGTGCCGATCTTTTCACTACGTTCGTGAATCTGGCAGGTGCCGAAATCCCCACTGACCGTGTAATCGATGGAAAAAACATCCTTCCGCTGATGAAAGGAGAGAAGGGAGAGGAAATTCACGAATATTTTCCAGGGTATCAGCCATTTGGGCAACTTATGAGCATTCGAAAGGGAAACTGGAAGCTTGCCCTGCCAGGAGAAAAAACATGGAGCATTCCGGCGCTGACTGCCCCGCAGCTTTTTGATCTTTCGGCTGATTTAGGAGAGAAGAACAACGTGGCCGCCAAATACCCCGATAAAGTGAAAGATCTGAGCGATCTGGCCAAGCGAGTGGGCCAAGCATTGAAAAACAATGAGGTCTTACCTGAAATTTAAAATCAGACTATGAAACAGATAATTAACTTCTTTATTTTTCTATTATTTTTGACCAGTTATTGCGCTGCTCAGAAACCTGAGAACCCCCGTTTACTCATCACCACCGACATTGGCGGCGATCCCGACGATCAGCAATCGCTGGTGCGACTGATGGTGTATGCCAACGAGTTTGAAATTGAAGGACTTATTAGCTCTGCCGCCGGAACCCCTGGTGAGCTGAAAGAAGAAATTATCCGTCCCGACCTGATCGAAGGAATCATTCAGGGATATAAACAAATTTATCCCAACCTGTTAAAGCACGACAAGCGCTATCCTGCTACGGAAAAACTATTGTCGGTGGTGAAAAAAGGAAACCACAAAAGAGGCTGGAATTATTTGGGCGAAGGTCACGATACCGAAGGTTCGGAATGGATAATCCGTTGTGTGGATAAAAATGACAAGCGGCCTTTGAACATCTGTATTTTCGGGGGGCAAACCGATCTGGCACAGGCTCTCTGGAAAGTTAAAAATACAAGATCGGAGATGGAATATCAGAAATTCATTTCCAAAATAAGGGTTTACGATATCAACGACCAGGACCATATCTTCAGTAACATCCGCGAAAATCATCCTGCCATGTTCTATATCCTGGCTAAAGCTCCCGAAGGTGCCGATAAACGGGAAGGTGCCTATAGAGGTGTGTACCTGGGAGGTGACGAACAACTCACGTCGCTGGAATGGTTAAAGCAATATGTGATTCAAAACCATGGCGCACTGGGTCCGCTGTACCCGCTTAAAACATGGACAGCACCCAATCCGCATGGAGTTATGAAAGAGGGCGACACCCCATCCTGGTTTTTCTTCCTGAACAACGGGCTTAATATTCCCACACAGCCTGAACTTGGCGGTTGGGGAGGCCGTTTCATCCTGAACGAAAAAGGCTATTACTCCGATGCAGTAGATTCGTTT
>JFJP01005315.1_pt2 | contig 42358 bp, 75 predicted proteins | sample 431651 | NCBI WGS metagenome assembly JFJP01 (sample SAMN02602958, study PRJNA72255) | Microbial mat metagenome, whole genome shotgun sequencing project. | biome: fresh water; feature: sink hole; material: water; isolation source: purple microbial (photo- and chemosynthetic) mats found in...
CTTCGGCCTTGCCCCGGTGGTGAGGCTTCGGCCTTGCCCCGGTGGTGAGGCTTCGGCCTTGCCCCGGTGGTGAGGCTTCGGCCTTGCCCCGAAAGAAGTTACTTTTGAAAAGGCTTTCCCCTTTTCTGGGGTCTCTGTTTGCCTATGCAAATTCTGATCTCAGTTTGGTTAGACCGGAAAAAGCTTATCTAAGAACAACCCCTACAATTCGGAAAACCAATGAGAGCACCGCAAAATGGTGCGGATAAAGCTCTCGCGCAAAATCCCGATCAAAATTCTCGTGCCCAAATTGGGGCAACATGAGCAACCGATTAAGCGGGTAGCCCCCGCCAAGCTCAGAATAATTTGGCAGCCCATCAGGAAGCGCACACATCAAGAAGCGAACGGCAAGGCCCAAGAAGCGCCCAGAGAATTTCGGGGATGCTAGGGCCAGGGCCGCATCGTTTACCCTGCCAAAAGCCGCTCAAACGGCCGGCATTAGGGGTTTCTTGTGTCTGCGCAAAATCCAGGAAGCCAGATCGCGAGAAGGTGTAATTTTTGGAGAGAGAATCCAGTCGAATATCGGCAAGGTTTCACGTGGCGATCAAGGTGCATAGCCTAAAGACACGAGCCGTAAAACCTGGATTTAAAGCCCAGAGAGGGCCTTGTAAGCCTCACCATCGGGGAAAGTAGCGTGCTGATCATGCTGATCCGTTATGCGGGATGTGCCTGAAGCCTTCCTCAACGCGATCAAAATCAGCAAGGAGTCATGACTTTGCATGAGGGTTCAAATCCCAAAATGGGCAAAGCCAGGGGCTTCATGCCAAGGTTGCAATCGGGGCTTCGTATACGCCTGGTTGCAGCGGCCTTGGCCTTGCAAACTCCAAAGCCAAATCCAAATCCAAATCCAGATCCAAAGCTGCCTAAAAATTAAGCAGTAGTTCAGTGACCAATTGAACAACTGCTTAAAAAATAGGCAACCGAATCCAAAAATGGCAAAAATTTCGGATTTTACGTCGAAAAAAGTGTTGCGTTTTTGCAACACTCTGAGTTTGCAAGGCCAAGGCCAAGCTCAAGTCACAAGTCAAAGTCAAAGGCCAATCTCAATCTTTAAAGAAATCCCGACAAGTGCTCAAAGCCTAGACTTGTCTCCGATTCCAGGTCTGAATCGGGGATGAGTCAAGGTTTCAGGCCGGTTTCTATCAAGGAGTGGGCAAGTTTTCCAGGATTCTCAAGGATTTTTGGACCCTGTTTTTGTGTAAGTAGTTGATTATAGGGGTAAAACTAATTATATCTAGAAAACCAAACACTACCTACCCTTAATATCTCTCCACAGCTTTCACTCTACAAAAATCCTTACTCAATTTCTTCCTTCCTATAGGGGGGGGGTTGTGTAAATTGAAATCAAAATTGACCTCGCCTAAACCCTTGATTACAAAGGATTCACGTGGGGTCATAAGTAGAATGCATAGCCTATTTTTTAAGCACGTTTTGTGGCTCGTTGATAAAACAGGCGTTTTTGTGGCTGGTTGATACATTATTTTGTGGCCCGTTGATATCATCTACCCACAAAAGAGGGCTGTTTTGTGGCTCGTTGATATCAACAATCCACAATTGTGGCTGGTTTCGTGTCATCCACCCACAATTGTGGCTCGTTTCGTGGCTCGTTGATATCAACGGCCCACAATTGTGGCTCGTTTCGTGGCTCGTTGATATCAACAATCCACAATTGTGGCTAGAATACGTCTCGGAATATCATCCACCCACAAAACGAGGCCAGCCATGAAGTCTGTAATGCATTTCTCGAAGTTCGCGACATCTTTGAATCTGTCCAGAGATCGGCTCCGCCCGTTCGTCGAGGCAGGGGTGGTGGATGTCGAAAGCCTTTTGGATTTGGAGAAGGTTCTGAAGAGGAGGGAAGATCTCCTTGAGATGGACGAAATCAGCGTTGACACGCTGAAGGACCATCTCACGCAACTTGCATACTTGAGTTCCGACGAGATGCCAGTGATGTCAAAGTGGCTGACATCGAAAGCTTGCGGGGACTTTCTGGGTATCCACCACGCCTCGGCCGCGAAGATGTTCGTGTCCGGAGAGATACCTACATTCAAAACGGTGCAGGGTCGTGAACACACCACAACACAGGCTGCGATAGCTGCATTCGAGGCCAGGAAGGCTGGCATCGTCTACGCGCCGGCAACGAAGCCTGAAACCTTGATCCAGCCTCAACCCGAATCCAAGAAAGTATGGCAAGAGGACGTGGACGAGGCCTGGGACGCCGGCATAGGCAAGGCCAAGGCCAAGGCCAAGGCCAAGCCCGAACCGAAACCAGATCCGAACCTTGAAGAGGAAGCCGGCAAAGTCTTGACCCCAGAAGAAGAGGCCGCGATCGTCAAGGATTTGCAGGCTAGGGCCAGGGCCGGGTATGAGGAAGCTGAGTTGGCCAAGGCCAAGGCGAGGCGCGATGCCTTGGCCAAGCTGACGCCAGAAGAAATTGAAGCGCAAAAGGCGGCGGATGCTGCCAAGAGGGCCGAAAGGCTGAAACAGTTTATGGACAAACCAAGGAGTTGAAAATGTGGGAAGGACTTGAGTCATGGGCAGCGCAGCAGGCTGCAGAATTGAAAGCCCACCGGGAAGCCGGTGGATTGGTGGTTTACCGTGCCGAGATTGCACGGATGGAGTCATGTGGCGAGGAGTCCATCGAGTGGTATGGGCACTTCTCAACGCCTGAAAAGGCTGAGGTGGCGATTGCCGTTGAGCAGGCCCGGTTCGGAACGGAAGACAAGTGGGAATCTATGCCGTCAGGCAATTCCATAATGGAATTCTGTGGGGGCTTGATCTTTGAAGCCGGGATTTACCCGGTGATGGTTCAGTAATTCAATCGGCGAGGATTCTTGGGATTGGCCCCTGACGGGGAATTCTTGCTAGCATTCTTAATCGTCAGGGTTCAGGTCTCGCCAGCCTGTTAAGCCATCACTTAGGCTTACTCACGTCGTGCTGGGCATCACTGTAAACTGCCCACCCATCACCAACCCAAGGAGTTGAAAATGTCAAAGCATCCCATCGCAATCCTGATCGCAGTTCTCGTGGCCTTGGCCTTCCAAACATCACTTCCGAGTTGGTGTGCAAATCCGGAAGGGCACGGAAATTGGATTGTTCAACCTTTGTGCAAAGGGATGTCGTGAAAGACGGCACAGAGAAGCTGGAACATCTGCGGTCGATGCTCACGAAGTATGCCCATCGCTGGGGCGAGTGTCCCAGTCCGAGAATGGTGGGCTGGGTTGACGCCTACAACGCTGAAAAGCGCAACAACCCTGAAGCGTGGAAGGCTTATTGCGCTCGCCACGACTTTAATCTGATCCACGACGGGTATGACTGTCTTGCTTAAAGGAGGCTGATTCTAGTGTTATGAACGGTGACCTCTCGCCCATGCCCCAACGGCACGCCAACGCGCCACGGGGGCATCAACGAGAAGATTTACCACAGCAAGGAGTTAGAAATGTCTGATCTTGTCAAGAAGTTTGGTCGATTTAATGTAAGGATCGTCCGAAAGGGCGAGGGCTACGGCCTGAATCGTTGCTTGGTCAACGGCGAGGATCACAACCTCGTCGAGTTTTACGACGCAAGGCAGGATCCCGAGAGGTTCGGTGAGTTGGGACAATTTGTGTCACGTTACTATCTGGAAACCTTGCTGTGGCGTAAGGACAATCAAGGCCTTTGCCTTGACGGCGCCATCCCCAGTTGGAGTCTGGGCAAGGAGGTCTACGCTGAGATCCACGAGTGGCTCCGCGCCTCGCGTTATGAGATGTTCCTGGAAGCCATGGAAGCCTCAGTGGGAGGCCATCATGCGTGAGTACTGGCTACTCTCAAATCGGGGCTGGATGCCTACCCCGTACCTGGCCCAGAATGCGTGGCAAGCGGTCAGCGTGGCCGTGGCCTCAGGCTTGATAATCAAGGGTGTGTCTACCAGGAAGCCAAAGGTGACGCTGTGAGGAAGTCTAACGACGCCCTCTGGTGGAAATCCGAGGTGGAGTTCATCGAGAAGGAGTCCAAAAAGTCCCGGAAAATGGGAATGTTCCCGGAATACTGCTGGATGCAGGCAAGGTTCGCGAAGCTGGATGGCTTCCCGGAATTGGCTGAGCGCATCAACGCAGCTTCGATTAAGGAGTGAATCATGAAGACGTGGAAAAAGCTGGAAGTCCTGCAACCCATGGCACTACCTTGTGACAGGCCCAGATGTTACAGGTGGCTGACATGGTAGTCGTTGATTGGCTGGTAGCTATAGGACTGGTGACAATCCTTGTGATTGTTTTCAATCGTGGCATGAAATAGTTGCCATTATTCAAGATAGGAGCCAATATCTATCTTGTTGAGTTAGGAGCTATCGAGAGTACTGGGTAAACCCTACAGCACCACAAATTACATGTACCACCGGTACGGTCAGAACTTTGAAGACTGGCCTCAACATTTAAGGAGTTAGATGAGATGAGAAAGTTTATGCTAACGGTCACCCGGCGCGACCCACGCCTCGGCGACGAAGAAGTTATCCACGAGGTGATGAATCTCGTGTTCGACCACGCCGTAAACCAGGCCAAGAAGTGGGCCAAGAAAGGCTACTGGTCGTCGATTTACGACGTTTATGGGGAGTGCATTGAGGAGTTCTACATTCGGGAAGAAGAGTTGGAGGCAGCATGAGATTCAAAAAGGAAATCAGAGTTGGAAGATTGAGCGGGATCGTGGTCGCTGAGGTTTCTGAGCATGGCGACGTGCTGGTCAAGTGGAATGGATGTGCGAAAGTATTCGACAGCCTGGCCGACGGACTTGAGTTTGCGGAGTCCAAAGTGTTCGACAGGCTCCACATAGCTTGGCAGAAAACCCAGTTTGCTGAGTCCACGTTGAGGCTTCTGGGTTACGAAGCTGAGGAGGCTGAGGCATGAGGCGCATCGGAGCAATCGGACTGATATAGGCGGCACTGGAGGAACGTGCCGGCCGCGTCGACGAGCGTTCAGTTCGGCCGGAGGACTTGGACACAAGTCCGAAGTGGTTCGTAATTTGCAGGGATGACGATGGGCTGGCCACGTTCGCCACTCGTCGTTGGTTTTCTACTGAAAAACTGGCAAGGAGCTACGCCAAAACTGTGGCTGAGTCCCGTGGTGCATTCGTGATCTATAGCCTCGGCCTTCCGGGCTACGAAGAGCACTCGTACGGTAAGTAATTCAACTTTTAGGATTGGAGAAATAATCATGTCTATCACCGCAACCCAGTTGGCCGCAGACCTCCGCAAGAATTTTGATCACGACGTGACCATGGCCAAACGTCGCAAGGAAACCTTGAGAACTCCAAGTGTCAAGGATGGATTCAAAACCCTTGCCAAGGTGCTGAAGAAGGCTGCTGAGTTTGATTCCAATGTGAATCACAACGTCTACGTTTATGCCAATGCTGTGGAGGTCGACGCGGATATCTTTGCACGCACCGAATCCTTGAAATCGCCTGGCGTTGCCGCGCTCATCGAGTACGTCGAGAAGGTTGTGGCGCCGGCCTACCGGTCGGAGGATTACGCCTCCAGTTCCATGGCCCAGCGCACGTTTGTTCACCAGGGCAACGGGCTCAGGCTCAACTTGATATTCCGGTTGCCGACTGACGGGGACGCGTGCTCCCGGGTCAAAGTGGGCACAAAGCTTGTGGAGCAGGACACATATGAAATCCGCTGCCAAGGGTAACAACCATGCCCAAAACCAGAGACGGGTTCTACCTGTGCTTTGCCGGTCCATATCCTGAGTTTGAAAGGCACGCCAGCAAGAAGGACGCTTGTGCTGCTTTTCTAGAGGTGGCACGAGAACTTGACGGGTACGGGCAAGAGATTACAGCAACCTTGCACATCGCGTCGAACCGTAGCGAGATCGCGGAATACCCTGGCTTCGTTTTGTCACTTGGGCCACGGGGTGGTTTGAAAATCGAAGGAGCCTGAAATGGAACCGATGATTGAATTCATCACCGCCAAAAAGTATTACGGCAGCCATGCCAGGGGAACGGTAGTGCTTATCAACGGGCAGCCAAGTCACCATGCCACACGGAAATTGGCAGAAGACTTTGCAGCCCTCATCAAGGAGCAGGAAATGTCGAAACAGCAGTTCATGAATGAGCCGAGTGATTGCCAGTGGCTATGGGAAACGAAGTTGGGTAAGCGTGAGGATCTGAAACCGCCGATCTTCCGGTCCTTCTACCTGTTCGGAAACGAGGATGCACCTTGTCGGGTGCAGTTGTTCTCGTCGCAAGATCCGAATCACGACGATCCGTATCGGGAAATCAACTTCATCGGGGTGGTGTCATGAGTCATACACCTGGACCGTGGCGTTACGAGCAGGCCACGAAAACGATTCGAAGCGTGCCGGCAAACTACTGGCTGGCTACGATGGACAGCTGGGACGGGGCTGTCAACAACGAGGCAAACGCCAAACTGATCGCGGCTGCCCCAAAAATGCTGGCAGCGCTGGAATCCCTGTTCAAGGAATGCGCGATGATACACAGCCGCTACGGTGAATTTTGTAACCAGAAAGAAGCCGACGCCGCCATCAAGGCGGGCCTCGACGCCATCGCAGAGGCCAAAGGAGAGTGAGATGAAAGCCAGAACCGAAACCCCGGCGGTCTACAAGGTGGACCGCCCCAACGAAGACAAGATCATAGAGCAAGCCCTCGTCATACTCGCCGGCCGTGCCAAAAAGGGCGACAACCTCTTCTCACCTTCCGCTGTGCGTGACTGGTTGCGCCTCAAGTTGGGCGGGCTGGAACATGAGGAATTCGCAGTTGTTTTCCTGAATTCTCAAAACGAGGTTATTGAGTCGGAAGTCATGTTCCGTGGAACCCTGTCTCAAACGTCGGTGTACCCGAGAGAGGTGGTGAAGGCTGCATTGAGACACAACGCAGCCGCGGTCATCCTTGCCCACAACCACCCAAGCTGCTCGACTGAACCCAGCCAGGCTGATCGATGGTTGACCGACAACTTGAAATCCGCTCTGGGCATGGTCGACGTCAAGGTGCTCGACCACTTCATCGTGACATGCGACGGTTACGCGTCATTCGCCGAGAAAGGATGGGTGTGAGATGAAATACCAAGTGATCGTGACGCGTGATATTACCGAGTCAGTTTACGTTAACGTCGAGACTGATGATCCGGACAAGGTTGGCGAGTTGGCAATCAAGGCTGCGAAGGCCCTGCCGGACGTGTGGGAACCTGACGACGGGAACACGCCCAGTGACCCGTATGTGACTGACATTACGGAGGTGTGAGATGAACATTGAACTGAACGGAATCGAATACCAAGTGGAAACCGAGGTCGACCAAGACTCAACCCCACTTGAAGACTGCGGGCACGGTGATGTGTCCGAGTGGACAACTCGTAGCAAGTACCCTGGCGAGGTTGTCATCGCTCAAGAGCGACACTCACGTCGCTATTACGACATGAATGGGGCAGTCAAGAGGGCACGAGAGGAGGGGTGGAACACACCTCCTTACGAAGTTCTAGGGGAGACGGCAGGACAGCAGGCTGCGCGTGCCGCTCAAGCTGACTTCGACTTCCTTCGCCGTTGGTTTGCTGGTCGGTGGCACTACGTCAGGGTGGTTGTCAAAGATCCTGAAGGCAACACAGAAAGTCTGTGGGGCGTCGAGGACTATGACGATAAGTACGTTTTGGACGTGGCGAAGGAGCTTGCAGGTGAGCTTGAGTGCAAGGCTGCTCGCAGGGTGTTTCCAGTTTCCACGATGGGAGTTTGAGATGACCTACAACCAACCACAACACCACGCCGAGCAACTGGCCAAGGCGCGGGCCGCGTTCAAGCAGAATCCGACGCCAGCCCTTTCCTCAGCTATCCGCCGGCTGGAACGTGCGCTGAAATGGAAACCGCCTGAACTTCCCAAGGGCTACTCAAAGTATGGTGCCAAGATGGGCCGGCGCGACAACATCGAAGACCCGGACGCACCAGTTAAGTTTCACCTTGTCAGGATGAAGCTGGTTGACGGAGGTTACGACGTTGCCGGCGCGTACTGGGGCATTGGTGACCCTATGTGGCGTGCCATCGGCGAAGACGAAGACATGGTGAACGAGATGTTCATTCGTGCCAAAACAAGGTACGAGGCGAAAGCCTTGGTACTGAAAACCTTTCCGAAAGCGAGGTTCTACAAATGAGCACCAACGAATGGGTAAAGATGAAATGGGATGGCAATTCAGATCTGAACCTGGAATGCTGGCGAAAGAAGTTCGGCCGAGGTCACGTGTCAGTGGGTTGCGGGGAGTTTCTACACATCGTGTACTCTCACGGGGGTAACGGTGGCCACTCATGCACCAATACGCGGTGGAATTACGGGTTCCCTGTGATCACTGAACAAGAAGCTATGGAGGAGGTGGACGCTCAGCGCGGCTACTACTCATCCGAGGTTAGACATCCAAGGAGGGATCGGCCATGAACGAATATAAAGTAATGTGGGAGATCGACGTGGCCGCAGAGAGTGCGGAGGAAGCGGCCCGCAAAGCACTTGCGATCATGCGAGACCCGGAGTCCATGGCCACCGTGTTTGAGGTGGTGAAGCTTATGGTTTACGACAAAGAAGTGGAACCGTGGAAGTATTCGCCGGAACGTATCGACCTGACTGAGATTGACGAGGAGAGCGGAGATGCCGGCTAAAGCACTCACGTATTCAAACCTAGTGAACGAAATGTTCACCGAAGGAGCAGTAAAGAAAGTCTTGGATCGTCACGGTATTCCTGAAAGCGAAGAACTCCGGCAGAAGATGAAAGACTGGGCTGAGCAGAACCTGCATCTGGTAATGGCGGCAACTGGTTACTACTACCGTCAGCACAACGATCGTGGGGATAAGCACAGGCTTCCATCAACTCTGGATGATCCTGAGGGTAAGTTCTACCTCCCGCCTCACCCGTACCGTCCTGAAGTGTCAGACCTACCGTGGCGGAAATACCTTCCGTTCGCTGATTGGGTTTTGGGCCGGACAGTGGTCAAACAGTACCCAACACCTTGAGGAGTAAGACATGAAATTCGTTCTTGAAATCCAATGCGTTAACGCGGCGTTTGGTGATAGCGATGAGGGCCGCGCCGAGGAAGTCGGCCGCATTCTGGCCGAGACTGCGAAGAAGGTGAGCGACGGCTTCACCTACGTCTACCTGACCGACATCAATGGCAACACGGTCGGAACTTGTAAATTCAAAGGAGCTAAAGATGGCAACTGACACATACGGCAACTACAGCAGCGAACGCGGTAAGAAGGCTGCAAGCAAGTTCACACGCTTGAAGAAGTTCTTCAAGCGTCGAGAGGACGACAAGAAGCAATTCATGCTGGAGCAGCGTGAAGATGGGCTTTGGGTGCGTCCAATTCCACACTACGCTAAGTGATCGCCATGCAAACAATAGCCGTAATTTTAGGCGATAACGACTTGTCCGGAAATATCCGGTCGTATTGACATTTTTGAAGAAAGGAACTGATATGGAAAACAAGGAACAGCTTGTCGAACAAATGAAGGCCGAGATTCTGGAAGACATGGAATCTGGACTTGTCCCCACCAACGTCAAGTCGTTCTGTGAATTGCATGACCACCGGGATGCCAACTGCTACGGCGGATTCTGCGACGATGACTTTGCGGATGCCCTGATCGAGCACTTCGGTGGCCGTGACGAGCACGAGGGCATGCCTCAGCCCATGCTGGACTTCATCAACGAATGCCAGAACGCGATCGATGTCTGGTTGAGGGAGCGGACGTGAGAATTTTGGTCGCTTGCGAATATTCCGGCCGTATCCGAGACGCATTCCTTGCCCGTGGCCACGACGCCATGAGTTGTGACATCCTGCCCACCGAGGCGCCCGGGCCGCACCACATCGGAGACATCAGGGAGGTGTTGGACCAAGGTTGGGACTTGATGGTGGCACACCCGCCATGCACCCGCTTGACCAATGCCGGCGTTCGCTGGCTGAACCATCCGCCGGCCGGCAAAACGGTGGAGGAGATGTGGGCTGACCTTCATATGGCGGCAGCCTTCTACCGCTTGCTGCGTGACGCACCGATTCCGAAGAAGGCCATCGAGAACCCGGTGATGCATGGTCACGCCAGAGAGTTGGTGAAGCCCGGGCCGCGCCAAATCGTGCAACCTTGGTGGTTCGGGGATCCAGCGTTCAAGGCCACCGGGTTCGAATTGATAGGCCTACCGGATCTGAAACCGACCAACAAGCTGACGCCTCCGTTGCCATGGATGGCAGAGCACAAGGCGTGGTCGAAAGTCCATCGGGAACCGCCCGGGCCGAACCGATGGAAGAATCGATCCCGGACATTCCCCGGGATCGCCAACGCAATCGCCTCCCAATGGGGCTGAAATTCTGACATTTTTGAAGAAAGGAACTGATATGTTTGACCTTCGTGAAGTGACGCTTCGGATATGGAACGTCTACGGTTGGAACGTGGATGTCGACGGCTACAAGGACATTGCCAAACGCATGGGCCTCCCCCGCTCGGCAGTCCGCTACGGCAGGCAAGTGATCCAGATGGATATCGGATTTGCAGTCGTCGCCGGCTGGGTGTCTGATCAACGCGTGGTGGGCATGCTGAGAGGCCTGCCGCTGCATCTGGCACAGTTGATTGTCCGTGTCGAAACCAAGCTGAAACGCAAGCTGACTCGGACGCGGCTGGCCAAGCTGATCGCTGCCTACGAGGTGGCCCGAGCCAAACGGCTGGTAGGCTGGGTTCAAGCCCGGCATCCCCGAATCCAACTCGGGTCCATCGGGAGAGCCCCAGTGTATGTCACCAACTGGCCGGAGGAATACTGCTATGCCGCCTGATGACCGAATCATCGACCCTATCGATGCACGGGATTACTTCCCAGCTAACAATTACAACATCTACTGGACCACGGCGCACCGCCCCTGCATCGCCGAGAAGTACGCCGACGAGTTGGCCAAGTTTGTGGTCAGTACCAACGACGTGTCTGCGATTGACAAGCTGTACCGAGAGCACCTGGCTGCGATGGATCTGACCGTCGCAGAGGCAGTGATGTGCCGGGACTTTGGCATGCTGTTCAGCCTCCCGATCGGGAAGCGCGGCGATGCTGTGGCCGCGATGATTCCCTACGAAATCGAAGTGGAAGGAGAAGCGGCATGAGCTACGACAACCCACCACTGGGCACGGTCAACAGCCTGGACGATCTGTTCGACGATATCAGCTACTACCCGATGGTCCCGACTCCTGGTGGAGGCTCGCACGTCGCCATGCCGAAGGGCTACTGTTTCATTGGCGGCGACGGCTGCATCAACTACGCTGGGCACTTCCGCTGCGGCAAACCGAAGCCGGAAGTCACCGCAGCATCGGCCCCCTACGGCCAAAACTACGAAGTCATCCGGCTGCGAGAAGGGCCGCAGCAGGTGTTTGCCCGCGACAACTACTACTGTGGCTCGCCACTGGTCGCGGTTATCAGAGGAGAAGCAGCATGACCACTCAACTCTATTACGAGACGGTGCGTGACGGGCTGGTGCCAGTCACGTTTGTGAAGTGGAAGGACCACTTGGCTGTGTTGAGGGTGAGTGCGCCAACCCTCTGCTACGAGGCTGGCGAGGAAATCGAGGCAAGTCCGAGGAACGTGGTGACGAAAGCTCAGCCTGCCGGTGGATTCATCATGGTCAGGCAAGCTGCGCTGCCGAGGAGAAGCTGAGGTGGACCTCAAAGAACGCATGGACAGGGCAGAGTTTGCCCGCATCCAGAACGAGGCCTTCACTGCCCTGCAAATAAAGGCAAATCAGCCGAACTTAACCTGGACCGAGTGCCTGAAAAAGGCCAAGGAAATTTTGGATCAACCAAGGAGTTAGAAAATGTCAAACATCAAAACTGTGGTTCACGCTTATTACTTCAATACCAAGAACGCTGAGGAGAAGGTGGCCTACGAGGCACTGTGTGAGAAGTTGAAAGCGCGTGGTAGCAAGTGCTTTGAAACGTGGGGTGGCGGAAGTAATGGCGGTCACTACCTGCCAAAACTCGACGGCGTTGAAGTCGAGTTGGAAACCAAACACCTGTTCGAAAACCAGTGTAACACGGCCCCCATTCCCGGTGTATCTGACAAAGGTTACCGCGTGTTCGACTGGGCACAGGATTACCCGATCAACTTTGGTGCCCATATCAAGCGTGGCCACTACCTTGATCTGACCGCTGAAATGATCGAGGTCCGCCACAGTCACAAGAAGTGCGGCTACTGCGGCAACATGCTGCATGAGTCGGAGGCGAAAGAGTTCTGCGAGAAGTGCACGGATTCTGAATACCTTGAGGAAAAGGATCTGTTCCTGACCCGGATGAAGCGGATTGACGACGTGACCCGGATGAAGCCCTTGCTCGACGTTGAGAAGGATTATCTGATTCCCAGGTTTCGTGAGGCGCAGTTGCACGGATCCACGGCTCGAGGCAAGGCCCGCATCGCCAAGGAGCGGGCTGACCTCCTTGCCGAGCGTGACAAGACCATCAAGGTCGCCAACATCAAGTACGACGGGATGATTTGGCTGATGGATCACGGCGTAAGCACCGGCAACGTCATCTATTACTCCCACACGAACACGTTCTCGTTTGGGTGGAGAAAGCCCATCGACAAGGGGATTGTCGATGACCTTCACAAGCTGATGGAAGGCTTCCCGTTTGAGTACGAGGTGAAATCATGAAAATCAACGGCAGCCATTTGTACGACGTGATTGCCAAGCTTGGTGACATTGTTCGCCCAGATTACTCCGAGGCGACCGTTACGGTAGGTGAGGTCGACGGGGTTGTTTACCGCATCCAAGCCATCTCAGCCCACAAGGCTGAGGACATGGACGTCACTGATATTCCTGACTGGGCCTTGTGCGTGATGGAGGACATGTCATGAAAAAGTTTCTGGTAACTGTCCAGCGTCCCACGTTCGAATCCATCCAACTCACGGTGGAGGCTGACGACGAGGCATATGCAACTGAGAAATCGCTTGTTTTGGCCCCCAATACTCCAGCGATGCTGTGGTCTTCCGACGACACCTACCACGAGAAGGCTGACTACAAAGCCATCATCGTTGAGGAGTTGAAATGACCACCGAATGCTATTACAGCGCCTGCCCTCACCACTCGATCCACGAAGAGCAGGACGACGGCCCGTTCTGTTTCGAGGCTGAGTGCAAGGCCACTCCTGACCAGCTTGAAGAGTACGGACGCAAGCGCAGTCTGGAACGCCTCAAGGCCAAGGGTTACACCGAGGAAGACCTTGAAATGTCCAACCCCTACAACCAATGGATGTCGGAGGAATCATGAGATACCAGTTTACCGTATTGATGTCATACCCGGACTACGCGACGGACAACTACGGCGAGGACACCTACCTTGCCCACGTTGATGCGAAGAGTCCAGAGGAAGCTGTCAAGGTTGCCCAAGGTTTCGCGTTTGCCAGTTACTTGGATGGCATGGAAATTGAGGACATCTTCGGTAATGCCGAGGACTTCAGAGTGCTCGGCATGTTCGACGGGCACCTTGTCGACCTGGCAGCGGGCCTGGCATGAGCGGGCCAAAACTCTTGTGGAGGGATCGCCGGCAGATTTTTTCCGGGGATCCAGCATGGATCGAGTGGCGCCCCAAGCTCCAGGTTTGGGATGCGTTCCGAGGTCAGGATGCTATGGCCGACTGGGGTCCAGCCCGCTGGGCATCGATACCGGTGCTGCGAACGCCCTGCCTTCTGGACGCAGTGGCATTTGTGCTCAGTCCTCACCGTAAGGTGGGTCGGACGGGCTTTTAACTTTGACAGTAGAACTCTCCAAAGGCTTTAGCAGCGAAAGACTCGTAGGCTGCGCCTGTCAAAGGATCGTAATTGAACAGTTCTTTTAACCGAGTTTGAGTAATCATTTGAAGCCCCAATAGCTGTTTGAAAGGTGCCGGTAATCCGCCGATTGGGGCGGCGGAAAGGGTTGCAACCCCTGTCCCGGCTGGATTAATTTACTACGAAAGGAGCCATCATGGGCTGGTTAGGAAATTGGAACACCCGCAAGGAATTGATCGACCACCTCACCATCGGGAACGGTGTTGTAACGCTGAAACATTGCCTTGTTGGGAATAATTGCTGGGCCATTCAGGAAGGAAAGAAGTCGGACGGAACAGTGGTCCGGTTCATTGCCCTCTATCTGTTGAGGGGCATGGATCAGTACAACAAGCGCACTGGGGAATATCGCCCGAATGGCGGATGGCTTTACAAAGACATGGGCGAGACGGCTGGCCCGAACGAGGTTAGCTGCCCCGCCTCGTACCTCGATCTGGTTCCCGATCCGCAGCTGGGCTACTCCACCGAGTGGCGCAAGAAGGTTCTGGAGCGGGCCGAGCGTGGCAGGCGCCAACTGAAACCTGGGCAGAAGATCAAGCTGTACGGCAAAGAGTACACCGTGCAGGACAAGCGGCCATGCCGCATGGGGTACACGATCAGCAATGGTTACAACGTCTACCGGCTGAAGACGTCTCAGGTTAAAAACGTGGAGGTGCTAAGTGCGTGAACAGGCCGTGGTGGTCCAGTCCCACCGGACCAAGTGGAAGAAGAATCCCATCTCCGGCCACGAGTGGCCGGAGATCACGCTGATCCAACGCTGGCACATCAGCGGAGGCCAGTGCCCAACTGAGTTCAATAGCGAGCAGGCTGCGCAGGACCACTGCGACTTTATCAACAAGGTGAGAAATGGAGGTTTCGATGACAGAACATGAAGCAAAACTGATTACCGGCGGACTGTCCCACCCATCCAAGATGCCTTGTCCGGCATTCAGCCTGCCGGCGTCAGCCTGCAAGACCGGCGCCAAGCTGGCGCAGCAGGATGGCACGGTGTGCAGCAAGTGTTATGCCGACGGGAGGGGGAACTACCGCTTCCCGGTCGTGAAGAACTCGCTGCAGCGCCGGTTGGATCTGCTGAATTACTGGATGAAGGAGGATCCCCGTGAGTGGGTGGAGGCATTCAAAACGATGCTCAGCAACTTACGCTTCTTCCGGTGGCATGACTCTGGGGACGTACAAGGCAAGCCTCACCTCAACGCCCTGGTCGCGATCGCTGAGGCCTTGCCCGATACGAAGTTCTGGCTGCCGACGCATGAGGTCTGGGTTGGCAAGTTAGCACTGGCTGATCACTGGCCACCGAATCTGTTGGTCCGGATGTCCGCGTCGAAACTGGATGGCCCAGCCCACAAGTTCGCCACGCATACCTCGACCGTCCACAAGCATACCGGACTGGGCAACAGTCCCTGTCCCGCCCCTTCACAGGGCAACCAATGCGGGGAATGCCGCAAGTGTTGGGATCGAGATGTTCCCAATATTGCTTATCACTACCACTAGATGTTGACACATTTAATGATAGTGCCTAATGTGTACCTTTCAACGTAAGGAGTTAGAGATGAAAAATATGAACGTGTTTGATTCTGGATTGAAGATTGCCGAGACCTCTGAAGGGTTTGAGATCGGCAGCCATGACAACTACTGGGCCGTCATCCCTTATGAGGCTACTCGACTGCTCTTCGACCTGAAGCCGGTCAATCACGGGGTGATTACTATCAACAAGTGGGTCAGTGGTGACGGTGAGGTTTGGGTGGAGGTATCACGTGAACAAAACCGCATCATGATCCATGTTGCAGGCGCCTCGCATACGTTGATGGGAGAGGAGATGAAAGACCTCCGCAAAATCATCCTCGGAGGCTACTCTTACAACTCTGCATATGAACCACCGGTCGAGGTAGTTGCGGCTGAAAAGCTGGTGATTCCTGAACTGGAGGCAGCATGCCCAGCGTGATCGAGGTAGTAGCCGAACACGAGGAGGAAGTATGTCCAGCGTGAGTGAGATGATGTTTGCCGACAAGCTGGATGAGATCGAAATCCAGCTGGCCTCGCCCCTCGGGGCTGAGGCTTTCGTCTACGACAGCCTGCCGGACCACAACGACGTGCTGGGCAAGATTCTGTGCCAGTACGCCAACCTGAAGTCCGACGCCGAGTTTGCACTGGCCGTGCGGTCGACACTGAGTGACGTCATTGCCGGCATCGCCAAGCATCGCTCCGATCGTACTGAACCCACTGACAGCATGGTGGAGGAGGCTGAGTATGCGGCTTAGTTCACTGCTCGTACTGATGGGGGCCGTGGTCCTGGTTGCGGCCGTAGCCCACTCAGTGGGATTTGCAGAGGGCATGGCAGCCAGACACGAACACATGCCCTGCTCTGCAGGCCCCGGAGAAATCAGCCACCTCGACGAGCGTGGCTTTTGTGCAGTGACCCGCAAGGGTCGTGTTGTTACTCGTTACCAAACCTGAAAGGATTAGCCATGATTAAATCAAACGTGAGTTCCAGCAACATCGACACCATAGGTTACGAGAAAGGCGACCTCTTCATCCGCTTCAAGAAGAACGGCAGGGTTTATGCTTATCGCAATGTCAGCTTAGCTACCTTCTTCTCCCTGAAGGCCGCAGAAAGTGCGGGCAAGTTCTTTAACAGAGCCATAAAACCGCACTACTCTTGCGAAGAGTTGAGTTACGATCCGTTTGTAGCCTGAAGTTAGTGTGTTACCGGCCGGGAGGCACCCGGAACAAATGCGGAAACGCAGGAGATGCAGCATGAGCACCTATAGAATGGATGACGGAACCATCGTCAAAACAGAGAACGCCACCCACACGTGGAAAGAAGACACGAACTGGGATGGCAACAACTGGATCAGCGTGGCCACTGGCAGCCAGTGGCATCACCAGAAGCTGCACCGAAGCAAGAAAGGCCGCTACTGGATTGAGCACACCAGCAATTGGCAGGGGTCGCAGGACAGGGCTGAATGGGTCAGTAACCGGGCCGCGGTAGCCTGGCTGCTGACTAACGACCGTGAAATCCCTGAAGAGCTTCAGTCACTCGTGGACGAAGTCGAAGAGTAACCCAACGTGTCGCGTGACAGGCGGCACACAATGAAAGGATTAGCATGAACATCTACTCACCCAAACCCATCGAAGATTATCGCGATCGGTTCGGTTCTCTCAGCCAGATGCTGACCGAGGACGTGGCCGGCTGGAACATGATCTGGCTGTCGCTGCCCACAGCGGATCTGATACTTGACCTCAGCGTCTCGATTAAGGACTTCACTGCACAGTTCAACTTGAGGGCGGCAGGAGCTGTGATGGCACTGGCCTCGTTCTACAACGACGAAGGCAAGCAAATCTCAACCTTCATGGAGCCGTCACCGGTCAAGTTTGTGCAAGACTTGCAGGACCACTACGACCTTGCCGGCTCCAAATGCTGGGAGATTCTTGGCGGGCAATCCTGGGTTGACACCATGGTGGCTCGTGCTTATGAGTCAGAGGGCAAGTCGGACATCTTCCAGGCTGCCAAGCAGTCCGCCAACGTGATCATCGCCGACTTCGGCCTGAAGCGCCGCGTCTAAGTCAACGGGCCACCCACTCAACCTCAACCAAAAGGAGAGGCTGGTGCAGGGATGCCGGGAGGCCCACCCAATTGAGGATATGGAATGAGCCAAGGAACGCCGTGTTATTCGCAGTTGGACTGCGTGGAGAGATTGCTGGCCGAGAGCCAGGCACGCGAAGAGCGTCTCCGGGACGCGTTAAAGATTATCCAGCTGAGGCCGTGGCACTCACAGGTACGTGACAGAGCCACGATAGCGCTGGAGATACCATTTGATGGCACCGCACTTAAACGAGCCAAGCAAGAGGTGCTGCTGGCTGCAGCGCATGCCTGTGAAAACCTACCCAACCGTTTCCGCACCGAATTCGACAAGGTGTCGGTCGAATGTGCGGAGATGATCCGCAAAATGGCAAAGGATTTGAAATGATGCTTCCACAGAATAGCTCCCGCATCAGCCGAATGAAGAAAGAGGGCATAGCCAAGCGGGCTGGATTGCTGAAGAAAATGCCCAATGAGTTCACTGCCGCGCAATTAGCGACGGCTGCGGACCTCACGCCTGAAGCGGCAAGGGCGCAGGTTCAACGCATGTTGATGTGGAAGGATATCGTGCCGACCAGTGGCTATAAAACACCCCGTGTGTATCGGAAGATGTTGGCAGTCTAGAATGCGTAGGCTGATCTGCTGGTTGTTAGGGCACAAATGGCGGACTTGGCTATCAACGTGGACGCTGCACCACAAGGGCAGAAAACTACCGAAGCGTTCGTATTTCTATAAGTGCAGCCGATGCGGAAGGAGAAGACGTGACCCCCACTGAACTGGTTTACCAACACCACCCTCTGCCGTACCCGCTCTATCAATTCCAGAGCAGTGCTGTGGACGAGCGGGCTGATTGTTCGAGGACTGGACTGTACTTCGACGTCGGCACAGGCAAGAGTCCAACCTCAACGGTCATCGCGTTATACAAGAAGATCACCTCCGGCAAACTGACCATCGTTGTCATGCCTCCGATCCTGATCACGATGTGGAGTCGATTCCTCGCCAAGATACCTGGCATCACCCACTTGCAGTACCGCGGCTCGCCGAAGAAGCGTGCCGAGACGAGCTTGCAAGGGTATGACTTCATCCTGATGTCGATGCAAATCTTCAAGAAGGATTACGACCACTTGACCACGCAGTTGCGCAAGCGTGAGAAGTTATTAATCGTTGACGAGGCGACGAGCATCAAGAACGTGGAAAGCGACAACCACCTGGCTGTCTCTCACTTGGCTACCGTCTGGGATGCTGAATTGTTGCTGCTGACTGGCACCCCGTTATCAACACCGATCGACGCGTATGCTTATATCAAACTGACTGCGCCGGGTACTTACCGGACGTTGCAGCACTTCGAGAATGTTCACGTTGAGTCGAGAGACATCTTCAAAAAGGTTACCGAGTGGAAGAACCTGGACCTGGTGGCTGAGAATATGAGCAAGAACTCGATCCGAGTTCTACGTGAGGATGTGTTGAAGGAACTGCCGGACATCACCTATTCAACGCTGGATTACGAACTGGATCCTGCTCACTATCGGCTCTACAAGAAGCTGGCCGAGGAAGAGTTGTTGGAACTGGAGTCCGGCGGCAAGTTCGACGCTACTGCAGCGTCGGCTCTGTTCAACGCCTTGTCCCAGATCGTGTGCAACTGGGATCAGTTTGCCGAGGATCCAACCAAGGAATCAGCCATCTTCGAATTGATAGATGAGATCATGCAGGAGTTGGGCGGCAAGAAGCTATTGATCGTTGCCCGCTATAGGATGACAAATCGGCAGATAGTTACCCGTATGCAAAAGTATGGCGTGGTGGCCGTTTATGGCGAACTCAGTCCCAAAAAGCAGCAGGAGAATGTCGACAGGTTCATCAACGACCCTACCTGTCAGCTACTGACGATGCAGTACTCCAGCGGAGGTTTCGGTATCGACGGGTTCCAGCACATCTGTCACGACATGCTGTTTGTGGAACTTCCTGACACCCCGCCGCAGTTCACTCAAGTGGTAGCCAGGCTCCAGCGCAGCGGCCAGCGTAACCCAGTCCATGTCAGAGTGGCCGTGGCCGACCGGACGACACAGGAACACAGACTTGACATCTTGATGGAGAAGGACACCTTGGTGAACAAGGTCACCCGGTCCTACAAAGATTTGCGGGAGGCCATCTTTGGGAAGTAGCCATAGAAAAATCTTATCAAACAATTGAATTGCTTTATGGGGCAGCGTCAGTAGAATCCTGACCCTGCACAGCTTAGACACCACTGGATTTAGATGACCCCATCCTACCTTAGCGAAGAACAAAACGTGCTGAACCTGAACAACCAGGTATCCGCATCCGATGCGCAAGACTTTCAACGCCTCAAGTCCAGCCGGATCGAAGCAGCTTTCAAAGGACGCTTGCTCCTTGTTTACAAGCCTGACGGACTTTCGTACGAAGGTCGCCACAAGTCTCCGAAGATTCTCGGTACGATCAAGTTTCACGAGTTCTTCTGCGATGGCCTTGACGGCGCAGACGTGCAAGTCGAAGACATGGATTCCGGTGAGAAGCAGTATGTCGGCCATGTCCCGGTGCGACTGTTTGAATACGACGTATTCATTCGCATCCCGCCAGTGTTCCGGCTACGCTGGGACGCTCGCAGTACAGATCAGGGAGTGATTCGCTCCATGGTGTTCCCAGTGGAGATTTTCACCCTGAATCCATCGCGTTCGTACAGCTTCGGCGTGACCTACGCCGAGACGCCGAACCGGTGCAAAGAACTCTACCCGGACGAAAAACTAAACTTCAACAGGGGTTGAACCATGGCAGCTCAGCCGTGGTTTTTCTACTACCAGGTGGAAGGTGGCGAGGACGACTGGTGCGCCGGTTCGGCCAGCGATCGTGAAGCCATCGTTGCCAGACACCAACCGAGGTACTGCACAGTCCTTGACGTTGACACCAACTTCGACGGGGACATAACCCGGGAAGATCAACTCAAGGCGCATTACCGAGGCGACCTCTACATCGACATTGATGTCTCCAAGGAGATGGGTGGCATCGAAACGGCCATCCAGCGCGTCAACGCCGTACTTGACAAGTACGAGAAGGTCGGCTCCAAGCTGTCGTCGTTCCGCATTTTTGCCAGCGGCAGCAAGGGGTTCCATATCGAGATTCCCAGGCAGTCATTCATCCCCGTGGAGAACAAGGCGGGCTACAGCAAGCTGCCCCAGATATACAAGGAAATGGTGCATCTGCCGGAACTCTACGTCGACAGCATTGACGCACGTGTCTACTCATCCCAGCGTGGACGCATGTGGCGCACCACCAACGTGCAACGTGAGAATGGCAAGTACAAGGTTCAGGTCTCACTTGCCGAATGCCGCAGCCTCACCGTTGAGCAGTACGAAGAATTCGTAACCGCGCCGAGGCCGCTCCTGGCAACGGCAGAGCCGGAGTACTGCCCGGGCCTTGGAGTTGCCTTCCTCAAGGCGCAGGAGGGCGTGGATCGCAGGCTGAAGGCAGTCCTGAAGGCAAAGCTATCGCCTGAACAGCTTGCTCGGTGGAAGAAGAAGCCGCCGGTCGAACTGAAGCGTTTGCTGGAGGGACATGTGAAGGAAGGTGCTGGGTTCCACCCGATCGCCGTGCAGCTGGCAATTGCAGCGACCTCGTTCGGCTGGACGCCAGAAGTGCTGATCGAACGCAGCCAGGCCCTGATTCAAAATCACCAAGGTGACGGAAATCGTTACGACACCCCGTCAAAGCGGGAGCGTGAACTGATCAGGATGTGCCATTACTACGAGGGTGGCAGCGGGGTCTATTACGACTTTGCGCTGGCCCCGATCCGGGCACTGCTGGAAGTCCCTGACGAAGACCCTGACGACGAGCCAGAGGCGCCGGCAGAAGAGGGCGACCCGGGTTACTCGGAGTCGGACATGTACCCCGATGCCGCTGACGCTGACGACGAAGAGGACATGATGAACCCGCTGCTCACCAGCGGTGTCAAGATTCGGCGCAACGGCCTCTACAAGACCATCGAAGGCAACGACACCAAGGCCAGCGCAATCGGGTTTGATGAAGTCTGGATGATGGTTGACCAGTCGTCGGGCGACATCACTGGCTACCAGGCCGACATGTACCTAGACAACAAGCGTAGAGGTAAGAAGATCGTCACCATGTCGAACTTCACGTCACGTCAGAGTTTCCAAGGGTTTGCACTCAGCCATGGCGGCGCGTCTGTCCACCTGACGGACTCTCAGGTCGTTGGCATGGCCGAGATATTTAGGCAGAAGGCAATGAGATCAGGCAAGGCCATCAGCATGCTTGGGCGTGAGGGTATGGATTACATCGTGCAACCAGACGGCAGCATCCATGCCGTCTACGTTTCACACGAGGAAACATTTACCAGTTCGCCAGGCACAGAGAAAAAGGATTACCGGCTGAAGCTGGCAGGTAGAGACTGTGTCCCGCTTGAGTCAGACTTGATGCACGCTCCCAGCCTGGAAGGTACTGAGGAAGAGAGGATGTTCCTAGACAACCTGTTCCGCATCAACAAGAACGACAACGTCGGCAAGTTGTTGGGCTGGTTCAGCGCGGCGTTCTACAGTCAAGCCATCCGGATCCAGCGTCGTCAGTTCCCCCTGCTCCATGTCTACGGCACGGCCGGCGCCGGCAAGTCTCAGACGTGCATGCTGATGCTCAACATGCACTATTACCGAAAGCAGACTGAACTCAGCATGGCCACGGCGCTTACACCGCATGCCATGAAGACGAGGTTGGCCAGCAGTGCATCGATCCCTATCGTGTGGGATGAGGTCAAGTTTCATGAGATGCGTAACGAGACAAAGAATCACATCACTCAGTATCTGCGCAACAACTACACGGCGGCACGCACCGAGATGGGCGTGCTGAGGCGAGACACAGGCGTAAACAGCCTTGACATCCAGGTGCATATCAACGCAGCGCCTCTGGTGTTCATTGGTGAAACGATGGAGACGGAAACTGCGATTGCTGAACGGTACGTGTCTGTAGCCTTGACCAAGCAGGAGCGCAACGGTGATGCGGGCCAGAAAGCGTTCAACTATTGCATGCGAAATCGGGCCATCTTTGCCAAGGTGGGCAAGACACTGGTGAGCGATGCACTGGTGCTTGACATGGACGAGGTTTACGACGAGATCGAGGCCAATGAGGCCACGGTGGGCGCGTTGATACCTGGCAGGTCAACTGATGAGTCTCGTCGCATCTTCAACTATGCCGTGATGATGTTTGGGCTGGACCGCTTCCTGAGGGTCGTGGATACCGCATTTCCCGGCGAATACACCGAGGTGATCGATACCTTGAAGGATGCTGTATTAGCCAACATCGCTTCTGAGTTGCCAAGGAACATGTCGGAGTCCAGCAAGGTACTTGACACTATTGCCTTCCTGACAAAGAAGGAAACGGACGACGACTACCGCTTGATCTTCGGCACCGATTACACGGTGATGGCCAATGCTGCGGACCTCAAGTTGCAGAATTGCTTCAACAAGTATTTGCGTTACAGCAAGGCTCACGGTCAGGCCCCGTTGTTCCCCAGCTACGATCGGTTTGTGGCGGCGATGCGCAAGCATCCGGCTATCGTCGACACGATCTGCATGGACAACGAGGCATTGAAGGACTCCTCAAGGGTTGACGTGTTCCGGTTCGATACCGACGCGCTCGACACAGAAGGGGTGGATGTTTTCAGAAGCTAGCCTATAAAGGAGTAGATGATGAAAAAAATGTTGACGTTTATGAACATAGTGACTAATATTACTGCTCGTGCTGCAGAACAGCATGAATCAAACCCGAACCCTTAAGGAGTATCAAAATGGCACTGAGAAACGCTGAATCCGAAACCTTTGAAAACGTAGCCACTGCAACTGCAGAGACCAAGGCTGCACCCAAGATTGAACCTGAAATTAGTAACAGCAAACCTGGCTCTGCTGTAGCCGCTGCCGCGAAGACGGCCATCGGTGCGGCAATGAAGTTCAAGCCGGCCCTGTCCAGTTACGAGAACGTGATCGACGCATCCGACCTGTTTGGTGTGTTCCCAAAGATCATCGTCAACCTGGGCGGCTTCAAGATCGACGAGAACCGTCCGGAAGGCATGACTGACAAGCTCGGCCCCAGCATCACCATCAACATGGCGAGTTGGAACAAGCGTTGGCTGGCAAGTCCCGGTAGCGATGATGCTGAAGCCAAGAAGTTCGTCAAGTATTCCAACGACGGCAAGGTCATCGCTGAAGATGGCTCCTCATTGGCCGATTACGTGGCCCACCTGAAGGAAGTCGAGGGCTTCAAGAACGCGTCGATCAAGGAATACTTCGCGATCTGGGGCTTCATGACGGCCTACGGCACCACCGAGATCCCTCAGGTCGACCAGTGCATGGTCGAACTGCAGTGCAGCCCGCAGACGGTCGGCCAGTTCAAGCGTCACATGATCGAGCACGGCATGAAGGTGTCGCAAGGTCTGATGACCGAGTCCAGCGTGCTGAAGTGCCATGCCAAGCAGGGCAGCTTCAACTCCAAGGACTTTGGCTACGCCAGCTTCACTGCCGGTTAACGAACCTCCCTGCTGGCTGCAATGCCAGCTTTTGACTCCACTTCGGTGGAGTCCTTTTTCGGTCAGGTTCAAACGAGCCTGCCAGACAAAGGAAGTTCCAACAATGGCAGTAAGGTCACACGGGATGTCCGGGACACCAACTTATAGATCATGGGAAGCCATGGTCAGAAGGTGCAGTGTAGAAAAGGATCCGTCGTATGAGAATTACGGCGGACGCGGAATAACTGTATGTGAGAACTGGCTGTCGTTTGAAGGATTTTTCAAGGATATGGGATTGTGCCCACCTGGGCTCACCATTGACAGGTTGGACCCAAGCGGCCCGTATGCTCCGAATAACTGCAGGTGGGCAACCAGGCTGCAGCAAGGTGAAAACAGACGTGGTCACAAGTTTTTAGAGACTGCGATAGGGCCGGTGTTCCAAGCAGAAGCTGCACGGCTGAATGGCCTTAGTCCGGGAACGCTGCACGCTCGGATAAAGGCTGGATGGACGGATGCCGAGGCGACTACTGCAAAGCTTGGACACAAGCGGGATCTAGCCAGGAGTTGTGTATCTGACAAATTGATTAATTTTGGTGGAGTGGAACTCCACCAAGCTGAAATGGCGAGGTTGCATGGGTTGTCCCCGGCAACTCTACATGCCAGATTAAAGCTTGGATGGAGTGAGGAGAAGGCTTTGACAACCCCAGCAAGAGGTAAGATATCTTGAAAGAAATGATAAAGCCAGTGAGAAAGCTTATGGAAGCTTCTGGTCAGACATACCCCGATGAATCCACTTCAGCCTTGTACATGAAGCTGATTGACGAAGAGTACAAGGAACTGAAGGATGCGACGAGCGACGTCGAGAGACTTGACGCGGTTTGTGACCTTATGTGGGTCGCTGTAGGTTATGCCATTGCCAATGGTTGGCTGATCCGCACGGCATGGGACGAGGTTGCTCGATCCAACATGTCAAAGCTTGACCCGGAGACCGGCAAGATGTTGCGACGTGATGACGGCAAGTACTTGAAAGGTCCAAACTACTCGGCTCCAGACTTGAAGAAGTTTCTGGCATGAGATTCTTTTTCCTTGACACTGAAACCACAGGGTTCGGGCCTCAGTCCGCGATCTGTGAGATTGCCTGGGTTGAGACCGACGATCAACTGAACATCGTTGATCGCGTTCACAGCCTGATAGATCCGCAGATGCCGATCAGTGCCGGGGCCTCTGGCGTGCACGGCATCACCAACGAAGACGTTGCTGATGCGCCTACCCTTGATGAATTCCTAACCATTGTGAAGCCCGGTGCTTTCGATGGAGAAATTGTTGTCGTAGCCCACAACGCTGCGTTCGACATGAAGTACGTTGGTCCGCTAGTCAGTTCACTCGCAGGCGTGATCTGCACGCTGAAGGTTGCTCGAAGGGTCTATCCCAACAACGAGGACCACAAGCTGCAGACACTGCGCTATGAATTGAATCTGAAGGTAGCGGGCGCCAACGCGCACTCTGCGGCCGGAGATGTCGAGGTCTTGGTTGCCCTTGTTCAAAAGATGATGGCAGACACTGGCCTCGACCTTGAAGGTCTCATTGCACTCAGTAACAAACCGATGAAGCTTGTCAAGATGGCATTTGGCAAGCACAAAGGTGAGAAGCTGGAAGATTTACCCACTGAGTATGTCAACTGGCTGCTCACTCAAGCAAAGATTGATGACGATCTACGCGCCACCCTTGTTGAAATTTTTGTAACCCCTGGAGAAACTGCATGAAAATCGCTCAAATCGTCACCACTTCCGACGGCAAGAAATTTACCGGTGAAGACGCCCTGTCCAAAGGCCAAGCTCACGAGAATGCGCTGAAGCTGTCAGCCTTGTTCAACGCCTTTGCCGACCACGCTGGCATGAAAGATGGCAAGACCGGCCGTCGCAAGGTCAGCCTTGAAATGATCGCCGCCTGGGAAGCTGCCCGTAACGACGGCACTCTGGACAAGCTGCAAGAAGAACTGGAAGCCGCAGCTGTTGTCGCTGCTGCTGATGCCGAGGCCGCTGCTGATGCCGAGGCTGCTGCTGATGCCGAGGCTGCTGAGGCCTAAGCTTCGAACCGCTCGACGAACAGGCCAGCCTTACCGCTGGCCTTTCTCATGGAGATTAGATTGGACACGCAGATAGCCCTCAAGATCGCGCTGCAGTGGATTGTGGCAAGGGTTGGTAAACCTGATCACGACTTCAACGAGTTCACTACGGCAATACCATGCCCAGACCCGAGAATCCCACTTGACAAGTCCCACAGAATGCACGAGGTGCTTGCAGCCCTCCGTTACCCGTTAGGCGTGTCAGATGCCTACAAGTTGGCTGAGCACTACCGGCTGATTGTGTCGAGGTTCACAAGGCCCACTTGTGAGACCAGTGTCAACGTGCCTATGCAGATGACCAAGTACTTACCGATTTCTGCCTGGAGAGCTAAGTATCTGTTTGGAGATGGTGATGGCAGCGTAACTCGGCAACTTGCCGAGTTTGCTTATCGAACGGCGATAATGGCCAACGAACTGTACGGATGCCCACTGGTGTCCACAGATAAAGACTTCTACTCAACATGTGGAAATACCCCCACCTTCGGAGTAGAATCCAAAAGTTTATTAGGCGTAAACGACTTTGAGATCGACATATTCAGCAAAGGGCCACCAGTGAGCAGTCAACCTAGCAGGCGGGTAGGCTATGCCCCAATCCTCTGCCTCTACGATAGGGCCGAGGCCCTCGGCGAGCACGAGGTTTCATTTGCCATACAGTCAGCTGTCTGGCTGAATGAAAAATCGGCGTCAAAGCTGCAAACTGCCATGACAAGACTGTACCCAGATCAGTCTAGTCGGCCTCAAAGATCTTCACGTTCAGCTACGACTGCCTCTCCCGAGGCAGTCTGCAAGTTGCCTCAGGACGTCTACCGGAAGGGTTTGCACATACTCAACACGATGGACAACCCAAGACTGGAGCTGTATCAACTTCTTGTTCCGTCGCAGATCACGTCCAGGTATTACCGCTCAAACTTTGCTAACACCAGCCTTACCAGCCGCATTTCGGATGGCATGCGCCAGAAAATGCTTGATTCACTTAATCAGATGTACTCAGGAACATGACATGCTAAAGAAAAAGAAACTCATAGGTATCACAGGCCGTGCAAAGTCTGGCAAGGACACGCTGGGCAAACACTTGATGATGCGCCATAACTTCCACCGTATGGCCTTTGCCGACCCGTTGAAAGATGCGATGGCGGCAATCTTTGGTGTGGCCGTGGAAGAGTTTCATTGCGAAAAGCTGAAGGACGAGATCGAACCGCACTGGGGCATCACTCGACGCTTCATGCTGCAGCACGGCGCTGATGCGCTACGGGCCAAGTTTGGCCAGGGACTGTTCGTTGATCGTTGGGTTCACGGCTTCCTGAAGGTGGCCGACACCGACCACGTCGTCGTGACCGATGTCAGATACTCGGCCGAGGCTGAGGTAATCCGTTCCCTTGGCGGTGTCATCGTTGACATCCGGCGTGAAGAATCTGGCCTGCCAGGGCTGGCAGGTGAGCACAGTTCAGAGCAGGCCATCAACGCTTCTCTGATTGACCGCATCATCATCAACAACAGTGCCAAGGAAGACTTGTATCAGTGGGTCGACCTTATGCTGTTTGAGGGGTTCGACAAGTGATCGAAGACCAGGAGCGCATGGCTGATCCGGTCGACGTGGCGTCGGACGGAGAGCTTCGCAACACAGAAGAGCACATCCGCCGTCAGCGCATGCTGGCAGCACCTGAGCAGGAGCAGCAGACGGACACTTACGGTGGCAAGTATTGGCCAGTTACCGAGTGCCTAGACTGCGGAGATGACATCGAACCTGCCCGCTTGCAGATGGGCAAGGTTCGCTGCGTTGGCTGTCAGACTGCGAAGGAGCGCAGGATCAAACTTTATGGGGGCAGGTGATGAGATTCAAGTTCAAGTCCCGCTCAGCGAGGACGGTAGCAGTCTGGTTCTACGCATTTGTGATGGTTTTCATCACGATCGGAATTGTCGCTTGGAAAGTGACAGGGAACCTGATCAAGGTGATCTTTTACACTGGATGGGGTGCCGTGAATGGGTACTGCACCTCAGTCGAAAAACTATATGAGGTGAATTACCATGATTAGACGTGCAATTGCAGACGTGTCCAGCATATGCTGGACTTCGCTTTTGGCAGGTAAGGATAAGGAAAACGGCATCAAGGTTGAGTTTGATGGCAAGGAAGTGTTGGTCAACTCGGCCACCTTTGGCTACGAGAATGCCATCAACTACGTGATGTCTGCCTTGAAGCAAATCAATGTCCAGCCGATTAACCTGATCCTGGTGGTTGAGGGCAAGAACAGCAAGTCGATGCGCCAGAGGTTGATAGAGGGCTACAAAGACACTCGCGACAGCCGCCCGCCTGAAGCCTACGAGCAGTTCAACATCTTGAAGGAACGCCTGGTTGAAGTCCTGCTCGCGATCGGCGCCAGCGCCGTGACCCAGGATGGGCTGGAAGCAGACGACGTGATCGCCTATCTGGTGCAGAACCTCGATGGCGAGTGCTACATCATCTCGCGTGACGGAGACTTGCTGCAGCTGGTCGGCGGCGACATCCACATGCTGCGCAACAGTGAGATCGACCTGAACACCTACGGCCCGTTCCCGCACAAGTTTGTGCGCCTCTACAAAACGCTGGTCGGCAAGCAGGATGAGTCACCTGGTGCTTACAAGTTTGGTGAGAAAGCCTTCCTTGACCTCTACGCCATCTTCGGAGACAGCGGCTGCCAGGCGCTGGAAACCTTGATCAAGCTGAAGAAGATCAAGGATCTCGCCGAGGATGTGCCGGAACTGAAGAGCCTGCAGCGCATCATCGATTCCGAGGAGATGGTCTACAAAAGCTATGCCGTGTCCTGCCTGTACCCGGAGAAGGTCAACACCATGCGGATGCCACTGCAGTGGCGCGTCGGCATGGTCAAGCCTCTGGCCGAGGTGACTGACGAGCGCCTGCAGCCTTACGCCGGCCGTGCCCGCCTGGTCCACGCTGGCAATTACGAGCAGGCCATCGTTTGGGCCGCGCCACTGATCCGTAAGTCGGCCGTTGTCTCACTCGATATCGAGACCTCCACGCCGTACGAATCGGACGTCTGGCTGGCCGATGCCAAGGGCTTGGACGTCGACAACGGCGCCGTGGACCTGGGCGTCGACGTGTTCGGTAGCTTCCTAGTCAGCATGTCGCTGACCTTCGGCGAGAACAACCAGTACACCTTGTACTTCACCCACAAGCATGCGGAAACGGATAAGGTCAAGAATCTGACCAGTGCTCAGATGCGTCAGGCCGTGGAACTGGTGCCACAGGAAATCCCGCTGATCATCCAGAACGTGTCGTTCGAACTGACCGTGACGTATCAGGAATGGCGCGAAGAGTGGAAGGACAACGGCTGGCATGGCTTCCTGCCTAATGTGCTTGACACGGCCATCATGTCCCACTACGTGAACGAGAACCGCGCCAAAGGCCTGAAGGACAACTCGAAGCTGTTGCTTAATTACGACCAGCAGACTTTTGACTCGGTGACACAGATCGAGGACTCGGTGGATCTACTGCCGCGTGGTGGCAGGTTGGTAAGCCAGATCATGGCCGAAGGTGCCGGCGCCATCCAGAAACGCCGCTACAAGATGGACGAACTCACCGCCGCGCACGTGTTTCATTACGGCTGCGACGACACCATCTGCACCATCGCACTGCACAACCATTACCGCACGGTAATGGAACTGGAGAAGACGTGGGACGTGTTCGTTGAGGTCGAGCAGCTGCCGGCCTACCTGACGGCACTGGCCTACGTGCAGGGCGTGCCGATGAGCATGCAGCGCATGCTGGAACTGAAGACGGACGATGATGTTACCTACGACAAGGCCTGGGGCACCGTGCGCCAGTTCCTGCTCGACAACAAGTGGGAAGGCACCGTGCGTCCCGAGTTTGTCTCGGCTGCCGAGTTCGACGCGCTTTATCCTGATGAGGATGAGCGCAAGTTTCTGCTCACTTCAAAGTCAGACGGCAAACGCCTTGACGTTCGCCACCGTAGCATCGCCTGCCCCGCTCACATCAAGGAGGCTGTCAAACTCTATTCCGGCGTTGAACTTGAAAGCAGCGCCCGCAAGCCTGCGGCACTGGCCGGCGCCATCCTTGAGCAGGTGCCGGGTACAGGCGCCTTGGCTGCTGCCGTGGAGCACCAGGACGTAGTCACGCTGAACGCCTTGATCAAGTCTCGCTTCACCAGCGAGCCCGTGCTGGAACTGGACTCGCCGAAGAAGATGCAGCGCCTGCTCTACGACGTGATCGGCATCCCGCCGCGCCTCGTCAACAAGCTGACGCCGACCGAGCGTGAGAAGAACAAGCCGCTGGCCGAGGCCATGGGCAAGTACAACAAAATCCTCAACGGCAGTTCCAGCGCCGAGATGACGCAGGAGGATCTGGACCTGATCCGCGTCAAGGCAAAGACCGATGCGTTCGCCTTGAAGTGGGCCATAAAGTTCGACGCCACGCCGGAACAGCAGGATATCCTCAACGCCCTGCAGGCCATGGCCACGGTGTCGACGCGGCGCAGCCTGTACTACGGCCCGTATCGGTACGTGCGCCACTGGAAGGACGGCCTGATCCACGCCAATGCCAACCAGTGCGGCGCGGTAACCCGGCGTTACAGCTTCAGCAAGCCGAACTTCCAGCAGCTTCCGAAGAAGGGCGAGGGCGTGAAGTTCCGCGAGGTGGTCATCCCTCACGTGAAGGACGGCCTTGTAGCTTCTATCGACTTCGTCGGTCAGGAACTGCGTCTGATGGCGGGCCAGTCTGGCGACAAGAACATGATGGACTGCTACGTCGGCCCTAAGCTGAAGGACATCCACTCGATCACCGCGGCCGGCGCCATGGAAAAGAAGTGGCAGAAGGAGCAGCGTGCAGCCTACGCCGCAGCCTACGCCGACGGCATCGACAAGTCTGACCCTGACTACGAGTATGACTTGTTCCTGCGCTTGCGGAAGGCTGCTGACAAGGCCGTGGCCAAGGCTGCGGATGATCTGCGCAAGGACGCGAAGAACGTGAACTTCGCTGCTCAGTTCGATGCCCAGCCCAAGAAGTTGAGCGAGATGCTGACCATCCCGCTTGAAGACGCCACCGCGTTCCTTGAGGCCAAGATGGCCCGCTTCCCGAAGGTGGAGACGTGGAAGGAAGACGTCCGCGGGGTGCTGATGTCAAATGGTTTTGTGACCACGATGCACGGCGCTCGCCGGCACCTTGCTGACGCTGTTCAGAACGAGAACAAGTGGGAAGCTGAGCGTGCCGGCCGGCAGGGTCCAAACTTCATGATTCAGGGCTCCGCCGGCGAGATGACCAAGCTGGCCATGGCGCGGATCTGGCGGTCTGGCGTGATGCTGTGGGAAGGCGTCAGGTTCTACTTCCCGGTGCACGACGAACTGGTCTGGTCAGCCCACAAGGACATCATGTCGGCTTCCGCTAAGATCGTTCACGAGTGCATGACCAAATCATACTCAACGCTGCCAGTGCCCATCCTTGGCTCAATCTCTGTAGGCAAGACCTTCGGGCAGCAAGTTGAAGCGGGAGATGATTATGTGGAAGCTGACGTTGATGAGGCTATTGGCAAAGCCTTGGCTGTTGCCGTTTAACAAGAAAGGAACTGATATGGACGTTAAAGCTGAAATTGAAGAGGGCAAGAAGATTATTGCTAATCTGCCCTATGTAAGGGACTTCTGTCTGATAGGTAGTGCTATGTACCTAGACGACGCGAATGATGTTGACTTTTTAGTACTGACAGAACTTGCGGTGCCTGCGAACGAATTTGCCTACAGGCTCGTTAACGCGGGGTGGAGTCCTTGCAGCAAGTACGTGGTGTCCGACGGGTCTGGGTGCAGTCCATTCGCGGCTGTAAGACTAGGCAACCTTAACCTGATCATCACTCACGACACCAAGTTTTACGAGCGTTACAAAACAGCAATGGAGGTCTGCAAAGCACTCCGTCTGGTTCACAGAGAAGACCGTATTGCTGTATGCCAGATCGTGAGAGATGGCCGAATAGCTGATGAAGTAATCACTTACCATGAAATAAAGGAACTGGTATGAAAGTCTGTGATGTATTTGCCGCTGGCGAGTTTGAAGACCTGCTCAGCGAGGCGGAAAGCAACGCTGTTTCAGGCTGGGACATGGCGTTTGTGGAAGACTTGGATGAGAAGTTTCAGCAGTACGGGTCTGACATGTTCATTTCCGACAGCCAGTTGAAGCAACTGCGTCGGATTGCGGGAGACGAGTGATGCCTGTTTTACGCTGAGGCTCGCAAGGTTGAGCCGGACATCGATTTCATGAACAACATCAAGGTTGCCTGATATGCCAAATTTCAATAACAAGGCAGTCCTTGATCGAATCAGGGAGCTTTTTACTAAGGGTCTCCAGAAGAATACCGGATGGGGCCGTAACGAGATTGAAATACTTTACGACAAATGTGTAACTCAAACCTTGATGGAGATGCTCGATGCCTAGCTTCAAACCCGACAAACCCAAGACCTCCGACCGTGGCAAGCCCGAGGAGAAGGAAGTCCAGGGCGTACTTGAGCGCCGCTCCGCTGCCCGTGCCGACTTCGACTTCCTGCGCCTGCCCGATGCCAAGAGTGCCATGGGCCGCGTCAAGTCCATGCCTGCCGACTTCGAGTTCTTTTCTCCGAGCGGCCACGGCCTCATCGAAGTCAAGTCCACCGAGCACGATTACAGGCTCTCCCGCGACAAGGTCAGCCAGCTTCCGATGATGCGAAAGCGCATCCTGGCCGGTGGGCGCTGCGTCATCCTTGTCCACCACAGCATGATAGGCAAGTGGCGCCGCATCAACATCGGCATGCTTGACCCGACGGCGCCGTCCTGGGATCTGTCCACATTCACCACGTATGACTCGGCGGAAGCCGCACTGAAAGGATTGTTTGATGCATGAAACCATAGTTGTTGAGAAGTGCTCGCAGGTTGGTATGTCCGAGGAGTTAATCCCGTTTGACTTTGGCGATCTCCCCAACGTCAGCACGCCTTCACCCGAAGAAATCAAAGCCGCCGAGACCGCGCCGAAGATCCTGAAACCGAAGTTCCTCGTCTGGGCCATGGCTATCGTCCTGAACATGCCCTGCCCGCCCATCCTGATCTGCCAGTCCCACCATGGCCGTGTAACTGTTCGTGGAGTCAACATATGACCATGCCAATGCTCGCTTCCGACTACGATGAGTCGAAGCTTAAATTCCCCCTGCTTGCCCAACCCAAGATCGACGGCGTGCGCGGCGTCCACTTGAATGGTTCGTTCACCGGTCGCAGCCTCAAGGCTCACAAGAACAAGGCAGCCACTGCCACATTCAGTGTCCCGGAGTTCGCGGGACTTGACGGCGAACTCACCGTCGGCGACCTGACCGGCACTGATCTGTGCCGCGACACTACTAGCAAGATGGGCACGATCAAGGGTGACGCGGACGATATCGTCTGGAACGTGTTTGACTTGATCAACGAGAACACGGCCAGCCTGACCTACGTCGAGCGCTACGCGGCCCTCGGCCGGCGCCTCAGCGCCATCGCTGAGTTCCACCCGGAAGTTAGCCACCTGCTCAACATCATGCCGACCTACTTCGTGACCACGCTGGATCAGTTGCTGGAACTGGACGACAAGTGGCTGGACGAAGGTTACGAGGGCACTATCATCCGCGACCCGAACGGCCTGTACAAGCAGGGCCGCAGCACCGTCAAGGAAGGTGGCCTGCTCCGCATCAAGCGTTTCATGCAGGAGGACGCCGAGGTCATCGACGTCGTCGAAGGCCAGTCCAACGGCAACGAGGCCAAGACCAACGAACTCGGCCGCACCGAGCGCAGCAGCCACCAAGAGAACATGACGCCGAATGGCATGGTTGGCACGCTCACCTGTAGAGTGCTGAAGGACGTGCTGGATCTGCGCCGCCCGGACGGCATCCTGCTCCGCAAGGATCAGATCATCACAGTAAGTGCCGGCAAGATGAAGCAAGACATGCGCCAAGACTTAATGGCCAATCCCGACAAGATCGTGGGCAAGACTATCTCGTTCAAATTCTTCCCGAAGGGCATGCTGGACAAGCCACGCTTCCCCACCTTTCACTCAATTCGACTGGAGAGCGACAATGCGGCTGAGTAAACATCACATTGAACGATTCGTTCAGGACGTCATGGATGACGTGCCGACGCCCGCGGCCAAGGCCAAGACGCAGGCCATTGCTGATTACAAGAAGGCGGTTGAAGACACCCTGCCTGCTGACGTTAAGCCGATCTTGAAGAAGTACCCGCACCTGTTAGAACGTAAATCCATGTACGTCAAAGGCTGGGAAACATTCAGATCTGACGGCGTATTCTCCAGTATGTATGTCCACGTTGTACTCATGGATGGGCAGTTGCCGTTTAAGCCTGACACTGAAGTTACTCAGGTTCCGTACGCCAAAGAGTTTCAGGCTCGTAAGGAACTGCGCCGCCGCCTTCTCGACGTAGGCTCGAAGTGTTCAACCCTTGCCAAACTCAAGGAAGCGTTCCCGGAGCTCATCAAGTACATGCCAGAGGAGGTGGAGCAGCCTAAGCTGAACTTGCCGATGGCTGCCGGCGGCGTGGTGGCTGACCTGTTCAAGTCTGGACTGCCTGCACCTGCAAAGGTTGAGGCGCCGAAGCAGCGTGTCACAGTGTCTGCCAAGGCTATGCAAGCTATCCAGAACGCAGTCGACAATCCGCCTGATCCAAATACTGCATTGAAGAAGGCAGCTAGGGCGTACAAAACCAAGGTGAAAACCAATGCCAAGACTTGAAGACTACGTCGAGGTGACTGGTGTCGTTCTTGACAACACTCGTGCCGACATCAAGTTCAACTTCGGACATGGCGAGATATGGGTGCCGAAGAGTAAGATACTTGAGGACTTCTTCAACATCGGCGATATCAAGACGTGGCACATCGATACTAACCATGCCATAAGACTAGGGCTCGTCAACTAAAGTTGACACTTTACGGGATGGGAACTAATATCTCATCCCGGTTTAGGAGATATTTAGATGATTACGATACTGAATGACGTACACCTTGGTGCCAAGCGTAAGTCAGGCACCACTCCTCAATCACAGCAAGACCTTAGCGACTACCTGCTCAGCACTTTCTCGCTGCAGGTGCAGTCGGCGACTGGCAAGCTAGTCATCGCTGGCGACCTGTTCGACAGCTTTGAGGTTGACAGTAACACCGTCCTGCAAGCCTACCTGACTTTGGAAAATCACCTCGCTAATGGTGCTTATCTGGCTCTGATTGCCGGCAACCACGACTGGTCCCCGCGTGGCGACAAGCTGTCCAGCTTCCACCTGTTGGCCGGGTTGTTGAAGGCCACCTACCCTGGTCACATAACCCTGATCGACAAGGCGTTGACCTTGGTTGACCTTCCAACTGGCACCTTCGCCATTCCTCACATGCCAAACCAGGACGTGTTCGATCTGGAACTGGAGAGGGCTATTGACATAGGCCCTACCGTACAAAACCTGATCCTGCACGCCAACTACGCAAACGGCTTCTGTGATCACTCCGACCACTCTCTCAACGTCAGCCGCGAGGTTGCTGAACGCTTCGCTGCCAAGGGCATCCGCCTGATCTTTGCGCATGAGCACCAGGCTAAGCAGGATTTCGGCGGCATGGTGTTTGTGATGGGCAACCAGATGCCCAGTTCGATTGCTGACTGCCTTGGCAACGACGCCAAGTATATGCACATCCTGAATGACAACGGTGGCATCCATACTCAGCAGACATGGCGCCGCTTCGATGCTGAAGGCTACGCCGAGATCGACTGGCGCGAACTGGAACTCAACCCGTCTGGCGACAAAGGATTCATCCGCGTCACCGGCAGCGCTGGAGCGGGTGAAGCGGAAGCCGTGGTCAACGCCATCTCGAAGTACCGCGCCAAGTCCACCAGCTTCGTCGTCACCAACGCCGTACGCATCGCTGGCATGGCCGACATGAGCGCGATGGGGGAGGTCGCTGCAGAGTCCATCAAGACCTTCGACGTGCTGACTGCACTGCTTGAAGAACTCGATGATCGTGAACGTAAAGTGGTGAAGGAGATGTTGGAATGAAAGAGATTGCCGTTATCTCAGTGTTGGCATTGGTGGCACTAGCAGTGATTTCGTACAACCTTGCAGAAGGCCACGAGGTGTACCGTGAATGCTTGGCCACGCAGGAACGTATTGCAACGATCAATCCTGAGTTTTCAGGAATTGGCTGCTACAGGTGAACGAAATGAGCGATCTTGAAAATCTGAAGCTTAAAATTAAGCAAGTTGAAGAGCTTATGCAGAGAATCTTGGAAGACTCTATAGAAATACTGTATACGGCTGGCGCGAGGCATGTTGAACTGAATCTGGAAAAACGGGTGTCACAGCCGATTGGTATGATTCCAATCACCATTCACACGATTAAGGTGGAGGTGAAACTATGATCAAGAATCTGAAACTACAAAACTTCATGCGCCACGAGAACCTTGAAGTGGCGTTTACCGGTGGGCTGCAGGTGCTGCGCGGCGCCAACGAGGGTGGCAAGTCGAGTCTCCTGCTCGGCATCGCTTATGCCTTGTTCGGTTCCAAAGTGCTGCGCGGCAACTTCTCTGACACAGTGACCTGGGGCCAGCCCGAGACCAGCCTGCGCGTCACGCTCGATCTCAACATCGCCGGCAAGTCTCTGCGCGTGGTGCGCCACAAGGGCGGGGCTGAGGTGCAGGCGTTTGTTCCGGGGCCTGAGTTCGTGGACATCGGTGGAGGCGAGGTTCGAAGATTTGAATCCATCGAAGGCGGCAGCATGCGCCCCATCGTCACCGGTCAGAACGAAGTCTCGGCCTACATCGCCAACCTGATCGGGGCTGATGCCACGGCCGCGTCGAAGCTTATGCTGGCCAACCAGGGCAACCTGCGTGGCGCCCTAGATCAGGGTCCGAAGGCCACCAGCCAGATGATCGAAGACCTCGCTGACTTCGACATGTTCGAACGCTTGATCGAGGCCATGATCGGCAAACTGGTGCTCGGCAACACAGATGCCATCGAGAAGCAGGTGGCCGAGGCGGAAGCCGCACTGGCTGCCGTGCCCGACGTGGTGTCTCCGGACTATGCGCCGATCGATTTCGAGATCGCCTCGCTGAGCGCCGGCATTGCCGATGCCGAGCAGGCTGCTAAGGTTGAGTTCGACAAGCTGGGCAAAGCTGACGCGGATCTGGCCGCGGCGCGGGCCGCTGTGTCGGTGGTGGCCGAGGTGCGGGCGCAGATGGTGCAGTCGGCTGACAAATCGCTGGTGCTGCTTGATCGTGAGAAGGCACTGGCTGCAGAAAGAGTCTGCATGTTCTCTGCAGATGACCGGACGGCGATCTCTAACGACTTGGCCGATGCCAAGACATGGCAGGCCAATCGGAACCTGTACGGGCAGTATCTGGCACTCACTTACCCGAAGATCTCGTGGGACAAGCCAGAGGCCGACTTCCTTCAGGAGTACGCCATGATTGCCGCCCGCCTGAACGAGGCCCGCGCCAACCGTGCTGAACTTGAAACACAGATCAAGGTGCTGGAATCCTCGCTTGTCACGTCGGCATTCTGCGGCTACTGCGGAGAGGATTTCTCGAAGCTGCCGGAAGTGGCCAGCAAGAATGCTGCCACCCTTGCTTCAATCGCTGCCAAGAAGATGCTGGCAACCGCTGCCGACGATCTAGTTACGTCCTTGATGAAGGACATCCACGTTATGGACGGCTTGGCCTCCTCGGCCCGAGAGTACGTCGTCTCTGCCGCAAAGCTGGGCGACAAGGTTGAGATGCACAGCAACAGCTGGCCACCCAGTGCCAACTGGATCTGCAGCATCCCGCCGGAGACTGGCCCTGACGCAGCGGCCCTGGCCGGCAAGCTGTCTCGTATAGATGCCGCGATCAAGACCTCAGAAGCGGCGGCTGCCAAGCTACTGGTTGTTCTTGACCAGATCGAAGACGAGCGCGGCGTGGCCAAGCGCCTGCTGGAGCGCCTTGAAGCGCTGCCCCAACCCTCCGTCGCCGAGGCCGAGGCCGCCCGGGAAGCCGCTCACGCCGTCTGGACCACGGCCTACCAAGCCTACTCGACATCCAGCGTGCGCCTGCAGGAACTGCGCAGCCAGCGCGAACGCACGGCGTCAGAGTACGAGACAGCCCTGACCACCAGAGTGAAGCTAGCCGGGGACTGGGCTGACAAGAAGGAGCAGGTTGATACCATGCGCTTCAACAACGCCTTGCTCAAGAAGGTGCGTGCCGCTCGCCCGATCATCTCCGACAAGTTGTGGAATACGGTGCTCACTTCGGTCAGCACAGCCTTCAGCCGCCTGCGGGGTGAGCCTTCCGTCGTCACCAAGGCGAAGGACGGTTTCACGGTGAATGGCAAGGCTGTCGAGTTACTGAGCGGCAGCACGTTGGATCTGTTGGGCCTGGCCATCCGCACTTCGCTGGTCAAGACCTTCATCCCACATTGCCCGTTCCTCGTTCTGGACGAGCCCAGTGCCGCGTGCGACATCGATCGAACCACTACAATGCTGGGCTTCATCCACGCCATTGGCTTCGACCAAGTCGTCCTTGTGACCCACGATCCCGTCGCCGAGACCGTGGCCGATAATCTGATTCAACTGTGAGAAACATGCAACCAACAAAAGCATCTGACAAGCGCGTCGTCAATGGCAAGGGCGACATTAACCAACTCATGCCCTTACGCTACGAATGGGCATGGGATTACTTCTTGAACGGCAACAAGAACCACTGGCTGCCCACCGAGATCCCCATGGGCCAAGACATCGCCGATTACCGCACGCTCACTCCGGCCGAGAAGCACGTTTACGAGAACGTGCTGGCCTATCTCACGACGGCTGACATCTTGGCTATGCGCAACATCGGCTTGGCCATCATGGAAAAGGTCACCGCGCCGGAATTGCAGATGTACATGGCGCGGCAGGTGATGGATGAAGCGATCCACACCATGAGCTACCAGCACTGCATCGAGAACCTCGGCCTTGACCAGGGCGAAATCTACAACCGCTACCGTGTCGTGCCGGAGATCCACCGCAAGATTGAACTGAGCAATCGGCGCCTGAGTGCAGTGCTGCACAGCGACCTTGACCTGACTGGCAAGCACGCGCTGAACACCTTTGCCATGTCCTATCTGTTCTTCGCAGCGGTCTTCGAGGGAACGTGGTTCTTCAACGGCTTCTCACCGGTCTTCAGCTTGCAGCGCCGCGGCCTGATGAAGGCTACAGGGGAGATGTTCCAGTACATCCTGCGCGACGAGACCATGCACGCCTCATTTGGCTTGCGCGTCATCAAAACACTGATGGAGGAAGAGGGGTTGGTACTCAACCCGGCTGAAGTGGATGAAATGTGGAAGGAGTGCCACGAAGCTGAAGAAGACTATATCCGCTACGTCCTGCGCACTCCGATTCTGGGCTACTCGGTTGATATGCACATGGGGCAGTTCCGCTACGTCGCCAATCGCCGGATGCATCAGCTTGGACTGCCTGACCAGTACCCTGGCGCAGTGGACTGCATTCCTTGGCTGGACGAGCAGGTAGGCGGCACCAAGAAGGAGAAGAACTTTTTTGAAACCCGCGTCACCGAATATCAGACCGGTGGCGCAGTTAATTGGGAGGATTGACATGACATGCTACTTTTGCGACGACCCCGCACGTATTGAAGACGACACTGCGGTTACAACTGAATTCACGCTGCCAACATCGCCTAAGCTGTCAGACTTGAAGAGCAAGGAATGCACTGTGGTAGAACTGCAGGCCGCACTTGCCCACTTGATTGACCTCTACAACGAGCAGGGCAAGGTGATGAGTGCTGCTATTGCGGATAAGCAGGACCGCGAATGGAGAGCAACGATATGAGCAACAACAAATGTATGACGTGCGCGATGAAAAACTCATGGAATACTGCTGAAGGTGTTTCTGTGTGCTCAGTATGTGTTGGCTTCAAGAACTGGGTGGCAGCTGAAGAACAAAAGCCATACGTTGTGATCACGACTGGAGGCTACAACGTCACCAAGGCACTTGCATTCCTCGACATCGCGCAAGCCTACGCCCGTCGATCCAAGGATCGGAGTACACGGGTTGGAGTCCTTATTCTGGACCCCAACTTCAACGTCCGCAGTTCAGGTTGGAACGGATTCCCGCGAGGCATTGATGACACGATCGAAGTACGTCATGACCGCCCAGCCAAGTACCTTTGGACGTGTCATGCTGAAGAGAATGCTGTGGCACAGGCCGCACGCGTTGGAGTTTCTCTTGACGGATGCACGGCCCTTGTAACTGCGCTATTCCCATGCACCACGTGCTCACGCATGATGATCCAGGCTGGCATTGTCCGCATCCTTGCTCCCGGTGTACCAGCCAACACAAGGTGGGACGAGCAGGAAGTTGTAGCCCTGGAGATGTTGGCGGAAGCTGGTATTGAAATTGTTCGTTACTGAGTGTCACTTTTAAGGATAGGAACCAATATGAAACGGATTGATCTGCTGGACAATGGCTACGTGCAACTGGTAGAAGCATGGGGAAGTGATTCAAGATTCATTGAAGCTGCTCGCATGAGTACTGATGGTGGTTTCAAGGGATGGGGCACGCCTGACTCGCCAGGAGACGAGCGCCTGCTGGCTTACCTCTACAACAACAAGCACTCCACCCCGTTCGAGATGGGCGGGCTGATCCTTGAGGTCAAGGCGCCAATCTTCGTGTTCCGAGAGTGGCATCGCCACCGCACCCAGTCCTACAACGAGATGTCGGCACGTTACATCCCGCTGCCGGACGAGAACTACATGCCGTCGATCGAACGCTTGTTGACTGGTGCCAACACGGCGACAACCAACAAGCAGGCACAAGGTCTTGGTGGTCTTAGTGCCGACAACGCCGAAGACTTCAGGCTGATGCTGGAAAGTCTGTACGAGCATGCTCAGATTGTGTATGACGCTGGGTTGAAGTGGGGCGTGCCGAAGGAACTGGCTCGCTTGCCCGTACCTGTTGCTCGCTACAGCAGAATGCGTGCCAGCGCAAATCTGCGCAACTGGTTGGCCTTCTTGACTTTGCGGATGAATCCTGCTGCGCAGTGGGAGATCCGGCAGTACGCAGACGCAGTTGGTCAGCTTGTCAAGGAGAATTTCCCACGTACGTGGGATCTGTTCGAAGCTGAGCAATCTGCTTAATATTTAATCAACCAAAACGCGCTATGCTCAACGATCTCGACACGGCCAAAGCATCGGTATCAGAAGAGGCCTTGCCCCTCAGCATTGGCCTGAAAAGCCGCTCCACGCGGGTGGCTATTTCAAACCCGGCGCTGAGGACCATAGGTACGGCAGAACTTGCTCAAATTGTGGGCAAGATGGAGTCAACCCTCAAAAGGGAGTTGACAACTAACCCTGATAGGTATCCACCAAGGTTCCGCCCCCCTGGTAGCAACAAGATCCTGTGGCTCGAACGTGTCGTGATCGATTGGCTTGACAAAGTTCAAAATGGATGTTGGCAGGAACCGAAGCGTCGGACTGGACGTCGGCGACAGGTTCCGGCTTAGGAGGTTCAATGGCCATTAAAATAGTTTATGTGAGACCCGGGACGATGATGGATATAAGGGTTGTCAGCACACTTGATGAAACACTTGACAAACGCGGGTGGGTGAGTCAGAACAGGCCGGGTAGTCTACTTGTGACGGTTCACGGCAGGGACAAGGTTGAGGTTCATGGTCATGACATCGACACTTACGGAGGGCGTCAATGTGGGCAGATTAAGCACACGTGAAAAGTTGGCAGCATTGCTGCAGTCTAGCTTTCCAGAGGTCGGTGGTCAGCCTGTAGTGTGGCACCCGGACGACCTTTACCCTGCCACTGGGGCATACCGGTCAAACGCCCAACTCGATTGCTGCCGGTGGGAGGGGTGGGCGAGCAGAGCAAATGCGGACGGCACCCGTCACCCAATAGCATCAGTCCACAGCTACGAGACCATGACCAGGCTGGTGAAAATCGGCGGGTTGAGTATTTCAGCTGACGGCGAGATTTACGCGTCTAGCCCAACTTCTTCGCCAGGTCGGTAACGTCTGGCGAGTAGTAGACGTTCAGGCTTCTGACGTCTTTGTGGCCGGTGACAGCGGCCAATTCCAACACATTGGCAAACTTCGACGCAACCCGGGTGGTCACATCCCGGCGCGTGTCATGCAGATGCAGATCCTTGATTCCCAGATCCTTGCAAGCCTGCCTGAAGTAGACGCCGATCGTTCCCTTGTTCACTTCGAACACCCTCCCGGACTTCCTGTCCCCGATCACCACTCCCAGCAATTCCACTGCCCGCAAGCTGAGCGGCACAT